>Ga0075318_1000002_pt1 | contig 26273 bp, 27 predicted proteins | sample MayberryNE_TuleB_2_FD_120050 | JGI IMG/M metagenome (GOLD analysis project Ga0075318, IMG submission 120050) | Natural and restored wetland microbial communities from the San Francisco Bay, California, USA, that impact long-term carbon... | ecosystem: Environmental > Terrestrial > Soil >...
ATTATGCCCGGCTGATGCAGCTATATATTGGCATACTTAGTTTACGATTACTTATTAACCTATCCATGAAATCTTATTCTTTTCTTGTGTCATCATCAGCTAATATGCCAATTTGGTTATATTCTGTAATATTGTTTTCATCGATAATTTCGCGCAGTGTATCTTTTAAAGCCTCAACACTTTGACGAGGCGACACCTTGAATTCTTCAACCAAAATGCTGGTATAGTATCGCCGATCCTGCCCTTCACCTTTCGCTTGTGATCGTAACGAACCACGTAAATGAATATGACGACCTGTTGAAGCAAACTTTACGATCATTTCAGCCTTACCACCAAAGAATATACAGCGGTGCGCCTGATTAATCGGATCTTTGTTTTTCATCAGTTCTTGCGTATACACGACTAACGTTGCCATAGATGTGCCGTGCTGCGTTTTTTTAAGCACTGGTTTTTCAGCGCAAAAACCCATGAGGCGTACATCATTATTCAGACTCATGTGATATTTCCTCAGCATTATTATTTTTGGTGTTATCCAGCAATTGGCGATAAGAAGGCTCTTTAAACCAATAACACTTATCCGCTTTAACAGGGCTTTTCGCTTCAATTAAGATAATTTCTTTCTTCTCGGACAATTGCATCAATTCATCAGGGTTCATCAATGCGCGTGATTGATAATTAATATTTTCGCTACGTGAGCCTGGATTATCGCCATGCCCTGTGCTAACAGAGCTGGAAGACACTTTGACCGTTTTAGTCCCCAAGGCTTTAGAAAAGAACTGTGCATCATCCATATCATTTAGTGCGAAAGCAATTTTAACCTTACTATTTAAAAAACCTTTCGAATCATCTCGACCATAAGTAGAAATGATTTGCGCTAAATATTGCACGATAATAATGCATCGAACATGATAACTTCGTAAAAACGACATCCCATCCTTTAGTTTGTTAATGCGCGCCATGTTACCAAATTCATCCATGAGTGCGAGCACACCGTAAGGTTCGTCAGCACTTGGTTCATGCGATGATAATACGTTGATCATTTGCGACCAAAACAAGGTTAAAATAGGGCTTAATCGCTCTTTATCCGAATCAGGAATATGAATATAAATGCTGATTTTTTTACGCCGTAATTCACTAAAGTCAAAATCATTTTTACTCGTGGCGTAGCTGACAAGAGGATCATTAAATAATCCCATACGTGAGTGGAAATCTTTTAGGATATTTTTCTGTGTTTTTTCATCAGTCCCAAGTATGGCATAAGCATTTTGTTTTAAATGTTTTGAAAAAACACCTTCATTTATCGCAATTTCATTTTCAAGCCATTCAAAAAAGCTTTCTTGTTTTGATAGATCATGAATTTCTGATAAGGTTGCCATATGTCTTGTTTCAAACAAGTACAGCGATAAAGTTAAAAATATTTCACGCGAAGATTGATACCAGAATCCATCACCAAGCTTAGTTGCCGGGATCAATGTTTCTGCGATGAGTTGCAGATCTCTAATTCTCAAGTCTGGATTGGGGCTGACATAAAAAAATGGATTGTAGCACGCTGATTGCTTAGCCACATCCGCAGGTGCCCATAGGTAACATTCATTATTTAATACCGTTTTTCTGTATTTGGCAGTTAAACGATACAGCTCCCCTTTTAAATCGTTAAATACACCAGAGCCTGACCACTCTAATAAATTTGGCACAGCAATAGCGGTTGTTTTACCGCCGCCCATGGGCGCTACCACCAATACACCCTCATATCCTGGTAGTCTGAGTGGTTTGCCAAATGACTTTCCTATAACAATGCCCTGAGAGCTGAATAAACCCGCACGCTGAATTTCAAACGCTTTAGAAAAATGTGCTTGACCAAACACTTTTTCAGCTTTTGTTTTGGCCGAAAAACATTTTAATACGATGGCCATAAAAATCAGTGAATAACTACTCATTAAACTAATCAATAAATGATTATAAGCATCGCTACCGGTTGGTAGCTGCATGAGTAAGGAATAAATCAACCATGGGTAAGGCTGAATACTTAATCCATCCCATATAATAAACACATAAATACCTAACCAACTCAGAATAATAAAGGACAGCCAAAACAATAGAATGCTTTGTGCAATAGCGCGCTTAACGCCGCCAATACACCATAAAAGGACGGCTAAAATAGGAAAAAATACAACAGCAAAAGCAATGAATATCGGCAGTATAAATCCGTAACTAATGACTTCAATAAAACTCCAAGGCCAGGCGATATTATGCAACCCCAATAATTGCAGCGTTAATATATTAGCAAGCTGTAATCCGATGATGGCCGCTGCAATTATTGCAGATACACTTAGGTTCCTGTCTTTTTTTAAGCGATAAATTACCCTGTTAACTGATTCAATCATGGCTCTATATGCCCATATTTGTAATACACGCTTTGCACAGATCGCCCGCCAGGCACTTTGCCAACTTGAACAATGACATCCACCACTTCATTGATTTCGCGCATGATGTCTTGATCAGACATCGAAGGAACATTGTTTTGTTTATAGAGCTGAGTCATTCGCATTAATGCCACTCGTGGATTATTGGCGTGAATTGAGGTGAGTGAGCCTTCATGGCCTGTGGAGCACGCGCCCAAAAAATCCAACACCTCTTTCCCTCGAATTTCACCGACAATAATGCGATCGGGTCTTAAGCGCAGGCAACATTGGACTAAATCTTGCATCGATACAGCCGCCAACCCTTGATCGCCTTTACTGGCTAACAAACTCACTTGATTGGGGTGTGGGATATCAATTTCTCGGGCATCTTCCAACAAAAGAATGCGTTCATCTAAAGCGATATGGCGTAGGCAGGCATTTAAATAGGTTGTTTTACCACTGGAAGTGCCACCCGAAATCACCACATTTTTCTTTAATTCGATTGCGCGTCTGATAAAATCACTCCACGACTTTTGCTGATACAAAATTACCAATTGTTTTTCGGCATCGCTTAGCTGTGAAAAATGGTCGCAATTTACATCAAATGGCACGGCATCCTTATAAAAATTTAGATTGTCATAATCATCGAGCAAGAAATTTCGTACTACCTTTCGACGGATCGATAAAGTATGCGTTTTTGCTGTCGGTGGTAACACGATCTGGACACGAGAGCCATCTTGAAGACTGGCAGAAAGTAAGGGTTTTTTAGCACTCAATTCTTGGGCGTTTTCATTGGCGATGAGCTGAAAGAGCATCTTAACAGCGCGCTCATTTAATGACGGCACGTCGAAACGATTTAATTTCCCCTCTTTCTCAACATAGACTTCCCCAGGCTTATTGAGCAATATTTCTGATACCTTGGTGTCCTGCAACCATGGGTTCAGTGGTTCGAGCAATCCAACTGAGCTAGGTGCAAAATTTCCCATGCGACCCTCACTTCACAAAATTTGGCATGGGGCGCGGTAAATCAACTGCGTCCTTTAACACTTGATAAAAACTTAAATCATGCGCCACAAAAACATTAATATTAGCACCTTGATAAATATGAATGGTTGGTTTCATTGGCAAAGTGCCTTGCAATGATTGTTGTGCGGATTGCTGGAACGATTGCGCGATAGCCATTCGATATTGCGCGGCTGAATTGTATTGATCGGTATTGTTAACCCCTGCTGTCGCGGCCCCGGCACCAATGAGTGATAGCAATGCCGATTCACCAAAGCGAGCAAAGAAATGGGTATTAACGCTATCAGCGCCCTGCCCTGCGCGCCCTAGTGCATCTGTTCCAGGGCTATTGAGTTGAACCGCAATGCCATTAGGTAAGACCACACGATTCCAAATAATCATCACGCGATTTTGTCCCTGAACAATGTTTGATGAATATTGCCCAATGAGGCGACTACCGGAAGGGATAATTGTTCTCTCACCCGTATATGAATAGGCCGGTTTTGACACAACCGCTCTTACCATGCCTGGTAAATCTGAATTGATGGCTGTTTCTAATACTGCATGTAGAAACTCGCCCGATGCAATCGTAAAACTAGGATGAGGAATTCTGGTAGCTTGAACAGATGTTGTGGTGGTATTTGAATTAGCAAATTGCGTATTAGCGTCCTGCCCTGCAAAGGTGGCTTGCCTTGTTTGGCTTCCAGCGACGGAATTAGTCATTTGACTTTCAGGACTTGAATACATGCTTGTCGGCGCATTTTGTCTAGCAATCATTTCTTTTGAAGCATGCTCAGCCAATGGTTGTTCTACACTATCTGAGGCAAACGTTGGTGTTGGCTTTTGAGTATCTAATTCTCTTAAGCGAGCTAAATTGGCATTCAGAGAAGAACTATAACTATCGTTATTCATGCCCGATGTTTGTTCTTGCTGTCTGCTTGCACTATGATTTGATGACAACGCTAATACCATAATGACGGCGAATGCCCCACCCGCTAACCAATAAAAATGGGTTCGGCTTTTTTTAGGCTTTTTTGAAACTTTAGACCACTTCGAGGCTGTACTGACTGCATCTAATGATTCAGAGTATTTGTTGTCTTCAATTCCCATGGCTTAGCCCTCTCCACGCGACTTTAATTGATGAATTAGTCGATTATTAAAGACGCTTGCCACATGGTATTTACCTTCGCGTAAGGTAAACTGAGGTGCGATTTGTTGTACAACAAGATACTGTCCATCACGCCGATAGTTCACAACAGATTCCTTACCGGATGCATTATCAACTGCAAAAATAGCTGGGACAGGTTGGCCAGATTGTAATTGCATATAAGTAAAGCGCCCATCATCGAAGATATGCATTGGCATAATGGAATGTGCGCCACTAAAACTGTAATTCCAATGGTAGTTTTGAGGATTCGTATGCGAGTTTAATATCGCGCGCTTTTGAACTTTGTTATATTGCACGTTCGCCAACATTTTCGCGCGTACCTGCTCAGGATAAATAAAATGTATAGCGTAAGTTGAATCATTTGGTTTATTCATCTGCGATTTATTGCTGGTTAAGTGAAAATAATAGGTATGCAAATTGGTGACAACGGTCATATTGGTATCAGAACCTAAAATAGTCGGCTTTAAGAACAGCATGTTAGGTAATCCTTTTTGCACGCTCACCGTCCAAGCATCTAAATCACCATTTTGAATATTTACAATGATCTCACCATGGCCAAAAACAATTTGCGTCGTCGTAAAGGTCGAAGCAATGACAGGAACAACATTATCGCGCTGAAAAGCTACTACTTTAATTCGACTGTCGGTTGCCAGCGGCCTTGCATTTTCAACAGCAAAAGCACTTTGAGAACACAGAACAGTCCCTAATAAAACCCCAGCGAGGCCAATCGATCTTAATAAGCCTAGATTTATTTTGTGTTTCATTGTCTTCTCTCCTGTGTTATACGTTTCGCTGTTGAACCGTGTAGCGTGTAATAGTAAAGCCATCCCAATCACGCCACATATCGTTCGGATCGCTCGGTGTTCCCCGATAATCCCAAGATACCAACGCTGTTAAAGCTGTCGTTTTTTGTCTGGCTGAGTCTTTGAAATGATCGGTAATGATGAAATTAATTTGAGCCAAATTATGATGCGTTTGCTGTGATTTCGGTTTGTCTTTGTTTTCCAGTTCAGAATCCAGAAAGACCACGCTATCAACATGTACGGATCTAAAGCCGTGATTGCCTAATACATTAATTGGAGAGTGCTTGTTTCCCGTTGATTGTGCATTGATATATTGTTTTGCAACTTCACGGTTTGACATTAAGTTGATTAATGAATACTGGGTATCATAAGACGACGGATCATAACTTTCACGATTAATCACGTAGCGTACGATTTCACTCTGCACCTGTGCTTGATTGGTCGGCGCATAAGGTTGTTTCATGGGTTCTACGGACACGCGCCCATCTTGATAATGATTCACTAACAAGGGTTCCATATGTTGCAGCGGTATTAAGCCATCCACTGCAATTGTCAGTAAGATCGCAAGCCCCATAGCGATAAAGAAAGCGAGCTTATAACGATTTCTTGAAATAATAGCGCTGGTATAAATGTCATCCGCCCAGCTACGTGCCTCAACGAAGTAATTCTTTCTTGACGCGCTTAACTGTGCTATTGCAGGTTTTAATTGTTCTGGCGGAACAATCTTTGTTTTTTCCCCTGTTGGTTTATTTTCATGCGTCAACTTAGCTTTACTTAAGTGCTCTCGCATCCAAGTAAAGCCGCATCCAACGAACGTTGCGCACTTTTGATTGAATTTTTTTAGCTTACCCATCATGTTTACTCTCCGCTTTAATGAGATCTTGTCGTATAGCGTTCATCGCAGAACTCCCTTTGTCACCACCTTTACCACCACCAAATAATGTTTTAGCCGCTCCTACCGCAGATACCGGCATTTTCAATGTCGTCAAGGCACTACCAACAGCACCGCCAATCGTACCTGCTATGAGAGATGATCCTGATGTGGTTGTGATGGTGCCGCCAATCGCTTGCGCTAATTGTGCTGCCTTTAAAATAATGCCAACGCCAATAAAGCCAACGATCATGACCGGAACAAATCCGACGAGCGATATCCCGATGGCGTGATCTGCATAAGTGCCTGCAATTGCCCATTGTGAAATACTAAGCGCTAGCGCCAACATGCTAGAAACAAAAATCATTAACAAACCAAAACCCACACACGCACCTAACCAGCGATCAAAAAAGCTGTGCGTGGGTTTGAACAAGGTAAATCCTATAAATAACGGAGCAGTAGCGAATAAAACTGCTAACATGATTTTTGCTAACACCAATTCAAACACCGCTACCAAGATCAGCGCATACCCAAATCCCCAAATAAGAATACCGGTAAAACAAGGCCCCATGTTGTGCCAAGAACCCATATCCCAAACCCACGCACCAATTTTTGTGAACTCAATTAATACTGACTGCATGGCTCCGTTAATGCCTTCACCTGCAAAGTGTGGAATGGGTACAGGTGTTGCGCTCACCAACACATCACCGATCTGGCCTGATCCTTTATTAATGAGATCGACCACATAATGACTAAACCAACCCCAATTCATCGCTGCCGTATAAATGACAGCGAGTTTTATAGATGATTTCACCAAATTGCCCATTGATAGCTTGACCCACCCTTGCGTAATCGACCAACCCATCAAGACGATGTATAAAACAATCGCCAAAGCCAGGGGCGCTTTCAAATACCCCACCAAAGCACTGTAGGCATGAAACACATAGTTACTCAACAAAACATCTAGCTCTGTAAAGAGTTGCTCGATAATGGTCATGTAGGTTGGAATAGCCATACTCTTAAATCCTCATCATTCACGCAATAATGCTATACCGCATTAAATTGTTCTCGTTGATAGTCAGCTTTCAAACCTTCAAACACGTGCGCGTCAGTTAAATCGTTCACTGTTACACCCTTAAAATCTGTAGTTGTTTTTGCATACTCTGCCATTGCCTGATACAGCTTGTCGCACAGTGGTTTTTTCGTTTTACCACTCATACATTCACCGTAGTAATAACCACCGGGGGCATTAAATACATGAAGCTGCTTTTCAGCCGCTTGTGATGCACTGACTAAAAACTTAGCCGCCACCTCAGGTTTGGCTATTTTTATCGGATTGTTATGACTTGAGCAGGCAGCCAATAATGCAATCAAACCCATCCCAATCACGAACCCACCTACTTTTACGCTGTTTTTTATAGACATTTTGATTTCTCCCTTGTTAAAAAACTATTGATTGTAGTCCCAGCTATTCACTGGAGCTTTAGAACACGATGACCCATAATTCGGGCATGGCGCATTCAAATTATCTGACGCACAGCCTGCCAATGAACCGACAAAAACTAAAACGGTCAGGGTTAATAATAACTTTCGCATGTCACTCTCCTATTGGTTTGGCAATGTATTAAATTTTGCGCTAGCGGTTTTTGATGCGATATTGTCGGCACTGGCTTGCGCCATTTGCTGATTCATCAAAATCTGCATTTTTAATTCTTGGGTTTGAATGTAAGCCACTTCTGCCAACAAGCGTGAATTTAGATCCGTTGCAGCTTTAGTATTTTGTGCCTGATCAATTTTTGCAGACAGTTCATGAATAGTATCTAAATGCGTTTTAATATTGTTAAACGAATAAGTGGCATTCACCATAGCAGCACGGTTCACTTGCACGTCTTGCGAATACACTTTAGCTTGATCACTACTCGCGCCCTTCTGATAATCGGACTGCGATAAATTGGGATGGTCTTGTTTATAGGTATTCACCAACTCTTGATAACGCGCCGGATTCCCGCCCGATAAACCTTGTAAAGTGCTTTTCCAGTCATCTGGCGACCATTCTCGGTTTTTCAAATCACTAGCACCATTCATTAGGCTGCCAAAACCATAATGTCCCTCAGCATCATTAGCTAGCTCTTTTGCTTTATCTAACTGTTGTTGGGCATTTTCATAGGTTTGATGTAATAAGTCATATTGGCTTTTTAATTGGTTATAATTTTTTATGAGATTGGCAATTGCACCAACATCCGTTACTGGGAGCACCGCAAAGCAACTTAACGGAAATATGAGTGCGCTAAATACAAATGCGGTAGAAAGAAGTTTGCAGCGTCTGAAGCTCATTTTTTCGCACTCCTTTTCAGAAAAATAGGTAGCCACACATTAGGATCATCACCTACGGCTTCTCGAATGCTCTCAAGCAAATTAACCGTCATCTGTGTACCTGACATAATTTTTAATAAATCTTTTAAATGGCCTAAATTGAGCTTACCTAACGCGGATTCGTGACCTTGCTTATAGAGGAATAGACGTGACTGCGGTTCATTTTCACGAATACATGCAAACTCAGATTCGGTGAGATTGAAGCCATCAATATAGTGCTCAGGTTTTGCCTGTGGATTGGCAAAATAAATATTCGTCGCACAGTTATCTAAAATCGTATGGCTTATTGGTGAAGACGCAACACTTTTTGGCGATTGGGTAGCAAACACGATGTGGCAATTTAATTTACGTAATGTCGGCAACCACTTTTTAAGTTTGGCTTGCCAATAATCATTATCCAAATATTGCCAGGCTTCATCTAAAAATACAGAGACTAGATAGCCACCTTCTTTAAGACTTAGTTCTAATCGGTGAAAAAGGTACATGGTCACTGCGGCCAATACTGTCGGTGGCTCATTATCTAAAAAATGCGTCATATCAAAACCCATCTTGGTTTGCATAGCGAGCGCATCGAGATCATGATCAAATAAGTAAGCGTATTCCCCATCGGGCCGACTCTCATCGGATCGAAGCCATCGTTTTAATCGTATCCAACGCTCAAATGTTACTGGCAGCATTTTTGTGGCATTGCTTAAATTTCGGTGTTCAGGCGCTAGCTGATCATAGGCATAATCGACACATTGGCCCAGTTGATCGACCACAACTTCATCGACTTCCACCTCATCTTCTTTTTTTACTAATTGCACCAACCATTCTCTACAAAACTTTCTATTTGTTGGTGAATCATCTAGCTGCAAGGGGTTAAAACGAATATCAGAAGCATAATCAGGCGATAACACTGCATAATAACCACCACAAGCACGGATATAAATTTCGGCGCCGCGATTGCGATCAAAGAAAAAACTACTCCCACCATAACGATTTAGTTGCGCATCCAAAAAGCACATCGCTACAGTTTTACCTGAGCCATTACCACCAATCATCGTCGTATGCCCTGCTGACGGATTATCTTTAGGGCCTCTAGCATGCAGGTTTAACCAAAGTGGTGTTTTTGAGGGTGTTTCAATCAGTGTCAAAGCCGATCTCAAATGATTACCATCCCGAAATCCTGTGCGGTAATTATGTAATGGGAAAAAATCGACGAAATTTTGTGAGCTGATTAAACTTGAACGAGCAACATATTTTAAATTTGTTGGAATTTGTGCCCAAAAAGCAGATTCCTGGCCTAATGTTTCTCTGACCGCCACGATGCCAGCATTCATATAACATTTAATCGTATTGGCAACCTGTTTCTCTAAATCCTCAATGGAATCACTTAACAGCATAACGGTATTGTGATGATACCCCATTGCAATTTGGTCGCTTGCCAACATATCTCGCGCTATTGATAACGCATCAATTTGACTGGTTGCCGGATCATCTGCATTACGCATTTTATTGGTATGCCTATCCATAACCTTATCGGCTTGCGCCTTGGTTTCAATGGTAAAGCTATTGGTGCTAATAAATTCACAATCGATATGAAGTAATGGATCCAACATAATGCTAGCGCTTTCTGTGCCATAGCGCTTGACGGTCACCAGTGCGCCAAAGCGAGTATCATTAGGATCAGAACCTTGAAACTGAATATAGTCACCGAAAAATATCCGTTTAGCAGTGATATATTGAGAAATATTGCCGTGTGGATATATGGACTGTGCCCGAATTGTTTTCTCAAATGTTTTATCAATGGGTGAACTATATTGCATCGACTTGAACTGAAGCGGCTCTCCACCATTGACTAACAAACTGAGGTAGCTGAGTAATTCACTGTAACCCAATGATGCATCATCATCGCCGACAAGATGAGGACCAAATTCTGATAATGAGGTGGATAACTGAAAAATTGCGTCTTTTAATTGTTTGATATTATAGGCGCGACGATTATCACGCGCCTCATTGATGTAACGCCCGCTCACTTTATTAAACAATTGCGCTAAACGACCTACATTGCCTGTGGTTAAGCCTTTATAAATGACTGTGAGATATAATTCATTCACATACATGGAAGTATTTTTAAATTGCTCCATATAAGCTTGATTTACAGATTTTGCGAAGTCGTTGGTAAAATCACCTTCTAAGTGAATATTTTCTTTTCGTCTATTAATAGTTCCTAAAATACAAAATCGCTCATCCAGTGCCGTGATTGCACGGTGCAATGCTCTTTTATATCCATTAATCGTGTCGGTTTTTTCCGTATCAAAGGGCACACCGGCAAGTTTAATCACTGAAAATAACGCGCCGTTTTTAGATTCTAAAATCGTTGGCGAGTTAAAGTGCGTGATAGGTACGTGTTTTGATACACCAACCTCTTGACGCGCTATTTTTAATGCAGGATCAATATGGCTCATAGCTTTGACAACCCCAAATGCGTTTGTTTGGCACGTTTAAACATTCCAGCTTTTTAAACATCAACCGAAAAATATTGTGATCAATGGCGCAAGCAATAACGCCCATCACGTGCAACGGTATATAGATGAGAAGGTACAATGGTGATGAGAATAAGATAAAACCACACAGTGCAATCATGACTGAAATGCCTAAATAATCCATCGTAACGCCAAACATCATTGGCGGTCTCGTCAAGCCTACAAACAACGGACTAATATCAAGTGATTCTTCTTGTCTCTGCGTCATCTTATGTCCCCAGTCCCATTTTCTGGGCGATGAACGACGCGCTAAATACAATGCCAATGCCGATCACAATCGCGACTGCTTTTTCTTTAGGGATTTTTCCTAACGCCAGTGTGCCGTACCCTACCCCAATGATCGCTACTACAAACATTAATCGCGCTGGCGTGGAGGTTAAAATACTGATGAGTCCACTTAAAACGCTTGATATCATGTCGCCACTGCCATTATCTGCAAAAGCCAATGATGGCGAGCACACTAACGCCAAGATAGGCAAGCGCTTCTTAATAAAGTTTTTGAGTTTAACTTTCATGGCATTCTCCCATTAAATGAATTTAAAAGTGGGCACGCAAAAAAAAGGCGGCTTTTCATTTTTTCTGATTTTTAATAACAAAGTCGCGTTGCGTCGGCGTGCCCTGTTTGACGCGGTTTAAAATTAATGCCTTAGAAAAAACTGTCATTTAAAATTCCTTAGGCATTCAAAAGAATCGTTACACTCATAAAAATCGCCTATATTGAATTTCAATATTGAACGCTCGAGTATCGGTTCAAATTTAATGGTCAACCATTTTCGATGAGTTTTCGTGTTCTCTTTGATATCGGTATCTATTTTTTTGTTTTGCAACTCATTGAATCATTTATGGTAGATTTGTATTTCATATCATTAACTTTCTATGCCTGATTCCGACAAATTTGGAATAAATTCGTAATCTTCCAGGCTACGCAGCAAACGCAATGTCACTTCTGCTGCTACGCTTCTTGCGGACCGTTCAGCACTCCTGATAACAGCCGCTTTAAGATTTACTGGACAACGAACGAAAATTCTTCCATCTCGTTTAGATAAATCAACTTGATTTAATCGACGCTTTGTCATGTATATGATTCCCCTTGCAAGCTAAAGGCCTTCTAGCGATAGCTTTTATTAACAAAAAATTTTAATGATCGAAGCAAAGAGGATTCAAAGAGCTGCTGCGGATGAAAAAAATGATTTGCTACAATAAAGTCCGCGTTATCGGTTTATCGGCCGTGCTCGCAATCCAGTCCGTCAGAGAGCGCTAACTGTCTGACGGACACCTCAATCACATTCCCTATCAGCACCCCAATTCTAATCAGTGTATAATCTGCAAATTGAGGAACCCAAGGGTCTCGTAATTTGTATAATACCAATATATTGGTATTTGTCAATATAATTACTAATGTCTTGGTATTAAATAGAGTGTCGCCATTATGTTGCTGAAAAATAGAATATTTTGTGGGGTTGGCGGCTCAATAGAGTGGTTTGATTTTGCGTTATATGGATTTTTTGCTCCCATTTTTTCTGAAATATTTTTCTTACACAGCTATAAAAATAAATTGATTGCCTTGATAGCAGCCTATCTTATTTTTGCTGTTGGGTTTGCTGCAAGACCACTGGGTGGATTAATTTTTGGATACCTTGGAGATAAGTATGGCCGTCTGATTCCGCTCAGAATAACCCCGCTCTCCATTACATTCTTCACAGCATTAATGGCTTTCTTGCCAACTTATAAATCTATTGGTGATACTGCCGTCGTATTATTAATCTTTACCAGGATTCTCCAAGGAATTTTATTGGGTGGGGAGTTTGCTGGAAACATCGTATACCTCTGCGAATCTTCCTCACAATGGAAATATTTTTGGGGAAGCATAGGGAGTTGCACTGGTAGTTTTGGAATTATACTCGCTTCAATAACTGCATCTCTATTTTATTTTATATTTCTACATTCATTCATGTATGAGTATGGATGGCGAATTGCTTTTTTGTGTTCAATACCACTTGGAGTTATTGCTTTTTTCATCAGGTTAAAAATGCTAGAGTCACCAGAATTTCTGGCAAAACCTTCTTATAAAAACCCTATCAACGAGAGCGTAAAACATCACAAAAAACTCTTATTCTCATGTGTGGGAATTATTTATTTACATGCCACTAGTTTTTATTTTGTATTTATTTTTCTACCTGTTTTTCTTAACAAAATTCGACACCTTCAAGAAAGTGCCGCATTACTTCACAATACAATATTTTTATTGATACATTTATGTTTAATTCCAGTATTTGGCTTTATTGTCAACATTGTTGGTGGCCTAAAATCTCAAATCGCAATCGGGCTATTGTTTCTATTTTTATCCGTGCCCACTTTTTATTTCGTTGCATACGGCACAGAAATCCAGATTTTTGCCAGTATTTTTATACTATCAATAATGACAGCAATTAATGCGGCTATTATTCCTGGCTTACTTTCATCCTTAATACCAACAGAGATCCGGTACACTCTTCTTGCCCTATCGTTTAACATTGGATTTGGTATTTTTGGTGGAACAACCCCACTGATCGCCCTCTTTTTGCTAGACAAAAGTGGTAAAATGCTGCTGCCGGGCGTATACTTAGCCATTGTAGCTTTAGTTACCTTAGTCGTTTCAAATATGGCTAAAATACGCGAGAAAGCTTATGAAATTAGGAAATTATCAATCACTTGATAAAAAATCAACAAAGAGTGTCTTCATAGACTATATTGGTGCGCTAGAAATACCAATCATTGATTATGTCGCTATTGGCGTCCAAGACACCATTCATAAAACAAGCACATCGATGATGTCCCGGGATGAATGGCAAAAAACATTTTATACTCTTGGTCTTGCAGAACATGATCCTCTCAGAAAAGCTTCATTTAATACAAAATCGAATATTTTTTCCTTTGATGACCTCGACTACCAAGACAGTCATGGCAAGGAAGTGATGAGACTACGCCGTCTCTATGAGATTGAAAATGGACTTGTGATTATGCGAAAAAACCTAGGTCATAATTTTATGTTGACATTAGCAACAGGATATAAAAATTTTTCCCCATACAAATTTTTTATTGATAAACACGTTGCTATTGACAGAATTTTTAGTGACTTGATTAATCTAGTGAGCCCAGCAACCAAAAAATACCAAACACAAATTTTCAATCATCAGGGCGTCGGTGCCAAATAATTGGTGCCGCGCATTCTATTTCTATACCGAATATAACTGGCTCTGGATTTCCATCCCACTCTGGATTTAAGCAGACTAAGTTGTAACCTTTTCCCGTAGGATTTTTGGCAATTCTACGTATATAAACAGCGCCATCCTTTGTTTTGATAATACAGTTTCTCCCAACGCAACTTTCAATATCTTTTCCATAACGAAATCGACCACCAACATGGTCGCCACGAGAATATGTCGGTAGCATGTCATCACTGGGTATTAATCCCGTTACAGAATTCGGTGTGAGAGATCTAAAAAAATCTATTTCTTTTGCCAACAAAATATTATCATCAATTTTTTCAGTTGGCCCATCAGTTGCTAAGGTTGTAAAATATCTATTTAAATCAAATGAAAAATTTGGATTTAAACCTTCTCCTGTTAATAGCCACTCTCGGGATACAATCAAATTCTCAGCATTATAAATTTTAATACATCGTTCAATGCCTTTTTCTGATATTTGTATTTTTCCATTCTCCCAAGCAGCAAGCGTATCTGGAGACAGTCCATGCTTTTTATGAATATCAGCGCGACTTAACTTTAACAGCTTTTCTCGAACGTATTTTAATCGCTCTCCTGCTGTTTTCAGTTTTGGTACGTTACTTGTCATGCTGTTACTTCATGCATTAATTAATCAAACATCATTTTGGTGATATCGTTCTTTTAGCATCATTCTCTTCACGAGGATTAGCTTTCCCAACGTGTGCCCCGGCATCCAACCGGATGAGTTCGCCAGTCATCATCGGGTTTTGTATGACCGATAAAATCGTATAGGCGACATCTGATGGTTTTAATATCCTTCGCAATAAGTTACTATCTTGCATATTTTTAACCAGTACTTTGTATTTATCTTCTTTCCCATCAAATTTTTCTTCCCACCAAGAAGAATCTATAAAGCTAGGGCACACAGCGTTTACCCGTACTTCTGGGGACAATGCCTGCGCTAGAGCCAACGTTAGTGTATTCTCTGCGCCCTTGGCAGCAGCATATGCAATAGAGCTACCCTTCCCTGTGATCCCTGCCGATGACGATACATTCACAACAACCCCATCGCCAGAAGCTCTAAGCATGCGTTGAAATGCCTGGCACATCAAATAAGGAGCTGTGGCATTTACAGCGAACATCTTAGCAAAATCTTCCTCATTTAATTCATCAAGTCTTTCATAAGATGCGGCCTTTGTTACGCCCAAACAGTTAACTAAAATATCTGTCCGACCCCACTTCCTTTTTACATGATCAGACATTTGATGACATATCGCTCCCCTTGTGGCATCTCCAACAAAAAGTTCTGCTTCAACACCTATTTTCCCGCATTCATCCACAACAAGACGAGCTTGCTGGTCGCTCTTTAGGCAATTAATTAATACATGACACCCTTCTCTGGCTAAAAGCCTAGCTGTAGCTGCACCAACACCATTTTTTCTGCCTGCACCAGCAAGAATTGCAACAGCGCCTTTTAATAACATGATCTTCATCTCCTAATACCTATGATTTGGTATATTATACACAAAAATACATCTCAATCAGCAGTTAATTGAGCAACCATATGATTTTTATAGCATTAAGGGATGATTAAGAGTACCAAAATAATAGGTGGTTTTACAGTATCATTTTGATTTTAGTAAGATTTTATTTGCCTTCACTTCAATTTTAGTCATCAGCATTACCCAAGAGATTGTCATGAGTTTTAGCTATGGCCCCTCATACGTTTGTTATGACAAGCGAGGCCGGCTTTATTATCTTTTGACCAATCGCTTAATGAGCAGGCATTTTGCGATAATTAACCGCGCTGGATATACGCTGTTTTTTATGGTTACAATTATCTTCCGGATTTAATTTTTCATGTTACGATACATTGTTCATAGTTTTCATAGAAATGTTTTTTAGTGCCTCAACAACTCCAACTCTGGGATCATAGATAAAATTCCAAACCTTTCCTGAATTAAGTCATTTTTTTAATCTCCTTGCAATACTGGTTTATCCCAAGAAAAAGCTGATTCAGGGAATATGGATTGCTGTGGTTTAAAGCTTGCATTCTCTAAAGCATTAGCCCTTACAACAACTTTGCCTTTATGCTCTGTTGGATAAGCGTATAGATGTGTAGCGCAGGTTGGGCAAAAATGCAAAATAATCGAATTGCCGCTGCCACCTTTGTATGAGTATGTTTCCGTCTGATTTGCCTCTAACAAATTATCTTGATCAAATAGCAATCCACACAAATGGCCTCCGCTATTAATTACTCGACAATTATTACAATAACAAACAAATTGAAATTCTGGTTCTGATTTCATGGTAAATTTGTTTTTACCACAGTGGCACTTGCCTGTTATATTGGCCATATCTATTCTCCCTTTTTCATTGCAATCGTAACCATACGATCTGTTTTCTGGTCATAAAATCTTGTTCCATCGATGTCACATTGACGCAATACTTTGAACCCATTATTTTCAAGCATATTTTTTAACTGCTTCGCACTATAAATTTTCAGCGTTTGAAATGCATTCGTAATTTTAGGCTCGCGACCTTTTTTTTGCTCGTGATAAATATCGTAAGAAGCAAGGACACCATCATCACTTATCGTGCTATATTGAATTTCACGCGCTGTTGTATCCTCACTTTTTGTCTGCCAATCAATAGTTAATTTTGTGATATTGTCATCTTTCAAAAAATAACTTAGATTGAATATATCAAATATATACAGGCCTTTGTTTTTTAGATTTTTATGTATGTTTCTTATGGCTTCCTCAAAGTCCTCTTGTGTTAAATGCCCTATCGCATTAAATATTGTTATCACCGCATCAAATTGACCGGCTTGAGTGGTACGCATATCACCTTTCATAAATTTAAGATCTAGTTTTTTCTTTCTCGCCTTATCTTTTGCTATTTGCAACATTTTAGCGTTGATGTCATATCCTTTTATGCCAAAACCTCTTTTTGAAAGCCAAAAAACCTGAGATCCTGTACCACAAGACAGATCAAGAACAGTTTTAATATGGTATTTCTTAAAAATACTTTCTATTAATTGATTTATTACAGATGCATTTTTCTCGTTGAACGCATCATAGTGTGGCGCTTCCTTATTGTAATGTGACGGTTTTGCACTAACATGCTTTTCTGGTTTCATATCAGTTTTCCAGTTGTGCTTGTTGTTAATTCTGAAAATAATTCAACGGCTAATTCAGTTGCGTATTTATAACTTTGTGTGCCTATCGGCATGTTATTAATGGAATGCATTATGTCGTCCCACTTAATAGCATCAAAACTCAGGCCGTCATAATGGATTCCCACTTCAATTCATCGCTTGAAATCGTTCATATACCCCAACACTTTTCTGTTATCCGTTTTACAAAAAGTATGAGGGTTTGAGAAAATTTGGCTAACTTGCTCTTCACTAACATCCAATTTACTTTCCTTTAAGAATTTTTTTAATGAAACAGCAATCGCGTCTGGGGCAGATTTGGCCCCGCCCACTTTCTCATACGGTAACAAAACCGTAAGTAATGATTTAGCATGTGTTACCATCGCAACTTTTTTACGCTGCACCCTTATGACGTCTATAAACCAATCATCAAGAATTGGAGTAGCTAAACTAGGAGATCCAAGCTTGCTGACTTTCATATCGGTGGCGAATTTTTTAGTTAATCTAAATTGGGCCATCATTTTCCGTCTTACTTATTTTTCCCAAGACAATTTATAAAATCATCAGAATATTTAGTTGGCTCAAACTCAATAACTCTATAATCTGCAATACCGTGCTGATGGAATGGATCTTCTTTTAGAACTTTATTAATTGTTTCTTGATCGCTCATCGATAAAATAATTCCACCATTTCTCGGATTTTTAGGACCAGAGGCTAAAAATATCTTTTTCCCGTAGTATTTATCTAAAAAATCTCGGTGCTTTTTTAATAACTTATTTACGTCATCAAGTGATTTTTTGTAAGTAAGCTCAATGATTATCATTTTTTTATCCACGCTCGATTGCATTAAATTAGGATTATCTGAGAGCTATTTATGGTACATTCCAAAACATTTATAAAATCAACTAAAAGAGCTATTCAAAAAACAATAGCCTTGATCGTCATACCATCCTTCAACAACCTCTTCAATCGAATATTGCTTCCCCGATATCGACTCTTCTATCATCACAAAAAAATCTGATTTTTCAATTTTTTTATGATTTTCGTTGTAAATTTCAAATTCATCAGAAAGCAAATGTATTTTCCAGTCTGAATAACTTTTAATTTCAAGGCCTGGCTCACTATACCCATGAAATAAAAATCGCCAACGACAACTTTGTTTGCCAATATGTTTGTGCTGATGATTTTTTTCATAGCAATAATAATTTGTCCCCATATGTCCCTCGTTTAAATACGAATTAATTACATCCAGATCAACCGATATACCATCAAAAGCTCGACTGGAACGGTGAATTATCGCCCCATTCAAATAGTCATCAAGTCTGGATAGATGATACATTTGACCCCTTTATGGCTCCTTTTCGACCACTTTTGGTACAGTGGGATGTTATTTTCAGGCTATTCTACTCATTCAACGATTGCCCTATATTAACAATTTTACCAAAGAATTGACCATAGATATCAAACATCACTAACATCTCAAATATAAATGAACCCATTCTGAGCCGATTATGAACCCTTTGAACCCATTATGAACCCTTTATTTTATAAACAGTGCCGGTAATCTCTTCGGAAATGAATATATTTTTTGTCTTTAGCTCGTTCAACTCCCGTGTCGCAGTTCATTTAGAGATGCTAATTAAGTCTTGGTACTTAGAATTAGATATGCTGCCATGTTCTTCAAGAAGACTTATTTCAGGTGGTATTTTACCGAGGGGCCCTTACCAATCTTCTGAACTTTTTTCGCTTTTACTAAGCTACCTAATTTACGTATAGCTGTATTATGTGAAACCGACAAATAACTCGCCACTTGTTGTGCTGTTACGCTCGATTGTATTTTTATTAAAGCAATGATCGCTTCTTCATCACTTTCATAGCTTGAACTATCTGGCTCAAAATAAAAAACCACTTTAACGAAGTCCCCCTCTTCATGATAAACAGGCTTTTTAATTCCAGCTTTTTTACAACTTTCATATATCAATCGAATACCTGTACCACGTGTTTCTACTAGATGTATTTTATACGCTAGCCTCACTAAAACAGGATTACGTAAATAGGTGGTGCCATCACCAAGACTATTCAGATCTACTAATCCTGGAAAACATCCGGGGTTAAAAATCTCTACCCTATCATCGTAAACTGCAATCTTTGTAGCCCCTGGTATATTATACTTTCGATGTAATAATGCATTTGTGGTAGCTTCCCGTAGCGCTGCTTCTGGTATCGCTAATTGATGTGTAAGTTTTGCCCCCCGAAGTTCATAATGCGTTGAAATCCATGAGCTAACAATTTTCAAACTCTCACTAATTTGGCTTTCCAGTGAACCCGTTATATCTTCTGTTCGAATAATATTTCTACCCTCAACCCCTTTAAATTGGGTACATCTCACTAATGCCTCCGGAATATAATCCTGTGGTGTTTCCGAAAACATTAGAATACCTGCCACTGTAGGACAATAATCATTTTTATTGGCTGCCTTTGGTGCAATAATTCGTTCTGCCAGTAAACGTTTTTTAGTGACTCTACTTCCAAAAAAGTCATACAAAAACTCTTTAGATAAAGTATCTAGACCAGTGTGCACAATTTCCTCATCATAGTGAATGCGTTGTGCTTCACGAGTCAAATCTTCTATGTATTCTTGAGTGGCCTTACGGGTAGATGATCCAACTCGAATGTAAGTGCCATTTCTAATTCCTTTACTCTTCAAAAAATAAGGTTTCCTTGGGCTAGCAGGGATTTCAATGATTAAAACCGATCGTTCTCCAAAATTTTGTTCATAAATTTGAGCTACAAGGCTTGGGCTGGTTGAATCATATAGACAGTTCGGAAAATCATCATAAACCCTAATCCGATCTTTATCATCAATCCCAACTACTGCATGAGTTGCATCATCAATACCAATGATAAGGCGCCCACCTGCAGCATTTGCAAAGGCGATACATGTCTTAATTAACGCATCGAACTTTGGAACCGTCGATTTAAATTCGATAAGCTTAGATTCTCTTTCTGAAAAGATAACTTTACTCATAACAAAATCCACCGCTTTAACTCTCTGACAACATTATCTCACCAATCTCACCAAACATCAATATATCTCACCAATCTCACTAAGCCTTTAAATATCTCACCATCTGCTGAACAACACAAAAGGGGCATTAACCCTTCATGTATGCCACCTCTTTCACAATTTTTGGATTCCAACATCATTGCTACATTTGCGATTTCTGCTACATTACGCCATTGTCGCGGCTAAAAATTGCTACGCCCATACGCTGCGGCACACTTACATCTGCTACAAATTATCAATTAGCCATTCAACCTCTTCAGTCGACTCAACTTGTATCACAATCTTACCCAATCCCAACTCATTTAGCCGGACACTCGTTTTTGACGACAACTTATCAGTAAGCACCCTACTCCATTCATGGCACTTGGGGTGCGGCAAAGTCGGCCTATTCGTATGAAAATTGCCAGATTTCTTTCGCTGAGTAAGCGTTTCTGCGTCACGAACCGTCAATTTTTGATCAATAATAATCTGCGCTAACTCCTCTTGCTCTTCGGGTGGAAAAACCAGCAAGACTTTAGCGTGACCAACATCTAATTTTTTTGTGGTCAGTAACTCTTGAACTGATGGCGTTAAATTTAACAAGCGTAACATGTTGCTCACAACAGCGCGCGATCGACCGATGGACTCGGCCACTTTTTCATGCGTCATTTTAAACTCTTCGATCAACCTTCTCAGTGCTGCCGCTTCTTCTATAGGATTAAGGTCTTGGCGCTGTATATTTTCAATTAAACCAAACGCCAAGGCCGATTCATCACTGATGTTACAGATAATCACTGGAATTTGCTGCAATTCCGCCATCTGTGCAGCTCGCCATCGTCGTTCACCAGCAATAATTTCATATTCATTATGCCCACATTCACGAACAACAATTGGTTGCAGAATACCCTGTTTTGCGATTGAATCTGATAGCTCTTTTAATGCTTGGGGATCAAATTCCTTTCTCGGCTGGAATCTACCAGGCATGACCTGGTGTACCATAACCTGCTTAAATGTTTGTTGATTTGTCTGCGTTTTGAGTTTATCAGCCTCAACGTTTACAGCACCCAAAACGGCATCTAATCCACTGCCAAATGAGCGCCGAGAAGACGTATTTATTGAGCCAAACATGCTTTCCTTAGCATCACTCATACCTTGTTTTCCTTACAAAACTCTTCAAAAGGTAAAAGCATTGCAGCCAGCTCGGGATGCACTTCTCTAATAAAGTCACCGAATCGATCTTTTACAAGCGGATTATCTAACCCATCTTTAACATACACACTGTAATACAAGGTGTCTTTAATGTATTTATCGAAATCCTTTTCTACAACTGTTTTTTGTTTAGTTGATAGATGGGTCAACATTTTTGGTAACTCACGATTTTGATAGCTTCGATATTGTTGCATTTTTTCTTCGTGCACCTTTCGTAACAGAGCTTCTTTTTCTCGCTTGACACGTAATTTTTCTAAATGTTCTTTGCTGGACTTTGGTGGTTGATAGTTTTCACTCAATGCTTTTTCTAAGTACTTTGAGAGGTGCCCAATTTTTCCATTGTGATAAGAGGTTGATGATTCGATTAATGCCATTTTATCCGATAGGTATTGTTCACCATAGGAATCAATAAAATCCTGAGCTTGTTTTTCTGAGCAACCATAATCCCCTATTAAACGATCTAGCATTGTTTTCTCAAAATCGTTTTTTTGTATTTGTGATATGGTTTCACAATTAATTTGTTTATTGATTAGAAATCTAATAGCCATCACCACCCTACCTTGCTTTTTGAATTCTGGGGTAATTCGAATAGCTGAACGACTATTAACTTCAGCAACGGACGGTTTAATGACGCGTTTATTTAAATCACGAAATACTTCATATTTGCCCTCCTCCACACCCATTAATTTTCGGTAAGTGGGTAAATCAAACCATGGTGTTTGGGTAATGTTTTGGTATCGTACGCAGTTTTCATATAAGGCAATACCATAGGTAGATTTGAATTGAGCTAAAACCGTCATATTAAGGCGACCATAAAACTCAGGGTAATAACACAATTCACGCATACGGTTGCTATAGGAATAGGTGCAGATAGGACCTTCGATCTTAGCATCAGACAGCATGCTACTTGCCATCCAGATCCCTGCTTCCTCAGTTTTTTCTCTGTCGACTAAATTCCACTCAAGGACAGTGGAGATCAGTGAAATTAAAGACTGTTTAATGGTTTTATAATCTTTGCTGTTATAGCCAATTAAAACACACAAGGATGGGATATGTATTTGATGTTCATGGTGGGTTAACAGATTTTCATAGGCATTGTATAGCAGCGCGTTGGCGATCTTTCGCTCTAATAACGTTAACTTATTGGTTGAATGAATCAATCCAACATGTTTTTTTAACTCTAGCGATTTTTTTTGTGCCAGTGTTGATATCTGCATCACTAAATCCCTATTAGGACACCCTGTAAACGTCACTTATCAAATATGCAGCTGCTTTTATCTCCATAATTGACACCTATTCTCATCACAAAAAGCTGTGTTCACGGGCACTTTCGCCCTGCTTTTCTTTAATGTTGATCCGATTGTTCCCAAACTAACTACCCTTGTACATTCAAGACAATTATAATCCTATCTTATATTGAACGTTTACACAAGCATGTGTTATCCTTATTCATAACTTATGACATAAATCTGCGAAAGGAGCGCTTATGACAAAAGTAATAGCGAACGCTACAAATAAAGGTGGCGAGGGGAAGACAACGATGAGTATTATGCTCGCGGAGTATGCCGCCCTTGTAATGGGAAAAAATGTTTTAGCAATTGATCTTGATCCACAAGCAAATTTCTCAAAATATTACCTTAACCTTGAATACGATCCTGTATATAAGGGGGGCAAGGTTCCACCATTGCATCCAGAATATAACCCAGATGAAGATGTGAGCTGGGATGGTAGAAGCAGCATTGCCAATATTTTTTATGGCGAAGAGGTTATTCCCTATCCTACGGGTTTCAAAAATATTGAAATATTGCCAGCCCATTCTAATAAACTTCAAGAAGCGGAGGCTGTTACAAAGAATGAGGTTTTAGAAAAAGTTCATTTGCAGTTAAAACGCTTTGTTCAGTTGCCTGAGGTTCAAAACGAATATGATTTCATCGTCATTGACACCCCACCATCAAAAGGCCCTCTTACTATTGCTGGCATCAAGGCTTGTACCGATATGGTTATTCCATCACAAATGGAAGAAGACTCAATCGACGGTATCTATGGCATGATGCAACTTTGGAAACAAGAAACGTATGCTCGCCCCGCAGAAAATCCGATCAATTTGGCAGGTATTTTAGCCAATCGCGTACGAGAAGTGTCCTTGCATAAAAATTTTTTTGATCAACTCAAGTCACTTGAGTCGACAAAAGATTATGTGATCGATAAAAAAATTAAGGAGCGCGTCATCTACGGAGAGTTGAGAGTAAAAGAGGATCGCCCGAAGAGTGTTTTTGAACTTCCGCAGGATCACATCGCAAGAAAAGAATGTGAATCCGTTTGTAAAATCATCATGAAGAGGATTTATAACCATGGCTAAAAAATCATTCAAAATTAGAGGGAACCTTGCTGAAGCGCTTGGGGACACCGTAAGCTCTGCAAGGAATAATGCAGGGGAACTCCACGTGGAAATTATACCGCTGCGCAAGATTGAACTTGATCCAGACAATCCTAGAGATCTCGCCTTAAGCTTTGAAGATTTATATCAAGGGATACTCAAAAAAGACGACTCCTTTGGACGCAAAACTGCTGAACAGGAAGCGCTAGCCAGCTTAACAAAATCAATTAAAGAGCAGGGTGTTATTAACCCAATTGTTGTTTATAAATACAATGATCAATATCGTCTAATTGCAGGAGAGAGAAGAACACTTGCATCAATTCTGGCAGAAAAAGCTGATATCCCTGCGCGGGTGCTAACCAGTCGACCCGATCAACTGAAATTAAGTTTAATCCAGTGGATTGAGAACATCGAACGCGAGGATTTAACTTTATGGGAAAGACTTAGAAACCTAGAAAAAATTCTCAACGCCTATGCTGAAGCAAAACAAAAGAAGGCTACTGAAATATCACCTACCGAGCTTGGCCAATTACTTGGTTGTTCTTTGCAGCAGGGTGTTAACTATCGTCACGTCCTAAATGCTTCCGACGAACTAAGAAAACATATCCAATCTGGAGAGATAAAAAATATTGAAAAGGCTGCTTTTATTGCAAAGTCTCCAGCTACTCTTCAATCAACGCTTACTCAAGCCTGTCTTAATGGTTCAACACTCTCTGAATTAAAAAAGATTTCTCGTGAAACTCCTTCAATTAACACCAAGCCAGGGAGGCATAATGCGCAACCTAAAATCAACCTAGGATCTACAGAAAGCACAAAGGTAGCCAAAACAATTATTCATACGGTACTAGAACACGAAAGCTTTAAACACCTAAATGACAGATTTAATAGCATACGCTGGGATGATCACAAATCGATAGCAATGGCTTTTCGCCAACTAGTCAAGTTACTTGAGCAGGCCTAAGAAGGATTAAGTAAATGCCCAATAAAACAAAAGTTGCCTTTGCAGTTCCAAACAATCTAAAAAACGAACTCCGTGAACATGTCATTAAAGATGGATATGGATTACGAGGAAAAAGTAAGTGGATCTCTGAAGCGGTTGAGAATCTTTTGGAATATAAAGACTTCCTTGAACTTATGAGCTATAGCGATGAAATGCATGGATTTGATCAGATAGAAACAGTAGTGGTTGAATATCCATTAAAATTAAAATTGGATAAAGCTATTATTCAGATCAGAAAGGAATTTCCTACACTTGAAGGCGTGAAAAGTAGAATTATGCGCACTGCTGTATTACAACGAATTTTAAGATCTTGATAACCAACTCAAGTGACTTGAGTTGTATAGTTATATGATTTTTAAACAATTACTTTTAAAATGAAACTTCTAACAAACTGTTTGTAATTGTTTATAATTTGTTTAATATTGTTAGTTTGTTATTCTGCAACTAATTGATTTATAACTAATATTTTTACGAAATGAGACGTTTACAGGGAGTAATGTGACATCTGCAGGGGTTAGTGAGGCTTCTACAGGCACTTTATGTGACACTTACAGGGGGAATGATGTTGTAAACTGCGACATCTACAGGGAGCTATGTGACAGTTACAGGGTGTATAACTTCAGTAGCAGAAGTAGCATGTAGCAATAGTGTTAGAGTGTAGTTATCTCGTTTGTTGTAAATGTGGGTTGATAGTTAAGATGGTTTTGCCTTGATGTTTTTCAGTTCTGAGATAGTTCAATTCCGATAGGTTTTTAAGAGCGAGGTCTCTTCTTTGCTTATCGCGTATGGGGCTAAATTGTTGTAGATAGCGAGGCGTGGTTTCTGTTAACCCCTTATCAACCATCCACTGCAATAATCGAGTACTATCCTCCTGTGCAGGGGTTTGTGGCTGATGGCCGAGTATCATCTTTGTTTCATGTAGATGCCAATAAATCACCTCGGAAGCTTGTTCAATCTGCTCAACAGAGATGTCTCCTTCTCGTCCCTCGAACAAGTGGAAGAGGGCGGCTAAACGTGCAACATTTTCGGCAGCTTTGCTTGCAAAATCTTTGATGGTTTGCCATTGATTAGAGTGCTGCAAGCCAGACTCAACTTTGTTAAAAAATGACACCCAAGTTGCTTTTGCTTGTG
>Ga0075318_1000003_pt1 | contig 23618 bp, 35 predicted proteins | sample MayberryNE_TuleB_2_FD_120050 | JGI IMG/M metagenome (GOLD analysis project Ga0075318, IMG submission 120050) | Natural and restored wetland microbial communities from the San Francisco Bay, California, USA, that impact long-term carbon... | ecosystem: Environmental > Terrestrial > Soil >...
GCAAGAGGCGCCAGGCTTGGCCGTAGGCCGCACGGCGCTCTTTGGTGGCCGCGTTGTAGGCCGCTATCTTCTCCTTGTTGGCCGCTTTGTAGGCCGCCCTCTTCTCCTTGTTGGCTGCCTTGTAGGCCGCGTTGTAGGCCGTTATCCTCTCCTTGTTGGCCGCGTTGTAGGCCGCTATCTTCTCTTTGTTGGCCGCGTTGTAGGCCGCTCTCTTCTCTTTGTTGGCCGCACGGTAGGCCGCGTTGCAAGCCTTACACCGCGGGTACCGCCCATCGGGTTTGCTCCTGTCGCGGCTAAACGCCGCCACCGGTTTCTCCGCCCCACACTTGCTGCACGTTTTCATGCGATCACCACCCCCCTCAATGCCGCCGAGCCATACAGCATTAAATCCTCAAATAGCTCGGTGTGGTAGCCGCTTTTCAGGGCCTCGATATAGGCGTTAACCATCATCTCCTTGGGCAGCCCCCGCGACGGGAGGTTCTGGGGCTGGAATAAACGTCCCGCCCAACGGCGCGTGCGGGAGGCGCCAGCCATCTGCAGCCCGCCACGGAATCGCCCATCGTCGCACACAGCGGCCGCCAGTGCCGCGTACTTAGCCGTCGAGGTCCTGTTCGCGGACAGCATCAACCCGAACAGCTCGCGCAGATCAGCAGGTAGCGACTCGTCCAGGCTCAGCGGCTCGATGACGGATTTAGCGGTCTGGGCCAGATTGAGGCCGTAGCGCGCGTTAATGTGTTCGATAACCTTGTCCCGCTGAGTGGGTTTCAGCCCGCCGGTCAGCTCGCCGAATCGGCGCGCGAGGGCCTGCTTCTCGACATCGGCTGCCCGTGCACCCGCGCTTACCAGATCGGTATCGACCTTAAACCCGCGGTCATTGATCCGCTGATCGAGGTGATACAGATCGATGTCATCCCGCTGCCAGTTCCAATCAGGCAACCGCCGGTCGAACTCGCGCAGCGTCACCACGTCCTGCACGCCGTAGGCTACAAACCGCTCCCACTCGTCCGGGTGTGTCTCGCGGGTGTACCGATCGGCTTTATGGTTGCTGGGCGCCGGCTTACAGAACCGCTGAATCAGCCGCTTGCCCTCCTTTAGTTTGCGCTGGTCCTCGGGCAACCCCAACACACGGCCGAGTTCATCCATGTTACCCGGCAGCGCGTGTTGCATCGCGTGAACCATTGTACATTCCCACCGCTCGATGGGTATTTCCATTCGGAGATTGCCGAGGGATAGGACGTTGCGGTCAAACATTGCGTTATGCGCGACAACCCGCGCGCCGCTGGCCTCGACCCAGGCGGCCAAGTCGGGGGGCGGTTGTCCCCCGTTGTGGTCCCACATATGGACCGGACCATCGTCTACCGCGTACTGTATAAGCATCACCTCGCAGTGCTCCGCGTAGTGATACGTGCCGACCTTCTTCAGGTCCAGCGCGCTGTAGGTCTCAGTGTCGAGGTAGAGGGCGGTCATAGGTCGGTGGCGAGTTGCTTATAGTAAGCGATGTCCTCGCGTAGTACCGCTATCACGCTCTCCAGCCCAGCAACCTCCACTTCCAGCGCGACTATGCACCTGGCGGCCTCCCTCATCAGCGCAGTGTCGCTGCCCCAGGCGATCCGCTCGCCCATCTCCATTACCCCGGCTTTGATGTCCAGGCGTTTTACTATGTCGTCCATCTACTGTCTCCCAGTTAGGGCCATCCCTGGCCCGAGTATTAATATTATTGCATCAGCCCTGCGCCGCGGAGCTGCTCGTCGCTCCACCCAGACGCCCTGTATTGGTCATAAGTGTACTGGGCCGCCGGGGTCATCACCGGGCCAGCAGGTGCCGGAGCAGGTGCTGGTGCAGGTGCAGGTGCAGGTGCGCCCGCGTTCTCCACCCAGTCCGTCGCCGGTGCGATGGGGCCACCGGCTGCGGGAGCGGGCGCCGCATATTCTGCCACCTGTGCGCCAGCAGGCACCACGGGCGCGGAACCGCCGAACAATTCCGACGCATCGGGGCCGCTGTCGAGGACGATCTCAACGCCGGGGCGTGTCAATTCGAAAAGCGTCGGATTGACATACACCCCCGGCGATTTGCTGGGCCCATTACCCTTGACCTGCAGATTGAGTCTGCAGTAGTCGCCCGGTTTGATCTCCTTGTCCGACTGGATCACCTCGTGGGGCTGGTAGTGGCCCACATAAAAGCACTTTACTCCTCCCAGTTCCGTGCTCGCGTTGATGATCCAGTGGCCCGGGTAGCCCTCGCGGGCGGAGGGGATTTTGCCGCGTTTGTTCGGCACCTGGCTGTCACCATCCGTGATTTTCCACGCGAACGTGGGGCTGCCGGACTCGCCGCGGGGCCAGTCGGCCTTGGCCTGGGTCACGATCTGCTGCCCCCACTCGGTCTGCTGCCACGTAGGCTCTCCGCCTTTGGGGATCGCCAGCCCGATGTAGATGCTGGCGCGGGGAGTGCCGTCCGCCCGCAGCCTGGGGTGTCCGTCCTCGTCGAGTACGGGACTGCGGCGCATCGGATGCCCGCCCACCAGGCGGCCCACAGGGGTCAAAATATTAGTCGACATTGTTAAATACCTCGTCTGCTGTGTCGTGGTCCGGGATCAGCTTAGGCGCCCCGGTCGGTCTGTGACTGTAGTCGGCGAGCAGCTCCTTGTCAAGGCCCGCCTTGATCGCCTGCGTCGGTGTGACCGGCTCGGCGGGCTTGCGGAGGTCCACTCCGTGCGCGTCGCCCAGGGCCAGCACCTCGGCCACGGGGCGCGTCCATTTCACATGCGGCTGCGTGCGCCCGATGGCCCACCCCGGCACGATTCCGCCCTGCTGTATCAGCCCCTCCGCCTGGGCCTCCAGGCCCGTGACACGAGCTTTGATATCGTCGGCGGCCGCGTGCAGCAGCGTAAGCTCTTGGCCCAGCGCGCCGGGGTCCAGCTCGATAGGCGTGGGGCGGCCCAGGTAGCCTAGGTGCTCATATGCCTGCGCCCGTAGTGTGTCGCAGGCGTGCCGCGCGGAGCAGTACCGGCACTCCGGGCCGGTGATGCAGCGGGGGTTGGGGCCGAGGGCTTCGAACGCGGCGGCCGACTGTTTGTTGATCAGCGGCCGCAGGTCAGCCGCTTTGCACGCCCAGCGGCGGACCGGCCCTTCCGGGTGCGGCGCACGGGGCTGGACGATAGCAAACACCACCTCGGTCTGCTGCTCCTGCAGCCCATCGAGGTCGAGCCCATCCAGGACACCGGCAGCGTACTCGATCAGCTGCGGATTGCGACGAGGCTCTACCCTGCCGTAGCCATATTTGTAATCCCACAGCCACATGGTCGAGCGCGCCGCGTCCCATAGCCAGCCGTCCGGCGTGCCGTGGCTCAGTGGGTGGATGCGGGGTATGTCAACGCGGCGCTCCAGGACGGGGGTAAATACGCCTGTTCTACGCATTACGTCCGCCATGTCGTCCGCGTACAGGAGCGCACCTCGCAGCATGTCTGAGTCGGCACACCCCATCTCGGTGGGCCGCAGCCCTCGTGACGCCAGGTCCGCCGCGCGGTGCGCGTACTCGTGCGCAGTGGTCCCCTCGATAGACGCCTCGCTGTCCCCGCTCGGGTACAGCGCCTCCATTATCGTCGAGCCAGGGCATTGCAGTCTCCGGGCCGCCGATGATGGCGCTAGGATGGAGTGTGTGCTCATTCCGGCCACCCGTGGGTGATGGCATCCGCGATGTCGGACCAGTACTGGTGCCCCGCTGGCGTTTCGCCCCAGACGAATACCTCGGTGAGCCAACCGGCATCCGCGATGCCGTGTTCGCGGAGGTATGCCGCTGCCGTTGGTGATACGGCCCGGACCTCTGCCACTAAGCTGTCGAATTTTGTGATCATGCTGTCAGCTCCGCCCACACTGCCGGGATGCACTCGGGGTGATCCGCCAACACCGTCAGGCTGTCCGCGCCGCCGTGTTGTTTGCACGCGGCGAGGAGGTCCTGCACCTCCATCCCGTGCGTGGTCCGCAGGTACGCTATCGACGCGATGAAATCGGCGTACGTGGTCGGTACGGCGGGCGCGCCCGCAGGCGGCGGGGGTGGTGCGGCGCTGAATACCCCGGCTGGTGTCACCGCGCGCAGCTCCGCCTCTACCGATGGGACCAGCGTCTCCCGGTCAACGCCGGGTTTTAGCCGCCAGGTGCCGTCTTTGTTGCGCGCTTTGCTGCCCGCGTGAATGCGCTCATCCCAGGGCAGCCCGCTTGCATCCACCTCGGGCGGCGTGTCGTCGGGCGCGGCCGGGGGCGTCGGTGCGGCGCCTACCTGGTGGGCGGGTACGAACCCGCCGTCTTGACCGAGACGGTAGTCAATCTCCGGCTCGGGCTCGGGTGTTGGCTCGGCAATACAGGCCGCGGGGGTGTCGTCGGTCAGCGCCATGAAAAAAGCCGCTGCGGCTCGTGCGGCGCGCTCGTCGCCGCTGGGGATGGTTATGCTAATTGTCATTTGTGCAGTCTCCTGTCGTACAATTGTTGATCGGGTGGCAGTTGCGCCTCCACCTCGGCGATCACCCGGCGGGCGTAGTCCGGGTCCACCCCAGACAGCCGCAGGTGTTTGTCGAACCGGATCGCGCTGTTGAGAGCGGCCAGCATCCGCATGCGTATCAGCTCCCGGCGGTGGGTCAGCACCACGTCGCACGGATCGTAGGGGATTGGCGGGACGTTGGTAGCGTAGGCGTCGTGCAGGTCCACCGCCCACACCGCGAACATCAGGCGCGCCTCCGCGACGGGCCACACCTGCCGCCGAAGGGTGGACAGGATGCGACGCCATGCCTGCCGTCGTGTCATCGCGTCCACTCCTCTGGCAGGTAAATCTCCCGCAAGGCGCGGGACAGCGGATCGTCGAGTATGTCGTAGTGACGACGATCGCGTCGGAACCATTTTTTGAGTAGCTTTAGCACGTCTATCTCCTTGTCTCAGCCGTATACTATCTGATCGTCCGGATAGCGGCGATACTCGCTATCCCGGTATATGCTCCACTCGCCGACGATTACCACCTCGTCGGCGGCGTTGACAATACCCTCTACGTCTCCGCGCGGTCCGCCGTCCCAGAAAACGGCTACCGATTTGTCGGCCGGTAAGGTGGCCAGTATCGCCATCAATTCGCGTACTATCATGTCTATCCCCTTGTTGCCAATTATTGTTCAACCCGGTCCGGAAGTCCAGTAATTAAAAGCCTGACATCGAGAGCCAAGGCAGCCAGGGCGGCACTCGATTTATCGCGGCGAGTCCGGCGCGCCCGGTACAGCCCCACCTCTATATCTATGGCTATCCTGTCTGGGTACTCGTGTACCTCTACCAGACCGGCCAGGTCGCCCAGTAGCCTGTGCAGTGTGTCGGTGGCGGTCATACCCGCAGCCCCGCGATCACCCAGTCGCCGTATTCACTATCGCCTGCCATCGTGTCCTCTGTGTAGTGTACGGCGCCATCAGTGCTGCTGTTGAGCGCGTCGAGTAAATATCTCTCGTCAACCGCGACACCGCCAGACACACGCAGATACACAGTTTTGATGTCGGTAGTCCCCCGCTCGAGATCGCTCACCGCTATGGTCTGGCAAGCGGCCCGGTCGGGCGTCACACTGTCAAGGTCCGGGTATTTACCGTCAAACACTACGCGAGCATACGTGCGTGGGTCGTACCACCCATCCGCCAGTGTCGTAGGCGCTCGGTGTGCTCGGTGTCCATCGGTGGCTACCGCCACCCCATCGCGCACATACACATAGCGTAACTCAGGCCGGGCGTTATGGACACCAGCAGCCGCCTTGGCGACCCACTGCAGGTCGGTCTTCGCCCGTTTAGGGTGGGGCGGCGCAAAGTACAGCAGCAGGGAGTCTATCTCCTCTGGCCCCGGCACTCTCCGACCTGTTTTAATATCCACGACCAGCTCGTACGCGGCCGCCTTTGTGGCCCGTTTTGCTAATCCACCTATCTGCATGGGTGTGTCTCCTCGTGTGGGGTATTAGCTCTCGCTTGCCCCGTCTAGTATCAGGGTGTCCAGCAGCCCGGCCCGGGCTAGGATCACCTCGGCAGTAGCCGCGCTTGGCGGCGGGGGAGGCCCTACCGGGTCTTTGATGATTGAGCAGAACGTGTACTCCTCCACCTCAATAGTAGGCAGGCCAAGGAGTGAGTCCGTGGGGTATCCATCTATGGTTAGCTTCCTCATGTCCGCTGCTCCAGCAGGGCCCCTCTCGCGGCCACATATTGATCTGTCGTGAGACCCCCCAAGAGGCTGACGTCCATCCGCGCGTTCAGCGCGAAGGCCAGGGCTTCGGCGTATTCGCGGGCTGTCATCCCCTCGCCCTCGACAGTAGTGTCCGAGATATTGGCGTACAATCCGCCGTCCTGTGTCTCCACGGCCCAGTATGTGTATGCCTCACCGCGTCCGTGTAGGGTGGTCTTGCGTGCTGTCTTTTCGATTGCTGTGTAGGTGGTCATGCTGGTGTCTCCTTGTCTGTGTGATTTAAGTATTGTCTACCGGGGCCCCTATGTCAAGGATTTAAATTCACCAATTCGCACCGCCAGCGCTCGCGCCTCGTCCGCCCCGAGCGCCTGGGCGGATAGGGCGTCGATGTGGAAGGCGTGCCAGAATCGCCGGTAGCCCTCAGCATCTGATCTTCCGAGTGCGCGCTGATGCCCCGCCCACAGCGCCATAGCCGCCCGCAGCTCCGCCTGTGCCTCCTGGCGCGCCGCGTGGCGTCTGGCGTGTGCTCGGATGCCGAGCTCAGGGCAGCGTCTTGCCGCCAGGTAGGCACGATACTCCTCGACGGGCTGATCGACAGCGACCACGGCCCCGCGCAGGGCGGCCAGCGCCTCCGGGTCCAGCTCAGTGAGGTCGCCGTCCACCTGCTCCGGGGCGGAGCGCCCAGCAGGCTGTGGGTGGTGACCGCAGTACGGACACTCAGGCAGCACACGCTCGTATACCTGCAGGCATGTCGGGCGGAGACACGTCCGCAGCGGGATCACGTCGGTGGGCCGCCCTCGTGCGCCTCGCTCGGCCGCGTCGAGCGTCCACTCGGCATAGGCCAGGTCGATGACAGTGCGCCCGCCCATAGATACGGCGGTGGCATGACGGGCCACATTACCCACATGATCGATGATGATGGCGCGCGGCTTGGCACTCGCGGCGATGGCGGACAGGCGCTCCAGCGCCGAGGTAGGCATAGGCCCTGTGAGTGAGGGGGTGGACGCGCGCGCCGTCTGCTGGGCGAAGAGGGCGAAGCTCTCCGTCGGCCGGGCCAGGATCACGGCCTCCAGGTCGGGCAGGTCGGTCCCTTCGCCGAAGAGGTCCACATTCACAAGGACTGCCAAGCGGCGCTGCTCGAATTGGGCCAGTGTGTGGGACCGCTCGGCGTCCGGCGATTTGGCCGACAGGATAGCCGCAGGCACCCCGGCCGCGCTGAATTGGTCCGCCATGCGCGATCCGGTCTCGATGTCCGGGGCGAATACGACAGCGGACTTGCCGGGTATCAATCGCTGATAGTGGACCACCACGTCACCTATTATATGGCTGTGTCGTATCGACTCCTGAATGACGCCCTGCTTTAGGTCGCCGGTGGAGCTGAGATTGTCGCCTGTGGCCTCGGGGCGGTGGTAGTCTCCCATCGGGGCGTATATCATGTGGCCTAGCAGCCAGCCCTCGGCGATGGCGTCGCGGGCCTGTAGCCCCTCGATCATAGTGTCAAACGCACCGCCGCTGTGTCGCCCGAGGCCCTGGCCGTCAGCCCGTTTCGGGGTGGCCGTTACGCCCAGGCCGCGAGCGTGCGGGAACAGCGCTACCGCTTTGGCCCATTTGTTATCCCCGGTGATGTGATGCGCCTCGTCCGTCACCCACAGACGCACCGACGCCATCCAGGCGCCCAGTTTGTCCGTGCGGCGCAGGATGGTGTCCACACTGGCCACGCCGACCGAGGCGCGCGAGTCGTAATAGGCGCGCCCGAACAGCACTACCTGGCGCTTGATGATCTGTTTGATCAAGGGTGTCGGCGCGACGATACGATGGGCGACCCCAGCGCGCGCTAGGGCGACAGAGGTCTGGGCTATTAGCTCCCGCCGGTGGGCTATAGCCACCGCCGGCAGCCCGGTGCGGCGTATCACCTCGGCGAATACCACCGTCTTGCCGGTGCGGGTGGCCTGTACGGCGAGGACGTTCGCCGCGCCGGATGCCCAGGCGCGGAATATACTCTCGATGAGGTCTGTCTGATATGGGCGTAGTGCTATCATATAGTGGAGTGTAGACCACCCCGCCCGTTAAATCAATGCGTTTAATTACTAGACATTTGCGCGGGGAGTGCTATAGTTAAATTACACACACGGAGATACCAACATGACGACACGAGCCCTTACCATCGACGGATACCCCATGCACCCCCGCGACATAGTTGATCTTGAGGCTATTCGGGAGCTGGACAAATTGACGGACCTGGCCGCAGAGACAAAGGACACCAAGACACCTAAGCCATTTACGGACTTCACGGCATGGCTGCGGAGATCACAATCGTGAGAGCACTACCCAAGATAGGCCAGACTATCCTGGCCGAGGGCGGCAGGGAGTATATAGTGCTTTTCGTCGGCAGCAGTACAATCATCGCACGAGACTATAGCTCTGGCGACCGGATATTCTGCATCAACGACACTAGCTGGCGAGTCAGGGCAGAGGATCGTCGCCCCTCATGAGGGGTAGCCCTCGGACCTTACGCCACTCGGCCGCGGCGATCCGCTCCGCCTCTTTACTGGCCAGATCGCGCAGCTCTAGCCGCTCGCGCTTGATCTTGAGGACGGTGGCGTAGATCATCACGCAGGACAGCGCGATACCGACCAGCGCGGCGACCTCGCCGATGTCCTGCGGCAGCCAGCCCCACATGGTGCCGACGCCCGCGCTGGTCGTGGCGGCCGAGACCGACGCGCCCAGTTTTGGGGTGCCTATCTGTTCGACGAGTGGGTGCATTACCGCGACAGGAGCTTGCGCTTCTCGACGGTGCGCGCGCCTGTGTAGCCCAGGTATCCCGCGCCAAATAGCGACCACATCTCACCGGGGATCGCCGCGAGGAAATTGGACATCCCTTGAGTAACGCCAGCCGCAGTCTCCGGCGAGAATGCAAATAGCGCGCCGAAGGGCAGCGCGGCTAGAATGTACAGGTAGACCACGTACAAAAATCCGGGTCGCGCGCGGGAGGTCCACGGGTCAGAGGACTGCGCCTCCATCACGATAGCGGACAGCTGCAGCTCTATCCTCTTAAGCTCGCCCTCCATCCGTAGTGTCTGCAATTTGGCTTCGGCGGCCGCGCGCTCTGTCGGATCGGGAAAAAGCTTATCGAGGAGCTGGCCCGCCAGCCCCAGAATCGGTACGATAGGTATCATCTCTCAATCAGCTCAATGTGTGGCATGTCCCACCCGAATATACCACATTTAGCCGGTGTCCACAAGCCCCCCCACTGGACCGGGATGCCCAGCTCCGCAGCGGCCTGTAGATGCGCAGCGGCCACCATCGCCAGGTGCGTACGATCCCACGAGGCGGCCCCATCGACGTAGGCATAAAAATCCATCGCTCGTCCGCTCTGGTGCCTACTGAGCCGGGTGTACCCGTCCGCGCGCGATAGGCCACGGGTGTACAGGTCGGCCTGCTCCTCGGCGGTACGCAGCCCGGAGTGGGGGCCGTAGCCGAAATCGACCAGCGTGATCTGGATGGCGTGATCAGCGATGCGCTGCAGGTCGGGGTGGACGCCCGCGATATTGCCGAGAGATCGTTGGCTTAGATAGTAGGCCATCACACCGTTCCGTCGTGCAGGAGCTTGTACGTCACGCCCCCTATGGTCAGCTCTATATACTGATTACCCGCGCCTGCCGAGCCCGCGCCGCCGGTTGTGCCCGCGCCGGTGGCTACGGTCGTTCCAGCGCTCTGCAGCCCCGCCGTGAAATTGGCCGCTTGATCGAGCTTGGCCGTGTCCGCGTCATAAGCTTGTACGGTCGTGCCGATGTCAGCAGCGACGAGATATGTCGCGTCGTACGCCTGTACGGTCGTGCCGATGTCAGCAGCGACGAGATATGTCGCGTCATAAGCTTGTACGGTCGTGCCAATGTCGGCATCGACGAGATATGTCGCGTCGTACGCCTGTACGGTCGTACCAATGTCGGCATCGACGAGATACGTAGCGTCGTACGCCTGTACGGTCGTACCAATGTCGGCATCGACGAGATATGTCGCGTCGTACGCCTGTACGGTCGTGCCAATGTCAGACGCTATCAGCACATCGCTGCCACCTACGCTGGGCGTGGCCGCAAACGACACCACCTGTGACGCATCGACCGTAATCGCAGCGGTTTTGGCCCCCGTGCCGGTGGACAGCGTCAGCGATCCGGCCGACTCGTCCCACTCAGCAAACGCGTTCGCGCCGCTCTGCAGCACCACGTCACCGGCTAGGGTCGCATGCGCGCCGCCATAGGCCACCAGCCCGCCGCCCGCGTTGACGGTGTTACCGCCATAGACTGCTATCGAAGAGGTGTTATCGTCCGCCGCAACAGGGCCGCCGGAGAGCACGCCACCGGCCACGCCGATGGCGCCGCCGGAGTACACCCGCACAGCTTCTGTTTTAGTTCCGGTCCCAGTGGATATAATAAGATCGCCGGTATTCTCGTCCCACTGGCACAGCACGTTACCGCCGCTCAATATCTCGATGTCGCCCGCTTTGGTCGCGTGCGATCCGCCATAGACGCGCACCGCGCCGCCGTTGCCCGAGGCACTGCCGCCGTTGACCTCCAGGTGCTGATCCGCCGCCGCGTGGGCCACAGGATACCCCGCGCCGGCGGTGCCGAGAGTCAACAGCGTGTCGGCCAGCTGCAGGCGCTCGCCCGTGGCGTTGTCGTCGATGCCGTTGGAGGTGAGCGCTTCGACCGTCAGGTCGCCCATCTCGGCCAGGTCCACCAGCGTCACATGGCGCAGCCAATCGGTTTCAGCCCCGTTGACCACCTTGATGTCGTACATGCCGTTGGCCGCCGCGAACTCGATCTCCCCCTCGGACCGATTTAGCCCCGAGGCGAAAGGATTCGCCTGCGGCACTCCGGCGTAGGTGTATATGTCAGCCACTGCGCCGAGGCTATCGTATACGGTGACGGTGGCTCCATTGACGGCGTGGCCGGTGGCATCCTGGACTGTGTTGTAATACGACTCCATTATATAGTGCCTCCGTCAATTGGCGGGTATGACATGACGATAGACCCCGGTATGGTGGCCGCGTTACGCAGGCGCGCATTAGATACCGAGGCGGAGCCGAACGGGTTGTTCTTCAGATACACCTGCACCCGGTCGCCGTCTGCCACTGCCACGTCCTCGGAGTAGGCCCCAACCGAGGTGCGATACGTCCCGACCTGACTGCCGTCTTTGTATATACATGCGCCGCCCGAGCCGGACAGCTCAAAATACACATTGACACTGCCGGATAGTGATACGGTCCACTCGATCGCTTTGGTGTAGACCGTATCAGCGGCGGTGGCGTTGACCAAGGGCGTAATATCGTAGGTCGTACCGCCCGCGACGATGGCCGCCGCCAGGGCGGAATATGCGATTGGCGGCGCGCTCGCGTCGCCCTCGGCGATGGCCAGCGGATTGTCACGGAGCCGGGTCATCAGCGTCGTGGTCGCGGGGGACTCGGGATCAATGTCGCTGTCCGGGATAGCAGTGTATGTAGTCATCAATCATCCTCGATGCGCTGCAGGCGGCGCGTGATCGGTCTGGCGCATATTACGTGGTACATATATTCCACGGGTGCGCCGCTCTGGGTAGCCTGCGCCAGTCCGCGATAGTGCTCACACGACGGGCAGTGACTCGCGCGGCGCAGGGCAAACCGCACGAGGGGGCAGGGGATCACTATGCTGTTGTCAATCTCGATCATATAATTTTGTACGCCTCAGTCCCGTCGGAAAAAACGCCGCTATCGTAGCAGATAAATCCATAAGCCGCTTGCTGGTCCGCGCTGGCCGCCGAGTAGTCAGGTGTCCCGTCCGGCGCAATGAAACAATAGCGGCCGCTGAAGGAAGACGACAGCCCCTCGACCTGCAGCGTGCTGCCTATCGCCGACTCGGTGATTTTCGTCACCTGAAACGCCGTGGGCTCATTCGCCCCCGTAACGCCCTGGATCGCTGCCGTGTCCAGTATCACGCGCTCAGATAATCGGATGTCGTCCTCGTCTTTGATGTCTACCGCAAACGACACCACGGACGGCGTGTCCACAAAACGGGCCAGCAGTCTGCCAGCCAGCTGAGCCGCCTGCTCTTTGAGTACTATCCAGCGGCTGTAGATCGTCATGATGCTGTCAGACCCGTATCGGTCCGCGCCCGCCGAGTTGGGGTCCGTGCTGATGTACAGCGCCTTAAAATTAGTCGGCTCGTCCTTTTCGGTATAATCGAGCTTGCCGTAATACACTTGCACTTCTGACACACGGGCTTTGCTGTCTTTTCGCACCCCTACGGACCCGGCCAGCAGGCTATATGCGTCTGATAGCGTGGCCGGGGAGCTGCCGCTAGGCTCTGGCGACAGGGCTTTCACCCGTATCTCTTGGTCAACCGCGGACCACCAAATATCAAACAAAAACTGCTTTGACAGCTCAGATATTACGGACTCGACACCCTCGGGCTTGAGTAGTATACCAGTAACCGACGCGCTTGACAACCAGTTGCTGAGCTCCACGTTCCAGTTCTCGCCCGCGCCGTCGGGGATGTAGGCGGCTGGGATGCCCGCGCCCTCAACCAGCAGCTCCCGGAGTACCGTGAGCACGTTGGCCGCGTCCCAGGTGGCGCACACCTGCACGGTGTCGCCCTCGCTGTGATCATCGGCCACAGTGCGCCACGCGCCCCGCTCGGTGAGCGTCAGCGTGTCGCCCGAGCGGGTGAACAGCATCACCTCGTCGCCGATTGACAGCACGCCGCTTGCGGGATACTCGTCGTCGCCAATGCCAGTGGGCGACAGCGTGGCGGATGCGGCAGCGGCGGTTATATCGGCCAGCAGCTCGCCGGTTGAGGCAGCCGGGTATTTGGCCTTGCTCTCATAGGTGCGCGTCAGGATGTCCTTACCCTGGATCAGCCACTTGCCGCCGGTCGGCCCCGCCATATCGGTGATGTCGTAATACTCCGTGCGGAAATTGTCCCAGGAAAACGGCGTATCCAAATACCCGTTTAGGATTCGTAGCTCGCGGCCCTCGAAATACGGATTGCGGGCGAGCAGTTTGCCGGCGTAGGTGCCTGTCGTCTCGGGGTCGTAGGGCCGCGTAGCGACGTAGGGATCGACGTCCCGGTCGTGCCATGCGTGGTCATTGAGCTGTATTTTCACCACGGCCCGGTTGCCCAGGCCTTTGCCGCCCGTCGTGCTGGTCGGCGCGTGGGATACGGACCCCTCGATAGCTGGGATCATATTGACGCCCACGGGCAGATTGCTACGAGCTTGACAAAACCGGTACGTTTTGGTGGTGGCGTTGTAGTTGGCCGGGTCTTGACAGGTCGCCCGCGTATTGTAGCACTCGGTCCCAGCGGTCCCGCTGGCCGTGCAGTTTAGCGAGCCGTAGGCGTACGCCTGTATCGTGTCGCCACCGGCTGCCGACACCGCCAGCAGCTCGCCGGTCATAGCGGCCACGGATATAGATGCCTCGGCCCCTATATCCGTGGCCGCGCCGGACTGCGCCCACACCGACCCGTCGGACCGGTAGACCAGCAGCGCGTCGAGGTCATCCCCTGTGAGCGCCAGTGTATCCGCGCCCAGCGCCGCCACGGCGGGCGCTGCGGTGGTGGGCACGGTGGATGCGGCACCGACAGCCGCCCAGCCAGCGCCGTCGAACGCATAGGACCGCAGCGTCCCGGCATTGCCATTGAACACGACCACCTCGGTGCTCGATAGGGCGGCCACGGTCATAGACCCGGCGGGTAGCACCAGATAGGACCCCACCGCCCCCCAGGTCGTGCCACCGAATCGGTACGTCCGTAGGCGGCGATTGTAGACGTCTATTACGGCCACGTCTGAGGCACTCAGAGACGCCATTCGTATGTTAGAAAACGTCCCAAGAGCCACACCAGAACCCACGGCAGACCACGCCAATCCGTCGGTCTCGTAGGTCCGTAGTGTGTCCGTCGCGCTGTCCCACACAGCCACGGTGTGGTCGTCCAGCGCGCACATCGATGCTGCGGTGGCAGAGCCGCCGATAGCCAGAAGCGAGGTGACTACGGCCCACGCCGACCCATCGAATCTGTACGCGCCTAGGGTACCCGCCGAGGAGTCATACCCAGCCACGTCCGTGGAACTGAGGGCCGCGAGTGATCGGCTGCCGGAGCCAAACGCCAACGCACCCCCGACAGCCTCGAAGGCCGCTTGCACCCCGAATGAATTGGCGCAGTAGTCGAGATCAATCTCGACCACCTGGATCGGCTCGCGGCCTAGTTCTGTTTTACGGCTATCGTAGGGCATTGAATTTCAGCGAAACTTTCATGGACCACACGGTGTCGTATTGCGCTGGCGGGATGGAGCCATTGGTCCAGGCCAGCACCGCCTCGCTGCTGTAGAGGCTGCTGTCCCAGACGTAGAAAAACGGACGCAGCTCGGCGTGATCAACAAAGGGCTCCCATTTTGACCGGACCCAGGATGGCTGCAGGTAGTCAACCTCGAACGAACCAGGAAACCCGGTGCGCTCGATTGAGCGGCCCAGGAAGAGCCCCGTACTGGACTCGTTCGTGGTGTACTCCGCGCGCCGCGACAGGGCCGCCGGGGAGTACCCGGCTTTAGGCGCTTTGGTCAGGTCGAGCTTGGTGCCAAACGCCGCGATGCCTACCGATGCTATTGTGCTCGGGTTATTGACCAGTACGCGCCAGTCAGCCGCCGCGATGGCGTCAAACGTGGCCGATATCACCCGATCTTGCGCACCCCCAGCAGCTGCTGTTGCGTCGCTCCAGTTGGACCCGCCATCGGTAGAGTATTGCAATTTTATGGTCGATCCGCTGGAGGAGAGATTGTGTGCGGCAACGGCGAAATAATCCACCGACCGCGCCGATGCGAACGAAACGCGCGCCCAACTGTCCCCCGTTGCGGTCGGCTGCCACCAGGTAAATGGCCTCCAGTCGCCCATGTTTTCCGCAGCGTATCCCTCCGCCTCGGTCGATGCCGTGATGGTCCCGTCCGACGCCGCGAGCAGGCTGTCATACCCGATATAGGAGGCGGATGTGGTTAGCTGACCAGATACAATTACCGGCATGGCGTCACGCTACAAAGGCGACATTGCCGCCCATGTCCTGTCTGACCTCTTCGATTCTACCGACCAATTTACGTATGTCCTCGTCATTGTATAGCCCGCCAGATACAACGATATTCGCCTGGTGCGTGACCACCCGATCCGGAGGCGGGGCGCTTGGAGCGGACACTCCACCGCCGCCACCACCGCCGCCACCGCCACCGCCACCGCCACCGAACGATGACGAGCGGATGCTGCTGATCAGACCGGCGGTCTTAGCGAGTGACGCGGCGGTATATGCGGCAGCCACAGCAGGCGCCCACGGGCCGCCCGTCGCCATGCCTGCCGCCCAGGCGGACACCGCAGCCTCTTGCCCGGTGATCAGGGCGTGAGCGATGGCCGCTTTTTTGCCGATCTCGAACAGGGCCTTGCTGCCGGACGCGCCCAAGGACCGCATATCCTGCCAAAACGTCGCGCGACCCTGCTTGATCATCTCATCCCGGCGTAGCGCGTCCTTGATCTCGTCCTCGGTCATCTTGCGGGACAAATCGCGCATGAATTCGGTGTGCTCGATGGCCAGCTGCTCCATGCGCTCGATCCGGGCCTTCTCCAGCTCCTCCGCCTCGTCGCGGGCTGCCTGGGTCGCGGGGTCAAGCCCCAGCGGGTCGAGTGCCTGGGGCGTGTCGCCCCCGCCCTGCGTGGCGGGTTGGGCGGCCTGTTGCGTCTGCAGCCCCTGGAGCGCGGCGGTCTGCTGGTCGATCTGCTCGCGGGTGGCGGCTATCTTCTCGGCCAACGCCTGGTGCCGCTCGGTCAGAGTAACGACGCCGCCGGATTGCGCGCCGAATAGATCAGTCTGTACGCGGATGACGTTCGATAACGCGTCATATTCGCCCTGCATATCGGCGAGCTGAGAGCGCGACGCCTCCAGCGTCACGGTGCCGCGCTTGACCTGATCGTCGAGGGAGACGGTGGCTCTGGTTAGATCGTCGATGCGATACACGCCGGTGGTGATCCGGCCGAAGAATTCGCCGATACCCTCGCCAAAATCAACAAACGCGGCGGAGGCTTTAGCCAGCCACTCGACCAGCTTGATGGCGCCAGTAACCAGCCCAGAGAACCCCTCCTTTACCGCGGGACTTTGCAGCGTTTTGGTCAGCTCCGCGATAGCCCCTTTAGCCGCGGTCGCGCTCCCCGGTCCCTCCAGCAGGTCGCCGAACGCGTCGGACAGCCCCTTGAGCGCACCGCCCAGGGTGTCGCGGGCTGCGCGTGCCGACCCGCCGAACTCGGTTTCAAGCTCGCGCAGGATGACAGCCTGCGCCTCGGCGGTGCGGCCCATATCGACGAGGGATTTGATGGTCTCTTTCTGCGACTCGGTGAAACTCACGCCGACGCGGGTCAGCGCCGTGATGCCGGTCACGGGGTCATTGAGCGCCTTGCCCACCTGGACCGCCGCGCTCTTGAGGTCCGTACCCATGCGCGTCGCTATGTCGAGTATTGCCTCAGACGCGCGGGGGAAGGTCTCTTTGCCGATCTTGGTAAAGGTCAGCAGCAGAGATTGCATGGTGACAATCGACTCGTCACCGTAGGTCGTAACGTCCTGCAGGCGGGAGGCCATCGTCTGCAGCTCCGCCGAGGTGAGACCGGCAGCCCCCTGGGTCGATTCCAGGGCCGCGTTTAGCTGGGCGAGCGCCTTTTCCTGCTCAATGGTGTTGTCGATGGCTTTGCGGAAGAGAGTGACTGCCCCGGCCGCGAGCATGGCAGACGCCAGATAGCCGAACCCGGCACGCAGCCCGGAGACCTCGCGCCCCTGGCGCCGGGCCGAGTCGCTGTAGCGGTCTGTCTCTTTGCGCAGGCGCTCGGTCGAACGCTCGGTTTTATCAGCCTGTTTCTCTAGGCCGTCAAGCGCGTGGTCCGCTTTGGACACGTCCGCGTATGAGACGGCAATGCCGAGTGCGGCGATGTCAGTCACGGTGTCTGCGCTCCACGTCCAATCTCACAAGCACGTCGGCCTCCCAGGGGGATATATCCGCGCCGGTCAGGGCGCCGTAGTGTATCAGGTCCGTATAGGTCAGCGCCCCATCGACGCCCAGCCTCACCGATATAAACAGATGCCACAACCGGGCCGCATGCTCTGACAGCTCAGGGGCGTGCGCCTCCTCTATCCGCTTGCCGCTGCGTCGCTCGATGTCCTGCCAGATAGCGAGCCGCGTTCGGTTGCGGCCCTCGTCACGTCCGTGTGCGCGATAGGACCACTTCGCAAACGCGACGACCTCGCGCGCTATCCGCTCATAAAATTTGATCGCTGCCCTATAAATCTATCCACCTGGTCCGCAATATACGGGGCGTTAGTGTAGAGCTCGTAAGCGGCCTCCTCGCTGTACGCCAGCGGCTCGCCGCCGGACTCCAGGCCACGCCAGTCGAGCGTTGCTCGTGCCAGTACCTCCGCCACGTCCTCAGCCGGGGCGTCCAGCCCTGACGCAGCGGCGGACATCGCGCGCCGCTCCTGATCGCGGACGATACCGCGCCAGATGACTGAGTCCATGCCCACCACGCGGATATGCACGTCCGTCTCTTTGCCGTACTGGTCCCGGATGCGAACCTCCGCGCCAGCGTCATGGGCGGCGCGGGTTGTCAGTTGTCTGATGTCCATTAGACAGTGCCTAACGTCAAAGCACCGTTGCCCTGGAAGCTGAAGTTCGCGGTCATGACGCCGTCCAGCGCGCCGCTTGTCTCGATAGAGGTAATCGTTGCGGTGCCGCTATATTCATAGTCACCGGCGGTGGCTCCCTCCGGCTGCAGCGCGAGTGAGACGGATGCGTCGACGGTCATAGCGCCCTGCCCCGTGGTGTCGGTATCGTCCCAGTAGCAGGATATGGACCCAGACCACTCGGTCGTAGAGCCGTTTTTGTGGGTCTTGGCCGTGTCACCGATCACAGTATCATCGGGCGGCGATACGGACCTGGATATGGACCAGTCCACGACCTCCGCCACTGCGGCGGCCCCAATCATCACGACGCCGCTATTGCCCAAAAATGTTGCCATGTGTCACCTCTTTGTGGTATATGATAGATAGCGGATTTTAACGGGCAGATGCAGCCAGTTATCCTCCCGGATCAATCCCCCGATGCTACCAGATATGCAGCGCACCGTCAAGCCGTTGTACGTCAATTCCGTGACCGGTTTGAATCGATCAGCCAGCGCGTCCGCCATCGCCCGCGCCGCACCATCGCCCTCGTCCAGCGGGGCGAAAATGTCAATCTGATATACGCCGGTCTGCTCGTCCGTGCCGCTGTCGCCCATCGTGGCCGCGGCGGTATCGGCGGGGAGTACGGTCGGTCGTAGCCACAGCGTCCCGGCGGTCGGCGTGTAGCCATAATTGGGCCACGCCACCGGCGGCACGCTCGTCATCGTGGACAGCCTGGAATGCAACGCAGCCTGCAGGTTAAAGAATACCGTGCTCATCGTTTGGCCCTCGCCGTGAGCAGCCGCTTAAACGCGGTCACCACTACCGATACCATGCCCGCGGGCGCCTGGGTGCTGTGCCCATTCTCCAGCGCGCCGATATAGGGCAGCGAATTGGTGATGTACAGCGTGTCGCGTCGGTGCGCGCCTGCGATACTGGCGCGCACCCGCCCAATCGTGGCACCGCCTGCTTTGTCCGCCGTCTCTTCGGTGTGGGTGTCGGGCGCATTGACCCCAGCGAACCAATTGGCCCTGGCGGTGCCGCCCGTGTAGCCCTTCGCCGGTGCCGACGACCACAGGGCCGGGTTGCCTACCGGAGTACGCAGCACAATGGCCGACGCCAGATCGAGCGCGGTCCCGCGCAGAACCTGATCCTCGCGTGCCTTGGTCTTGTCGGCAAACCGTTTGATGTCGTCGCGGAAACTCATATGCGTAGCTGCAGGGTGTAGTGCGTGGTCGTGCCACCCGGTGCGGATGTCGTTATGGCCATAACGCGGTACGTCACGCCACCAACTGCGCAGGTGTGGCCCACGGCCGGTGCGGTAGTGGTGGCCTCCAAGATCAGCCGGATGTCCCCGGCCTGCACGAGTACGCCGTCGATCTCCGCGGCGCGGTAGTCAAACGCGGCACCTTTGCCCGTGTACTCCACCGGCGTCGATGTCAGCGACCCGGTGACGGGGTTGAGCGTCGGGGCGGATTGGTACGTCAGTGTCACCGTCTGGCCGTATTTGGTCAGCAGGCGGCGGGCCGTAGCGGCCATGTTCGAGTAAAAACTCATGCGCGCCACACCCAGGTATTTACGGGCGAGCTGGCGCGCCGCAGCAGCTTGCGCAGTTTTGTATGCGCGGCTTTCAGGTAGGTGTAATTGCGCGAGCCTGGCGAGTACGTTACGGCCAGATCGCCTACCTTCTCGGAGAGCGTCATTCGGTCCTCGCTGGCCAACGGGTTGACCCCGCCATCGATGCCTAGGGCCACCTCGCACAGCGCGTCCACCAGCAGCCGCGGTATCTCGTCCGAATCGACGATATAGCCATCCACGTACACAGCGGATCGGGGCCACTGCAGCGCCTGTGCCTCGGTGTATTTCCAGCCGCGATACTCCAGCGACTCTATATAGTCCATCGCCTGTATCAGCAGCTCAGCGTTGTCGCCGGTGATGGTGATGCCGCGATCTGTGGCGTAGGTCGTCAGATCGGCCTCGCTGACGTAACAGTTGGAGGTCGCGCTGCCCGTGCCTGTCTCGACGACGATTGTGGCCATGGCTACCTCCTGCGACGCTTGGTCGGCTCGGATCGCAGTTTTTGCTCGGTAGGTTGCGCGCGCGGATCATCCGCATTGACAACCACCCACTCGTGCGGATGGCCAGGTACGCGAACGCGCACGGTTGGTACTCTGTCACTCATGTGGCTACCTCGTCAAAAAGCCCCCGGCCGAAACCGGGGGAACACAGGGAGACTCAGTACTAGCCGATGAGCAGGGCGACAGCCTCAGGCATCCAGACCTTGACGCCGTAGAGACAATCCACGGCGATCATGGCTTTCTTGCGGCCCTTGTAGGTCGAGATGCTGAAAGCCAGGCCAGAATGGGGGTCACGGACCACCATCATGTCGGTTGCAGCGTCGCCGCCGAACGGGTCAGCGGGTGCGCGGATAGCCAGCTCGATAGCCGGGCGAGAGAACGCTAGATTGTCGCTGTGGGTGGCGACCATGGTGATCGCCGTAGCAGCGGCTGGAATGGCCACTCGCAGACCAGGAGACTGCAGCACGACGGTGCCGCCACCAGACACGTCCGCGTCACCGGTGACAACAACATACTTGTTGGTGTCGCCCGCGAAGGTGATCACATCACCTGCCAGGACCGTACCCGTACCGGCCGAGGCCAGCGTGATGGTAGTGGACCCGATGGCGTAACCGGTGTCGTCCGTGGTGGCCGACGCGGCGGTACCTGCGGTGTGTGCGCCGAGCTGGCCCGACTCACGGACAGGCATACCGGCCAGGTCGAGCAGTACGCCCTGACGGAGCATGCTATCGGTACCGGCCGCATTGACGGCAGACTGTTTGCCGAGGAAATTAGCGCCCGACGTGGTGTTGATGACCAGCTGGTTATCGCGGCCGCCGAAGCCATTATCCTTGAGGATTTTCAGCACGTTGGTTGCGGCGGTGTAGTCGTTGGCGGTGCCGAAGGGCGTGGTGCCAGCGGTGCCGTATGCGCGACAAGCGCCAGCGCGGGCGGCGGTCACAAGGGCCAACTCGATGGCGTTGACGTGCCCACGCATCGCCTGGGCGATCTGGTCGCCGTAGATGGTGCCGTATCCCGCTCCGTTCTCGACGTGTTTGATGCCCTCGCCGACCCACGGGATCATGACGGTCTCCATGGTGTCTAGGGTCATGGTTTTGTTGCCGACGGTCTGACCGGTTCCCTCGGGGATGGTCATCGACGGGGTGAGGGTGGTCGGGGTCACGGCGGGCGCGAAAGCTGCGCGGACGGTATCGTCCTTTGCAGCGGCCTCGGAGCCGGTATTGATGTTGACGGCAGGGATCATGCCGACCAGCTCGCGGCCTACATTGTCAATCGCAACGTAGATGTCGCCAGCCAGGTAAGTAAGGGTGTTCTTAGCCATTTAAGGGCGCCTCTTTAATCGTTGGTTACTTTACCTCCGCCCTTGACAAACGAGATGCGGTCTTTATCGCCCATCTTGTCAAAGTCAGCTCTGGATACGGATTTTTCAGCGGCACCACCGCCCGACCCTCCGGCGGCACCACCGCCTGACGCTTGGCGGCCCCGCAGAAGAGCGGCGTAACGGGCACTACCCGACACCTCTTTCTCCAGGTCCGCCAAGGAGGATACCGTGAGGTTCCCCTGGCCGTCTGTGATTTTAACACTTCCATCCGCGTATGTCAAGCGGGGGCCAATGAGCTGCGCAAGAAGCTCAGCATTCTCGCCATCAGCCAGCTTAGTGGCTAGTTTCATGGCTGCCGATCCGGTCTCTTTCTGGGCCACCGTGGTCTGCAGCCCCTGGAGAGCCTCCTGTAGCTTGGCGCGCTCTTTCTCGGACGATTCGAGCAGGGCCTTGTAATCGCCCTCTTCGCCCGCTTTTTTCTTGGCCGCATCCTCGGCCGCTTTCTCGGCTGCCCGCTTGGCGTCTTTGGCGCGTTTCGTCTCGCCCAGCAGGTCCTCCACCTGGGCGCGCAAGGCACCTACGTCCCTCTCGGCGGCCTCGTATTTCTTCGCCAGCGCCTCATATTGGGCTTTATAGTCTTCGTCTGCCATGTGTGATCACCTCAGTGATAGATTGTGACTGGCGGATAGCTCAGTCAGGGTGTACTCGTGGCCCGTTGGGTCCACGAATTGATCCAGGCGCAGGGCGCCTGATCGGAACAGTTTGGACCGCTCGGGTCCGAGTGCCTCGTCGACGAATTCGGCCGGCTGCTTCTTCAGCCAACCCGCATACGTCGTCCGGCTATATACGTCCTGCACGCCATCGGCGCCCACAGCGGGTCGGCCAGCGTCTAGGCCCCCGGCCAGGCTGAACTCCGGTTTTACGATGGGTATCGTTACGCTCCGGCAGCCCCAGTGGGCTGGGGGCATAGGCCCTTGACCCACAGCATACGTCTCACCATCGCGGCTCCCGCAGATCAGCGTGGTCCCGCTGTCCAACGTGGACACCCAGCGGTACTCGTCCACCAGATCGGGGTTATCCCGCATCACGACGCCGCGGGCCACCGATGCGGTGTGGTTCACGGTTGTCCTGACCAGCGCGTCAACCTGCCTGCGCGGCAGCGTTTTGAGCAGCCCGCTAACCCTGCTGGAAATCTCAGGCGTGGTCTCGCCGAGCGTCACGCCGTCGCGTATCTGCTGCAATATCTGCGCCGACTTCTTCGCGCCGAACTCCTCGTAGGCGCCTCGGATCGTCTGGTTCAGTGTGGGGACAGGCGCCCGCTCGACCGCCTGGATCAGCAGCACATCGGCCGGGGTGGCGAAGGACACTGTTGCCCCGGTGCTGTACAGGCGCGCGGAGAATTGCGCCTCCGATACGACGTGCTCCGCGATGGCGGCCCGCTGCTGGGTCCACAGCTCGCCGAATGCGGCGCGGGCGGTAGATTCTATCTCCGCCAGCAGAGATGACAGTCGGGCGCGCTGGAAATCGGTGGGCTCCAGCGCCAGGCGGCCCAACAGATCACGGCGTAGCCTCTCCAGCGTGCGGATGGCCTCGCGGGACTGGCCCGCTGCGTACCGCTGCAGGAACACCTGGTGCCGCGTGGCGCCGTCTAGGATGCGGGTCGTGGCGCTCATTCGGGCTGCGCGGTGTCCTCTTCAGCGGGCTTCGCTGGGTAGAAATCCACGCTGATGTGCACCAAATCGTTGTGCTCTAGCGTTATGCAGGCCCGCGTTATGCGCTCCGGCAGCTCCGGGAACAGCGCACGCAAACCGGCCCACAGATCCTTGTCGTTAGTGCTGTAGGGTGTGCTCATTCGGTTCGTCTCCTGTGATAAATAAGGTATGTGTGCCACGTCAATTCCCCCCGCCCACGATGTCAATCAGTCGGGGGAACGACGGCACAACGGGCGCGTAGTAGCCGCCTACGAACGCCTGCACCGCGGCGGTGCTGTCGAATACGTGCGTCACGAGCTCTTTACCGTTCGCCATAGCGACCTCGGTCACTATGTAGCCGTTGGACACGGCGCGTATGGTGAGGGCGGTATCGGTTTTATTCATGTCTCAGTCTCCTGTGTTACAGTATCGCGTCCCCCGCATCGCTATCGATCTGCTCATCGGTGCGGTCGCGCTCGATGATGCCGTAGTCGCGCAAGGTGCCTCGGATATCCTGCACCGCAATCACGCCCCTGTCAAGTAGCTGAATGCTCGCCATGATAAGCTGCGGATCGGCACCGCGGGCGTAGAAATCGCGGTTCAGCTCGACCACCGCTGCCCCCGGCTGCGCGCCCATGAAC
>Ga0075318_1000005_pt1 | contig 18934 bp, 13 predicted proteins | sample MayberryNE_TuleB_2_FD_120050 | JGI IMG/M metagenome (GOLD analysis project Ga0075318, IMG submission 120050) | Natural and restored wetland microbial communities from the San Francisco Bay, California, USA, that impact long-term carbon... | ecosystem: Environmental > Terrestrial > Soil >...
CGCTGAGTTATTGCGGTGAGGCAGTGCGTTGTTTCACAGGACTTGCAATCGTTCAAGGGAAACATCCAAGTGTCGCCGCAGCCATTTCTAAATATCATGTTACAGAAATGGCGCGACGTGTGATTGCCGATGCAATTGATATTCACGGTGGTGCTGCAGTGCAGTTAGGACCACGGAATATATTAGCAAACTTAAGTATTGCAACCCATTTAAATACCGTGGTGGAGGGCGCTAATATATTAACACGCAGTCTTATCATTTATGGGCAGGGTGTCTTACGCTGTCATCCCTATTTAAAAGAACTCATCCAATCTTCATCAGAAGAAAATCCTAAAAAATTTAATACCCTTTTTTATAAGCAGATTGGTTTTTTTGTTTCTTCTTTTTTTCGTGGGTTTTGGCAAGGTATTACCAGTGGTCGTTTTATAGGTGTTGGCAAATACTCTTGCCGGAAATTATTGCAGCAATTGACAAGAATGAGTTTGGCGTTAGTGGTCTTGACAGAGTTTTCTTTGTTAGTATTAGGAAAAAATCTGAAACGCAGTGAAGGGCTATCCGGGCGTTTAGGAGATGTATTGAGTTATTTATATCTGTCAGCGAGTGTGCTAAAGCATTTTAATGATGGCGCCCAAGGGGAGGCTGAACAAGCTCTTCTAGAATGGAACTTGATTTATGCTTTACAACAGATTGCTAGAGCGGTTGATGAGATACTTGTTAATTTTCCTTCTCATTTTTTGGCGAGGCTATTAGAATGGGTGCTCTTCCCTTGGGGGCTACGCTATAATGGTCCCAGTGATCGGCTGTCAGAAAAAATAGCGACTTTTGTGCAACAGGATGCTGCATTGCGATCGCAACTGACTGCTTCATGTTATTGCAATGATAAAGACAGTATTATTTTTATAATGGATAAGGCCTTATCTGCGATATTAGAGGGTGTGCCTGAAGCTGAAATTTGGCGAGAGGCTGCCATTCAAGTTGATGAGTTTAAATTCTAGACTCCTCGGGTCGGCGATTTTTAAACAAGATGAGGCGAAATTCGATGATAAATGAGCATCTTGAATTAAATTCCAGCGAAATCATGGTAAGAAAGCGACATCCTGGGAATGTCGGTTAAATAATTTGTTTCTAACCCTTTAAGGAATGTTGCTTAGAATGAATCTTAAACCTGTTTATATTGTTGATGCTTTTAGAACACCTTTTCTTAAAGCGCGTTCAGTTCCAGGTCCTTTTTCAGCGTCTGATTTGGCTGTGTTTGCTGGTAAAGCCTTACTGCTGCGACAACCTTTTTCTGCAGAGAAAATTGAGGAAGTGATTGTGGGGTGTGTTATGCCTAGCGAAGAGGAGGCAAACATCGCGCGGATCATTGCCTTGCGTCTAGGATGTGGAGAAACAACACCTGCTTGGACAGTACAACGGAACTGTGCTTCTGGTTTGCAGAGCATTGATGCTGCTGTAAAAGAAATTCAACAAGATCGGTATGATCTTGTGTTGGTAGGTGGTACCGAAGCAATGAGCCGAGCACCTCTTGTTTTGAAACTTGCGATGGCTGCTTGGTTAGGGAAAATGTATGCTAAGTCTTCTTTTGGGGAAAAGCTAAAACTCCTCGTTTCCTTGAGACCCTCCTTCTTTATCCCGACTATGACACTATTGCGTGGGTTACGCGATCCTATTTGTGCCCTGAGTATGGGCCAGACTGCCGAAATTCTTGCCGGTCGTTTTGGTATTACTCGAGAAGAAATGGATGCTTTCGCTTTGCAAAGCCATGAACGTTTGGCAGCAGCTCAGGATGGGGGTTACCTCTCTGAAATTGTCGCTATCTATGACCATGAAGGTCATTTTTATGATCATGATACTGGATTATATCGTGATTCCTCAATGACAAAACTTTCAGCCTTAAGACCTTATTTTGATAAACCTTTTGGTTTGGTGACTCCAGGAAATAGTTCGCAAGTAACTGATGGTGCTGTCATGATGTTGTTAGCCAGTGAGAGAGCTGTTGAACGGCATCAACTTTCTGTCCTCGGTAAAATTGTTGATATTGAATGGGCAGCATTATCGCCAGAAATAATGGGGCTAGGCCCCGTAATGGCTGCTACCCCATTGCTTGCGCGGCATGAATACGGTTTTTCAGACATTGATTATTGGGAAATCAATGAAGCTTTTGCGGCCCAGGTGCTTGCTTGTCTTAAAGCTTGGGAATCGGATGCGTTTTGTCAAGAGCACTTGCACTTACAAAGTGCAATGGGAATTTTAGATCAAGAGCGATTAAATGTGGATGGAGGGGCAATTGCGATGGGGCATCCAGTTGGAGCAAGTGGTACGCGTATTGTCATGCGATTATTAAATGTCTTAAAGCGGCATCATGCGAAGCGCGGCATTGCTGCAATTTGTATTGGTGGTGGGCAAGGTGGTGCTATTTTATTAGAGGTTTGAGGGATGATGATGAAAACGTACCAGCATTGGCGACTGACACAAGATGAACAAGATATTGTGTGGTTATATTTGGATCGTGCTAAAAAATCAATGAATACTCTCAATGCTGCAGTTTTTCTTGAACTGAGTGATATTCTTGATCGTTTTAACAAAGCTCCTCCTCGAGGTGTTGTTCTTGCCTCCGCGAAATCTAAAGGATTTATTGCTGGAGCTGACCTCTATCAATTTCATCAATTCGAAACAGAAAAAGAAGCCTTTGAGCAGATTCGCAAAGTACAAATTTTATTTGATCGTTGGGAAATGTTGCCGTTTCCAACGGTGGCTTTAATTTCTGGAGTTTGTTTAGGAGGCGGTACTGAGTTTGCTTTAGCTTGTTGTTATCGTATTGCTGATAGCGACAATCAATCAACTCAAATTGGATTGCCTGAAGTAAAACTCGGATTACATCCAGGGTGGGGAGGCACAGTTCGTTTGCCAAAATTGATTGGTGCAGTGGCAGCAATATCAATCATGCTGTCGGGGCGTTTATTATCAGCAAAAGAAGCAGAACGACAAGGCTTGATTGATGTGGCAGTTCCCAAGCGCCAACTTCAACGAGCTGCTTTCTATTATATTCTAAACAAGCCTAAACCTAAGACAGTGGCAATGGGCTTGCAGCTTGCAAATATTTCATGGCTTAGACCACTATTAGGAAAAATATTCCAGAAAAAGTTAGCAGTGAGAGCAAAGCAATCTCATTATCCCGCGCCTTATGCTCTAATTCGTCATTGGGTGCGTCATGGGGTTGGGCCGAAAGCAATGGAATCTGAAGCCCGATCAATTGTGAAGTTAATGATGACGCCTACTGCTCGCCAGTTGATACGGATTTTTTTTATACGAGAACGGTTGAAGCGCTTAGGTATTAAAGAAGACTTTTTACCTAAAAGAGTGCATGTCATTGGAGCCGGAACGATGGGGGGTGATATTGCCGCCTGGTGTGCTTTTAAGGGTTTCCAGGTGACCTTGCAGGATCAAGCTCCTCAACAGATTGCCCCCGCGATCAAGAGAGCCTATCAATTTTTTTCGCAAAAACTAAAGCAACCTCATTTAATTCAGGCGGCGATGGATCGTTTGTGTCCTGATTCTTTAGGCTACGGTGTTTGTAAGGCTGATGTCCTTATCGAAGCGGTTTTTGAAGATCTTGCCACTAAGAAATCAGTCTTTAAGAAGGTTGAAGGTTTGGTTAAACCAGAGGCCTTGTTAGCAACAAATACTTCCAGTCTCTCTTTGAGTGAAATAGCAACTGCTCTTGATAATCCGGACAGGTTGGTAGGGTTACATTTCTTTAATCCGGTTGTTTCTATGCCATTGGTGGAAGTTGCTCGAAGTGAATTGGTGTCTGATGTGACAATAAATCGAGCTCTGTCTTTCGTTGGTCAGATAGACCGTCTGCCATTGCCTGTTGCTAGTAAGCCAGGATTTTTAGTGAATCGCATCCTGATGCCGTATTTGATGGAGGCGATGGAATTAGTGAATGAAGGGGTTTCTGTTCAAGCAATCGACCAGATCGCTTTGGATTTTGGCATGCCAATGGGTCCAATGACATTAGTTGATAAGGTAGGGTTGGATATTTGTCTTTCTGTTGCTAAAAATTTAACAATCTACCTAGGGGGCGAAGTACCAGAGCGGTTGGAGACTCTGGTGGAGCAAGGAAATTTAGGGTTAAAAACAGGAAGAGGATTTTATACTTATCAGGATGGAAGGCCAGTGAAGCAGCAAGAAATTCAGTCAGCAGTTCCTGTTGATGCTCTGGATCGAATGGTATTGCGTATGGTGAATGAAGCGGTTGCTTGCTTGTCAGAGGGAGTTGTCAAGGATGGGGATCTGGTAGATGCAGGAATGGTTTTTGGGGCTGGGTTTGCGCCATTTCGAGGGGGGGTCATGCAATATGCTTTAGCTCAGGGTTATAAGACCCTCTACCAGAGATTAGAAGAGCTTGCAGAGCAGTATGGAGATCGTTTTAAGCCCACCGAAAGTGATTTATGGTTTCAGGGAGGAGTTACTTCGTGATCAAATTACCTAACTTTCCTGTTGATTTATCGAGCTTGTTTTTCTTAAGTGTGAAGCATTCTTTTGTAGTATTTAAGAAGTTATTTGTATTTATCGTTGCTTTGGTCGTGGTTAAAGATGCATCTATTTACTTGGGTGGTATGCCAGCAAACACTTATGCAAAAGCAGTGATTGCTCTTATGATGGTTGTGTTATTGCTGTATTTAATAGTGAGTATGCTTTCGGTTGCTAATAGACTCTTTACTAGTGATAAGCAGTTAACGGGCCTACAGGTTCTTGTGAAGGTCATCCCAAACTTTCTGAAGAGCTTGTTGGTGTTGATTGGTTTTGTGCTGATTTTTGTGCTGATTTTGCTGTTTTCGCACTGGGTATCTCAGTGGTTGCATCTGGAGAAAGGTGACCATCCGGTTGGCAGTCTTTTTTTCGTCTTAGCAGTTGGGATTTTTATCATGCTAGTTTACGTACAGCTTTTTTTCGTGATCCCACTACTTGTGATTAAAAATTTGCCAATATGGGGGGCTGTGAAGCGATCGAACCGGCTGGCAGCTAGTAAAGAAAATTGGTTCCGCATTTTTGCAATTTATGTGTTTTGCCTGGTCATTTGGATGTTGATCTCCCCCAACACGCTTCATGGCCATTTCATGGAAGTGCATAAGTTATCGGCTTTATTTGATTTGATAGTGCTAAGTATTACGGTGCCGATCTTAATGAATTTAATCATTTTAACGTATAATGATTTAAATCTTCGTAACTCGTTAAGAATAATGTAATCCTATAAGGAAGGTATGAAAGAGGTTTGAGGAAGGGGTGGAAAATCAGAGGGTAAGAAAGAGAAAAAAGCATCCTTGCTTTCGCAGGGAATAGGGCTCTAACTATTCCACTTCGCCTTTTTCTTCTGCTTTGTTGAACTGATTGAGTTCTTGCAGTGAAATAACGGCGACGAGTGGTTTACCTCGACGAGTAAGAATGACTCGTTGGTTGCCATACGCTGCTTTGTTGATCATATCTGAAAAGTTTTCTCTTGCTTCTACAGTAGACATTTCTAACACGGGCGTTTCCTCATGAATGTTAATAAAATTAAAAGATAAAAATCTCCGGCATTCCTTAGATGTTGCTTTTTAACCATAATTCGGCTGAGATTCGACTCGAGATGTTCGTTTATCAGCAAATAAACTCTGCTTTCTCATCGAATTTCGCCCTAATTTGTTTAAAAACCGCTGACCTTAAGAATGTCAGGAATAGACTCATAGCGCATTGAATGCATCTGAGACATATCGATATGTCCATGTAATGTACACGATTTCTTTTGTCTTTTCAAGAGTAAATGTTAATTTTTTATTAAAAAACTTAAAATTATTAGTGGGTTATAATTGATAGTTGCAATTTTACTTTAACCTGTTGAAAAAAAGCAGTTTTCTCATGTCCTAAAATTACATTTAAGAGAAAGCAACGTTCCTAAGGTTGGTCGCTTTTAAGCAGAATAAGTCGAGTTTCAACAACATGATGGTTAAAAACGACCTCTCTAGGAGGGTCGGCTGCAGGTGGTCACTATTCCAAAAACTATTTCAACTCCCCTAAGAGGAATTGACACACTAATTCGACGGCATAAGATATGGTTTTAATCCCTCTCATCGGGATAACTAGCCGTTTTTGAATTTCAGTATGGCTATTGAATATTAGGTGAATGTCGATGTGAGTGGAATTGGCTTGCTTTTGTTCCCAGTAGTCTGCCAGGCCTTGAAGAAGGATATTCACCTTCCCTTTTTTCCCATTTAAGAATAAAACACGGTGATTCATGGGGGAGGAGAGCGCAGTGGCGAGCCCTCCTTTCGTCGCTTCGTCTAGGATTGAAAATGTGGTGCCGGATGAGGAAGAAATGTATTCAGCTAGTAAGGTAGAGGCTGTCTTTTTATTGCGGCTAACAAGATGTTTTTGGAGGAGAAATGTAATTTTCTCTGATAGAGTATCAATTGTTTTTTTATTAGTTGATTGCAATTTTACTTCTAAATAAGGAGAGCTGACCCGATAGCCAATTTCACAGCTGGGGTATTGTTCAAGTAATGGGGCGAGTTGTTTTGCGATGTTGCCTTCACTCACGCTAAGTAGCATCCATGACTCTCGATAGATTTCTTGCTGGAGTAGTGGAATAGATAAAAGACGAGGAATAACGTGCTGGTTAAAGAGAGGAAGGCATTCGTTTGGAGGGCCTGGAAGCATAAAAATCAATTGCTTCCCATAAGGAATGCAGCAGGCAGCAGCGGTACCGTTTGGGTTAGGGTAGATCTCGCAGGGGGATGGGAAAAGGCATTGTTGTCGATTGTTTTCAGGAACGCTAAGGCCATAGCTGCTTAATTTTTTAACAATCTGATTCCAGCTGTCGAGATGAAATTGAAGAGGTTTTTGTAATGCGGCGCTTAGTGCGAAGCGGGTGAGATCATCAGAAGTGGGGCCAAGGCCTCCAATCGTAATCACGATGGCATGGGTGGTAAGCAAATAACGTAATGCCTCTTCAATTTCTTTTTGCTGATCACCAACGATGATGCGAGTTCCAGGAATAAGACGTTGATCTAAAAGAGATTGGGCTATTGTTGGCGCATTGGTGTCGATGATCTCACCGTTTACAAGTTCATTTCCCGTTGCCAAGAGAGCGATGCGCTTTCCTATTCCTGATTCTAATCTTTCCATTCTTTCTCAAGATATTGGAGCTTTCCTGTGACTGCTTTCCATTGATCAGCGTCAGATGGGACGGGTTTTTTCGCGGTAATGATAGGCCATTTTTTAGATAGCTCAGCATTGAGTGGGGCAAATTCTTTTTTATCTTCAGGAAGGTCTTCTTCTGCAAAGATAGCGTCGACGGGGCATTCTGGAAGGCAAAGATTACAGTCAATGCATTCATCGGGGTCAATGACGAGCATATTGGGACCTTCTCGAAAGCAATCTACGGGACAAACTTCAACACAATCTGTGTACTTACAACGAATGCAGTGATCAATTACGACAAAAGTCATCTTAATGGCAATCCTATTTTAAATTTTCCTATTATAGTGTAATCTTCTTGTCTTTAAAACAATAAGTCTTTTGATGTGGTCGGCATTCTTAGGATCGGCATTTTTTGAGTAGAATGAAGGAAATTCGACGAGAAAGCGGAGTTTGTTTGGTGATAAAGGAGCATTTTAAGTCGGGTTTAAGGTTCTGATGAAAAGTGATCTCTTAGGAATAGCGGATATAATGATTGGGGAAAAAGTATGGCAATCCAAGACATGATTCAGAATTTGATTAACCAAAATGATGTTGTTTTGTTTATGAAAGGTACTGCAGATTTTCCGCAGTGTGGGTTTTCAGGAAAGGTGGCTGCTATTTTGCGTGCTTTAGGGGTTAATTACTGTGATGTGAACGTGCTGGAGGATCCTGATTTACGACAGGGAATAAAAGAGTTTTCGAATTGGCCCACTATCCCTCAACTTTATGTGAAAGGAGAGTTTGTAGGTGGTTGTGACATTGTCACCGAACTTTACGAGAAAGGCGGGTTGCAAGCTCTTATTTCCGATAAAGTTTAGAGCTATCCAATAGAGAAATATTCAATAGCGATATGGGTATTTTTCCATTCATTCTTTTGACTCCACGATGAGCCGAATCATCACTCGCCATTTTAGTCATCCCCAATAGACAAGTATTCACCTGCTCATGGATTAATGTGTTGATGTGAGCCGGTGAGTAGATCGACTAGGTCACTCCATCCTCTCTCAATCTCAATCCAGTGCTCAAATTGATGACCTAATTTTAGGTATTAAATGAAAAAAGGAAATGGCCCCAGTGGGGGCTATTGTATGTAGATCCTACTCAATAGGAACGTGCACGAAATCACTTAGCCATTTGCTCCCTCATCTTGGGCTGATCTGCCAATATTCCTCAATCGAAAAACACGCGAAATAGAAGGACTATTCCTCTTATTTTTCTCAATTTGAACTCCGTCATCTCAGCCCAACCTGGAGGTCAAATCTCCAAGTTATTTCGTGCATGTTCCTATGCATTCCCCCATTAAATGTGCCTACTTCGATGACTTTCAGGAGCTCGGTTTTTTTCGAATTCTTTTAATTCACCCGCTGGATGAATGGTTTTTATTATTGCGTTCATCAGATTGACTCCATCTTTCAAAAAGATAGAAGCATAGCTCATTTTTTAACTGCAGTTTTAGGTTCATAGAGCTTAATGAATATTTAAAATTATTAGAATGAAGCTATTCGTTTTTTCATGCCTAGAAAAACGCAGAGAGAATTTTATTTTTTTAGAAAGAGCAGAGGGGTGATAAAATCATCGCTCTTTCAATCAGATCTTAAAATAAGAGATCCTGTAATACTAATTGACGGTATTTTTCTTTCTGAGTTTAGAATGCGATATTGAAATAATTAACAGTGTAACGGAATAACATGAAAGATTGATCAATGAAGAAGATTTTTCATCCGAGATTTCTACTAGAATCAAAAACTTTTAAGAAGAATGAGGAGAAATCCGACGAGAAAGCAGAGTTTATTTGGTGGTAAATGAGTGTTTTTGGTCAAGTTTTAGTGAAATGATGCTTAAAAGAGCCATTCTTAGGAATGTTGCTTTCATTCATACTAACTAAAGAGTAGGATTATTTCAGAAATCGAGTGATTCTTCTTTGAGTTTAGATAAATCAATTTCAGAAAGATTTTGAATACCCTGTACTTTGAACCTTGTTATAGAATTGGTTAGTATCATCAGTTCTCAGATTTTAAAATGAAATAACTATGAAATTCCGAATAAGTTTATAAATTGACAGCGTCATTCGTCATTCATTGAGTTCTTAATATGGAACCAGGGAAACAAAAAATGAAATTTTTTCTGAATTATCTGGCAAGTGATTTGATTCTAGAAAAAGAGGCAAGAAATTTTTTTGTGCATGGATACCGAGCATTACAGGAAGCCAAAAAATTAAGACAGCAACATTTATTAAGGATGGAAGAGATTTCCAACCAAATGAATGAAAAAAATATCGGCAATGACCTTATTTTATTGCGTGACCTCAGTTTGAACGACTTGCGAGACTTAGGTTTAGAAAAACATTGGTCTTGGCATCTTTTGCTAAATTCTCAGTCCTTCCTTACCACATTGATTAATGTTACTTACATAGGTGTGTACGGTTTTTTTGTTTCAGCAAAGACTGAGTGGTTGCTGATGAATAAGGCCCTCATCTTTTGGGTTCCTGCTCAGGTTCCTGTTTTTTGTTTTATTGCAATTCTTGAAATAATAAGCTGGGGTTTGTTGTTTTATAATTTTCTGTTGCAAAGTTTTGCTAAAAATAGGCGAGAGAGTTTAGAGAAATTAAGAATCACTAAAAAAGAAATGATTTGGCAGAGTGTCAAAACCTTTGTTATTGCGGGCTCTGTCGTAATAGGTGTTTTGTTGATACGTAAACTTGTTCCTATGATCTTTTCTACAATAAATCCTTATGCCTTTCTTTTTATCGCAGTGTCTTTGGTGGTCCGAAGTCTTTATTTTACATGGAATGTGTTTGTTTCTTATCGAAGCGCCGTAAAGTCAGGAAATAAACAGCAAGTAGCAAGTTGTATTGAGGAGGGCAAAGAGAATCTTTTTGATCTGGGAGTCGTTCTCATTAACTGCGCTGTTGTGATCAGTCTTTTCGTTATTGGAGTAAACGGAATTGGTTTATCTCTTTTTGCGCTGTTAGGAATAGGGGTTGCAGTTTATGGGATTGTGTCAGCGATTAACAAGGCTTATAAGAGGAAAAAAAGACTTCATCAATTAAAGGAAACAATGACGATCAAACAAGAATTGGACCTTTCTGTCGTTAGAAATAAAGAAAAAGTATTAAACTGGATGGAAAAACGACTGCTAACAAGAAAGAGAAATGAAAGTTTTCTTTATTCGACTTGCGCGGGCATGAATTTTGATGAACCTATTGAAACGACAATAAAATTAAGAGACAGGAAAGAGAGAGTTAAAAAAACCCCAACAGAGATTGCCATTGAAGTAATGTCGAAAATAGAATCGAATCAATATCACAGGGAATATTTAAAATTATCAGATGCATTAAGATCTTCTGGATTTTGGTGGAATCTATCGGCGAGAGCTGATATCAGATTGGTAAGAGTGGAGGAGCGAATCCTTGAAGTTGAGTCCACCAGAAAGAGATTAGAGCTTTTTCTTTCAGCGATCAGGAGGCTAAGGGTTGGTTCACGACTTTTTATTCTTTCTTATCTTTATCAAGAAAGAACTAGGAGGAAGTTTGAGAGAAAAAAAATTCAATTAATACTTACACAAGCGTTCCATGAATATCAAATAAAAGACTTATATTATATTTATAAAGTTGTAAAAATAGCTGCTGTTAAGGAAGAGTCGTCAGAAAAGAGAAGGGAAAGAGATTTTATTGGGGTAATAGAAAACAAAAGCAGTCGCTGTAGTGAGATTCATCTTGCTGAGAGTAAATCTTATGGAGGCCGCAAGAAGGAGGGAGGGAATTTTATTAAGATGCTGAATTTTGTTGTAGAAAACAGGGGAGATCCTAAGTTGTTAATAGAAATAGTAACAACGGAAAGATCGTTAGTATTTAAGATTGTTTTTACAATGATGATAGTCGCTAGGGTTTCTAATCTCTGTTGTTATTTTGAATTTTTAGAGCGTGATCTTAATTTACATAAGGATTTTGTTAATTATATGCTGAGGACTCAGCAGGGTATAAATTTAGATCCTCGTTTTTTCAAAAGGAAAGACAAAGCGAAAGATAAGAAATACGATTCTGGTTTATTCCTTCAAGAAGACAGTCATCATTATCATTCTGAGGGGAAGATTGCTCTTTAAGAGGCTTTTTTTTAAGTATTCTGGCTCTATAAGTATTTGAGTTGGTCACTTAGTCTTGTCGCTACGCTCCTCATCGTAACGGAAAGTCATAAGCTGCCACCCAATTCTTCAAGCCAGTATTACATTGATGGTAAGACTCTTTCCCCCTAATCCTGCGCTTATCAAAGGGAGAGGTCAGATTTCTCTTATGTCTATCTATGTAGGAGTTTCGAGCTTTTTAAAATGATTTAGAACCAGAACGATAAAGAATCCATTTTGCCTTAACTGCGCAAATAGCGGGAGAGGAGGATCAAAGTGCAGTGACCAGGTGTTAATCATCTAAGAGCTGAGTTCTTCATATTTACCATCCTTTCTCTCTGCCATTACGAATGTAAATCATGTTAATCCTTACTAATTTATAGAGGGGCTTTCCATTTTATAGCGTGTAAGGTTTCAAAAAGATAAATCTTGATTTTTATATTGAACAGAAGTACTCTTTATTGAAGTGTACGATCAAACGGTCAAGTTTGGCCGCAACATAAAAAGAAATGATTGTCCATAAGAAATAAAATGATACCAGGAAAATTTGGAATTCCTCTGAAAATAAGAAGCCTCTTTGCAGAGGAATGTGCAAAGTAGGTGGAGGAGTGAAAATGAAAAGCTCAGCATCAGCATCAGTATCAGAATTAGTATCAGAATCAACATCAGCATCAGAAGAAGAAGAGAAGAGTAAGGAAATTAGGAAGCTGAAGGAACTAGCAGAATTAATCAGAAATATTAAATCAGAAAATTTAGATGGTGCTCTGCTACAAGGCCGTTTTGATCATTTTTTACGTGAAGATCTCGAAGCGCAAAGCTCAAGTTGGTTCTGGATAATAGTAAATCCTGATAATCTTCAGAATGTTCTTCTTGCTGGCTTATGGGGTGCTTTTACTACGAGCACTGGCAAAGCAGACATTTTAACTGCGGGTCTTATTGCGGGGACCTATCCCTTACAACTTATCCTTTTTTCGCTTCTTGTCGCATTTTCTGTAGCTGACCTGGGTTTTAAGATTCATCAGCGGATAACGAAAGGAAAAGATTCAGGCGTTACAAATTTAGACTTGGCTGTGTCGACTTCCATCACTTTTGTGACGGCGGCCTCGATCGCTATAGGTTTTATGTTATTATTTGGAGTTGGGATAGCGATCTCGCCGATATTGGGACTTCTCTCCTCGGCTCTGTTTGCGGCTGCGGGGGTGATCTATGCCTTATATTCTACCTACAAATGGCGGCAAGCAGTTGCGAAAAAAAATAAATTGAAGGAAGGGAGTGTTCATTATTTAGAGGAACGTGAAGCTGCTCAGTTTGGAATGACGTCTGCTGCCAAGGCGATGATCTTGAAAGGGTTGGTTGCAGCAGTCATCTCTGCTTTAGTATTTGGAGTGTCTGTAACCGGGGTTGGCCTGCTTGTAGCCTCAACTGTAGGTGCTGTGATTGCAGTCTCCACGATGAGTTACTACCTTTATAAGAAAAAACACGAAAAAGAAAAAGTGAAGAAAATTAAGAAGTACTTGGCTGCAAGAGAACTGCTTAATTTTGATAAAAATAAAGAGGATGGAAATAAAGAATTATTTAATTTAGCGACAGATCATGGCAGAGATTTAAAGACATTGTTTAGGGTTGCTATTAATCAATCTTTTAGAAACAATGAGGGTATGTTAGATTTCGGCTGTGTTATAAAAAAAATAAATGAAGAAGAACCAACACAAAAACTATCAGAGCTAATCAGTAAGTATACTGATACTCATTCTGTCCTTCAGGCTTTGAAGCTGTATCAGTCGCAAAAAGGAGCGGCGGCCTATGGTGACGGGCAGGGCCCTATTATTATGGGTTACTTGCGGCAGTATACTAATATTTTTGAGTTAATAAGCGGTATTAAGAATACCGAGAAAAGAGCGATTTTTTTTGAGAAGGGTTTTGAGAAGGATAAATTTGAACGACAAGGGATAGTTCAGTACGCAACTAAGTGTGATGAGGATTATAGTCTTCTTTTTGAGATTGCTGCTGCTCAAGGTATGCTTAAAGAAATTTTGCGGTTAGTGGTAAAAGTTAAGATTAATAGTAAAATACTTGATAGCTTAGAGGGAAACCCATTGGATTCTACTCTCAATGCCCAAGTTTCTTCTCAAGAAGAATTAGAAAATAAATTGAAAGTATTTTTTAAAAAACACCCTGATGCATTTAAAGACAGAAGAGGTCGAAATTTAAAAAATGCAATGACTCTGGTCACAAGTCAACTGTTTTCTGAACTCCAGAAGAAGAATCAGCAGAAGAAGAGGGTAGCATCAAGTAGTAGTAGTAATGATGATGATGACAAGAAATATGAAAGCGATAGCGATGATAGCGATGATAGCGACGATATAGATATCAGCAGTCAAATTAATCTAAATGATAACAACAACTATGATGCTAATTATGTTACTAATAGAAATAGAATTGTAGAAGAAGACCCGGAGGACCCAACAAATAATAACCAGAATTTAGGGAATAACGGTACTGGTGACAAAGGAAATCCTACTAGTTCGGAGGAGAAGGAGAAGAAGATCCCCACCCCCCGAACTTCCCCCCAACAACAACCACGGGTCTTTTCTCTCTCCCCCCAACTCAGCAGTAACCAAGAGAGCGGAAGACAGGACCAAGTAGTACCAGCAGTAGTAACTGGCCCAACTGGGTAATGCCTGGCCTTTTCTCTCTTGTTTTTCTACTCCCGCCCCTGGCGACCTAAAGGTCGTCAGGGGGTGCACTTCGCCGACTTGACTGATTAGTCGATTCTTTAATAATCATCATCTAATAAACTTTTTCGTTGTGAGGTCGGCATTTTGGGGTGGTCTCTGAGCTCAAAGACGCGTTGATGTTTTCTTATCTCATTTTTCTGCGACTCAGATTTTGGATGAGTTTGGTCAAACTCGGCAAGTTTTTTGTCAATTTCGCTGACGTAGTGTTTATCCGTTTTCATGGTTTGGTACAATGCCTCAATCGATGGTAAAGACTATTCTTTCCCATTGCTCATCACCCAGCAATGGGCCCTGATGATTCAATAATCTGTTAAGTGAGACAATTTTTCAATGTCGAAAGATCAACTTAATCTGAAAGGCTTTTCGTTTCAAGCACTTTTATCTGTTGAGGGGCTATCGGCCTTAGACCAGTGCTTCTTGGATTTTCTGCACGGACAAGACGCAGCGTTGTGCTTACAGCTTCTGGAATATCGTCAATCGCAAACGGGACTCACGCCACTTGAAGTAAGCCAGTTGTTATTGAAGTGTGCTCCATTTTTGGAGGAGTTTGTTGCCGAGCTCTTTCGTATTGAGGCTTCCGTAGCGCGGTTGCAGGCGGCAACACGATTGGATGACCCAATTTTTGCATTTAAAAAATACTTTGTATTACGTGAAGCGCGGCGTCGACTTCAACAGGAGGCCACTGCTGATTTTGCAACGATGGACCATTGGCTCGAGCAGCAGTTGGCTGAGTACAGTCAAAAGCAGCCTGCTGCAGAGTTGTCTGCTTGGTTGCATGCTGATCGCGAGTGGCAGGTGGCTCGTTATAGCCAAGCATTATTACAAGATGTTAATGAGCAGCAAGACTCTATTGATCGCCTTGTTCAATGGTGTGTTTTGGCAATGGTTTCCTCAGAAGGGCAACAAGCAGTTGCAGGTTGGGTGAGTTTTCGACTTCCTAAGAAGTTAAATTTCGCCAATCTGGTGACGGTAGTAGGAATGAAGGATGATGCGTGGGGTCGCTTGCAGGGAGATGAGGCGACATTTCGGCAGCGAGACGGTTTTAATCTCACAGATCCACGCATGAATACTCGGCAAGTACAGAATGAAATTCATTATTGCGTTTATTGTCATGAGAAAGAAGGTGATTTTTGTTCTAAAGGTTTTCTAGTGAAAAAAGGGCAACCTGATTTGGGATTTAAACTAAATCCAGCTGGCGACACCCTGATTGGTTGCCCTCTGGAGGAGAAAATCTCGGAAATGCACTGGCTTAAACGTCAGGGGTACGCCATTGCGGCATTAGCAATGGTGATGGTGGATAATCCAATGTGTCCGGCTACTGGGCATCGCATTTGCAATGATTGCATGAAAGCATGTATTTATCAGAAGCAAGAGCCGGTGAATATCCCGCAAACAGAAACCCGTATTCTTTTTGATGTGCTGCAGTTACCGTGGGGTGTTGAAATTTATGATTTGCTGACCCGTTGGAACCCCTTGCGTAAAACACAGTATTTACCCAAGCCCTATTGTGGTTTAAAAGTTCTAGTAATGGGCATGGGCCCAGCAGGTTTCGCATTAGCTCATCACTTATTAATGGAAGGTTTTGCTGTTGTTGGGGTTGATGGTTTGAAATTAGAGCCGCTTGATTCTTCAGTTTTTCTTCGTCCTATTCGAGATTTCGAACAACTTGAGGAGTCGTTAGCACATCGTGTAATGGCTGGATTTGGCGGCGTTGCTGAATACGGGATTACCGTGCGGTGGGATAAAAACTTTTTAAAATTAATTTACTTGAGCTTATTGCGCCGGCCTTATTTCCAAATATTTGGCAGTATCCGTTTTGGTGGCACTTTAACAGTCGAAGAGGTATGGGCGCTAGGGTTTGATCATCTTGCCCTGGCTGTGGGGGCAGGATTACCGCGAGAGCTACGAATACCAAATAGTCTTGCACCGGGTATGCGGCAGGCAAATGATTTTTTGATGGCGCTGCAATTGACTGGAGCCTCAAAGCGCTCAAGTTTGGCTAACTTACAAGTTCGTTTACCAGCTGTTGTCATTGGCGGTGGTCTGACGGGGGTGGATACAGCGACTGAAGTGCAGGCTTACTATATTGCTCAGGTCGAAAAAACATTGTGGCGCTATGAGACACTCGCGGCAGTATTTGGAGTTGAGACAGTACGTTCTCGTTTTGATGAGGATTCCTTACAGGTATTCGATGAGTTTTTGCAGCATGGGCGTCAGGTGCGTGCGGAGAGAGCGCGAGCTGATCAAGAGGCTCGTGCACCTGATCTGCTAGGATTATTGCGGCAATGGGGGGGGGTGACGATTGCCTATCGCCGGATGATGCAGGAGTCCCCTGCTTATCGGCGTAATTACGAAGAGCTTGCACAAGCCTTGGAAGAAGGTATTTATTATGCGGAAGGATTAGAGCCTTTGTCGGTGCAAGTAGATCAGCGGGGGGCAGTAATGGCAATCGTCTGTCGTGCTTTGGTGATGGATGAGGAAGGTAACTGGATTTATTCCGATGAAAAACCTGTATTGCCAGCACGATCGATTTTTGTGGCAACGGGAGCACAACCCAATGTTGCTTATGAATATGAGCATAAAGGGACATTTGCACGATCTGGAATGAGTTATGAGTGTTATCGGTTTGAGCAGGATCATTTAGTTGCTGCAGGGCCTCTGGCATCGATCAAGTCAGGAGAGGTGGGAGTTTTCACAAGCTATGAGCGTGATCACCATCGAGTCAGCTTCTTGGGAGATACTCACCCAACGTTTCACGGCAGTGTCGTTAAAGCGATTGCCTCTGCTCAACAAGCGTATCCAAAGATTGTTGAGTCTACTATGGCGATAAAGTCTTCATCTGGATGCTTAGGAGCAGAGGAATACAGATCGTTTCGTAATGATCTGGAATATCGTTTTCGTTCTAAGGTTATTGCAGTGGTTCGGCGAGCCGACCACTTGGTTGAGTTAACGGTCCAATCGCCAATGGCTGCTCGTAATTTTCAGCCGGGACAGTTTTACCGTATTCAAAATTATGAAATGGATTCAATGACAGTGCATCATACTCGTTTACAAACTGAAGCCTTAGCGTTGCTGGGTTTTAAGCGGCGAGGAACGCCAGAGGATCAACTTTGTTTTATGGTTTTTGAACGCGGGAGCAGTTCACGGTTAGTTGCTACGTTTCGTCCTGGGATGTTGCTCGCAGTGATGGGGCCCACGGGTGCACGAGGGCATTTATCCTATTCTTCTTCTGCCGTTCAGCAGTCGACACTCGTGATTGGCAGTGAGTTTTCGATGCCCTATCTCCTGTCGATGGGCCCCGCATTGCAAAAGGCAGGTCATCACGTTTTGTTTTTAGCGACCTTTGCTTATGACCGTTATCCTGCTTACCATCAAGAGATTGCTGAAGCTTGTGATGTAGTGTTATGGAGTGAGGACGAGGATTTTGTCGATGTCCTTAAAAATTATAAGGGTTTCCCTCTTACTCGTATTACAACGGTTGTTGTGATTGGGGAGGGGCTCTTAATTAAAAGAGTGCGAAACTGCAAACGATTAAAGTCTTTATTGGCTCCAGGGGTTAATTTTTTAGCGTCCGTTTATGGGCCTATGCAATGCATGCTGAAAGGTGTTTGTGCTCAATGCTTGCAGTGGCAGATTGATCCGCAAACGGGCCAGCGTAAAAAAGCGGTGTATGCTTGTTCTTGGCAACACCAACCTATAGAAAAGATTGATATTGAGAATATTGAGGAACGTTTGTGTCAGAATCGCTGTCAAGAGATCTTATCAGGGCTATGGCTTGATTATCTCTTCGCTGAGCATTCGGTCGAACGAGTTTGATTTATTTTATTTTTCCATGCTACATTGGCAATTTAATTGATTAGGAACGTGCGCGAAATCACTTGGACATTTGACCTTCAGGTCGGGTGAGATGATAACGTTTTGATTGAGAAAGAGACGAGGAAGAGTCCTTCTATTTCGAGTGTTTTTCGCTTGAGGAACGTTGGCAGATCGGCCCAAGATGAGGGGGCAAAGGGGTAAGTCATTTCGTGCACGTTCCTTAGAAAAATGTAACTGTTTTTCTTTTTACTGTAGTTTAAGAGGATCCTAAATTCTGTAGTTGGAGTGACTGCGAAGGGCCTAATGCGCTGAATCCAGGACTGATTTTGAAAAATTTTTCCCCGCTGTCGAGTGAGGACAGCTTGCAATCTTGCAAGAAAATTTTCAAAATCAGTCCTCTCTTTAGTTTCCTAGACCTTCTTCCTCATAATAACTTCAATTGCAGAATTTAGGATTCTCCAGCATTCCTAGGGATCGGCAATATTTGAGTTGAAAAGCGACATTCAGGTAATGTCGTCTTACTTGTGCTTGATAGTGAAAGACCTGTGGGCCGCATTGAGGATCGCTGAGAACAAAGAGTTTAGTAACCAAACGCTTGAGGAAGTCATTTATGTTAAAACAACTCACTCATGAAGAAGCTAACGCTTTGATGGCTAAGCACGATCTTGTCGTAGCAGATGTTCGTGATCATGACAGTTACGAGGAGGGGCATATTGAACAGGCTGTTCATCTTTCTATGCCTAAGCTTCAAGAATTCACAGAAATGGCTGATAAGAATCAACCTATTTTGGTCTATTGCTATCATGGGATTACCAGTCAATCAGTTGGTCAGCATTTAGTAGATCAGGGGTTTACTCAGGTCTATAGTTTGGTCGGCGGTTTTGAAGCTTGGAAGCAAAATCATCCTTACTCAACAGACTCGTAATTTCTTTGTATAATTTGTATGAACTAAATGAATATGAAATGTTATGAAAACATCAAGCAATAGGGGCTTTGTGATACCTAAAACACCTCCACCACAAGCCATCAACCCTCATGAA
>Ga0075318_1000006_pt1 | contig 17954 bp, 16 predicted proteins | sample MayberryNE_TuleB_2_FD_120050 | JGI IMG/M metagenome (GOLD analysis project Ga0075318, IMG submission 120050) | Natural and restored wetland microbial communities from the San Francisco Bay, California, USA, that impact long-term carbon... | ecosystem: Environmental > Terrestrial > Soil >...
AGGTGAAATTCGACGAGAGAGCAGAGCTCAGTTGGTGATCATCAGTGCGCATTTTTGAGGCGGATTTTATCTCATTCTGGCAAATAGCAGCCTATGTTCAATGTCGGTGATAGATGCAATCAATGTAATAAATAGTGAGTACTTGGGACTAAGAAATTGAGTCAATAGTAATCTCTGTATTGACGAACAGAAATAAGGAAAGGTCTTTACTAGTGGAACTCAAAACACTTCGTCGGATTGTGCAAGAGTTTGATGCGGCTCCTGAGATCACAGAGGCGCTGCAGATTATTGTTCGTCACTTAAAAACAATTTTGCTTGCTGATGTCAGTAACATTTTTCTTAATGACAAAGAACATGGAGAATATGTTTTAGCAGCAACAGAAGGTTTAAATCAAAAACTGATCGGTAAAATGCGGATCAAATATGGCCAGGGGCTGGTTGGTTTAGTTGGTGAGCGGGAAGAGCCTATCAATATTGATAAGGTTCAGGAACATCCTAACTATGATTCGTTTCCTGAGCTTAAAGTAGTTTCCTTCCAAGCGTTTCTTGGAGCACCTATTATGCATAGGGGTGAGTTGCTAGGAACGCTGGAAGTGGTGCGTAAGACAGCAGGGTATTTTGCAGAAGAAGAGGAAGCTTTTCTTGTTACCCTTTCTGCTCAGTTGGCGGATCAGATTGCAAGTGCGCAAGCTCAAGGGGAATTGAGCGGATTAGAAAAACGGCGACGCAAAAAAAAAGGGATCATCCTGGAAGGAATTCCTGCGGCGCCTGGGGTTGCCATGGGCAAAGCGGTATGGGTGTTTCCAGCAGCTGATTTAGACGCAGTTCCTGATCATCCTGCAGAGGACATTGAAGAAGAAATTGAAAAATTTGAAGTGGCAATCTCAGCGGCGCGCGAAGAAATAAACCAATTATCTCTGCGAGCAAAGAAAACCTTTTCAGTGGCTGAACAGGCCTTGTTTGAGGCGTATTCTCGGATCTTAGACAGCCGAACTCTATTGACTCAAGTGAAAGAGAAAATTAAATCGGGGTTGTGGGCACAAGGAGCTTTAAAACGAGTTATTAAAAATCAAGTGCTGCAATTTGAATCTTTAGAAGATGTTTATTTAAGAGAACGAGCAGCGGATTTTCGTGATTTAGGGCGTCGGATCTTGGCGCACTTACAGTCCAGTAAGCAAGAAGCGATTCAGTATCCTAAAAAAACAATTTTAGTGAGTGATGAGGTCACCGCAACTTCCATGTTAGAAGTCCCTGAAAATCAGTTGGCGGGTATTGTTTCTAGGCAAGGCTCCGGCAACTCACATTTTGCTATTTTGGCCAAGGCAATGGGAGTACCGGCAATGGTTGGTGCTAAAGGGATGACGCTGTCGGCATTAAAAGGAAAAGAACTCATTGTTGATGGCTATAATGGCCAAGTTTATGTTACCCCACCTCCGGCAATTAAGAGAGAATTTAAAGTTCTTGTAGAAGAAGAGCAGCAGTTGGATGAAGAGTTTCGTGCCATGTGGGATTTACCGGCAGAAACAAAGGATGGCTATCGTTGTTCATTGCAACTTAATATTGGCTTGGCCACCGATGGTGGGTTGTGTTTGAGTGTCGGCGCGGAAGGGGTGGGCTTGTATCGCACCGAAATGTCTTTTATGTTGCGCGATCGTTTCCCGAGTGAAGAAGAGCAGCGCATTATGTATCGCCAGTTGTTAGACAGTTTTTCCCCTCGGCCAGTTGTTATGCGGACTCTTGATATTGGCGGTGATAAAAGTCTTTCTTATTTTCCTATTGAAGAAGCAAATCCATTTTTAGGATGGCGTGGTGTGCGGGTGACATTGGATCATCCTGAGCTTTTTTTACAGCAGGTGCGAGCTATGATGCAAGCAAATGAAGGGTTGGGGAACCTTTCCATTATGCTACCAATGATTACCTCTGTGAGTGAGGTTGAGTGGTCTCTTGGTTTAATTCGTCAGGCTAATCAGGAGTTAGAAGAAGAAGGTTATAAAGTGAAGATGCCTAAGATTGGGTTAATGATAGAGGTTCCCGCCGCCGTGTACCAAAGTGATGTCTTGGCCAAACGAGTGGATTTTCTCTCAGTTGGTAGTAATGATTTAATTCAATACATGTTGGCTGTTGATCGTAATAATGCGCGTGTGGGTGGTCTTTATGATGGGCTGCATCCTGCAGTGTTGCAAGCGTTGCAGGATGTTGTCAAAGGCGGACATCGAGTAGGTAAAAAAGTAAGTATTTGTGGGGAGTTGGCCAGTGATCCTGTTGGTATTTTGTTGTTGCTTGGAATGGGTTTTGATGCCTTAAGCATGAATGCTCGTGGTTTGCCGCGCACGAAGTATATTATTCGTAATTTTACTTTGCTAGAAGCACAAAGTTTATTAAAAGAAGTTCTGGCAATGGACGATGCCAAAGAAATCCGTTGTCATGTCGAGTTAGTGTTGGAACGTTCTGGTCTGGGTGGTCTTATTCGGGCAGGAAAATAAGGAACGTGCACGAAATAACTTGGATATTTGATCTTCAGATCGGCCCAAGATGAGGGAGTAAATGAGGAGGTTATTTCGCGCACGTTCCTAAGGTATCGTTTTAGAGCGAGAGGCTTGTCATAGACTTCTCTTGGAGAAGACTTGCAATTGACGTTGCAACATCTATACCGTAGCATAGATATCGTCTGTATAAAATACATAATCAAGGAGGATTTATGGGAAATAATATATCAGAAACTCAAATTGCGGAGGTTAAAAAAAAACTAGAAGCGCATCTAAAACGCACTCTCAACAGCAAAGAATATGATGTGTTTCAAGCATTCATCAAGAAAAAAAATATTGTCAAATCTGATGATCACGCAAAGCCCATAGCAGAGCTGGCAGAAAATATTCAAAAATTAGTTGCGGAAAACGCCTCAGTTAAGAAAGATGATTGGACTTATACCATCTGGAGCTGGAAATTTTGATTAGGGCGAAATCAAAAACGCAAGGTATCTCTTATCAGTCGTGATAATATAATGTCAAATACAATTAAAAATAGCCTACTCAATTTTGCCAAACAGTTAACTACAGAAGAGCAAACAGCTTTCTCTATAATCCTACAAAATCTAGCAACCAACCCAAGTGTAGAATTAGGGGAAACACCACTGCAAGAAATATTCGACCAAGATGAAAGAGCATATGTAACCAACTACTTGCAACACAGAATGACTTATAAACTGAATACGATGCAGCTTGTTATTATCCTTAAAGCGACGAGATTATGTAATCTACGTTGCATTTATTGTAATGCTTGGAAATCCGGCCCAAATCAAATCATGAAATTCCCTATGCTTGCTAAAACTATAATTGATACACTCACTACTGGAGCACAGCATATTGAATTTGTTTGGCATGGGGGAGAAATCACGTTACTGCCAATTAAATATCTACAAAAAGCGATATGGCTACAACAAAATTTCAAACAAAAAGGGCAGTATGTTAGCAATGCCATTCAAACAAACGGTACCTTATTAACAGAAGAATGGCTGCAATTTATCAAAGATTATTCAATTGGAGTTGGGGTTAGCCTGGATGGTCCAGCAGAGATTAATGACAGTAGACGTCTAGATAAAGCTGGACGTCCAACGGCACATAAAATAAATGAAGGTATACAGGCGCTAATTACTCATAAAATAAATTTCGGTATATTAATGGTGATAGATGAACAAATTATAAAATTTGGTGCCAAAAACTTATTAAAATATTTCGCTGCCACTCAAATAAAAGTTTTTGCGTTACTCAATGCTATTCCAAAAAATACCGAAGATAATAGCATTAACGGCGTTTATTTGCCATGGCATGCCTATGTTGAATTTATGAAAGAATTATTTCTTGAATGGTGGCAATCGTATAAAAGTAAATTCGAAATAAGAGAGATTAATGTATTATTAAATAAAATTAAAGAGAGTGATGCATCGGGGCTTTGCTATTTTGCCGGGAACTGCATGGGTAAGTATTTAACAATTGAACCAAATGGTGAGGTATCAGCTTGTGATAAATACATAGGAGACAAAGATTATGTCTTTGGCAGTTTAGCAAGCAACACGCTCAATGAAATTCTAACACAGTCAAATAACTTGCGTGCAGCTAAAGCGGTTCAACTTGCAAATATGCAGCAACTAAAAAACGACTGCCACTGGTATAACATTTGTCACGGATCATGCCCGCATGATTTTAGATTAAATCAAAAATTTCAAAATAATTTTACAGCTCATTGCTGTGGACTATCTCCTCTCTTAGATACGATGCATAAAGCACTTATCAAACAGAAGCCGGCAAGCGCGAGTTCGAATTTTAATTGTTTATAATTCAAAAAGCTATTATCATTCTCGTCGAATTTCGTCTCATTCTACTTAAAAATCTTCTACTTAAAAATCGCCGACCTAAATAGCAGCGGCTTGTGTGCTTCTCATCCCTTGCGAGTTAGGGTGATCACGGCGGGAGGAATGTTCGCCCAGATAATTTGTTTCTTTGAAAGAAGAAAGTTTTTTGGGAAAATGTTTTTATTAAAATTAAATCCTAAATAATAGTACTGAATATATTGTCCACCTTTCGGCAAATTAGTTTCTATCTCTTTAAGAATCTTTTTCGCCACTTTTTCAGAAAAGGAATTGATGGGTAAGCTGGAGACAATAAGATCGATATTGAGGTTATATTTTTTAGTTAGTTTGCTTAACTGCAAAGCATCCCCGTGAATAATGGTAATATTGGGAAATTTTTTTTTTAATAAAGGAATAAAGGATTCGTCTTTTTCGATAAGTACTAATTGTTGTGGGCTAATGCCGCCTTCTAGTAGATGTTTTGTGAGAATGCCTGTGCCTGGTCCAAGTTCGATGATTTTCCGTGGGTTGTTTTGCAGGACTAACTTAGTGATTGCCTGAGCTAAAAATCGAGAGCTCGGGATAACAGCGCCAATTTGTTTTGGCTTTTTTAAGAATTTTATAAAAAACAGAATTTTTTCGTAAAACAAGAGAGGTTTCGTCATGTTATCATTCAATTCTCTGAAATTAAAGGATTCGACATCCTAGGATGTCACTTTTTAACCATCATTTTGTCTCATTCTGTTCAAAAATAGCTGATCCTAGGGGTGTCGGAAGAATGGTCGTCATTCCTAAATCCCATAGCCGGTTTCAACCTCTGGATTTAAGTTAGATAATTTCCCTTAGCTGAGAAGAGAAAAATTATAGAAGAAATTATTAAGAAAAACAAACAAATAATGCGTCTTGAACCGGAATTTTGTTATTGTCTGTTGCCTTCTGTATTCTCAAGCAAAAGCAGAGCTTGCTATTTTTTTCCACCATAAGGGGTGGGAAAGGTACCAGAATACAGTTTCCTTGAGGCCCATTTCTAAACTGACCTTTGCTTGGAAATTGAGTGTTTGTTCTATTTTTGTTGCATCAATAGCATAACGTCGATCGTGGCCTGGACGATCATGAGCAGCTTGAATTAAAGAAGTTGATTGTTGTTTTTTAGCAGCATGGGCGTGTGGGAATTGTTGTCTCAATTGGGGATCATTCTGTAAAGAGTCTTCAACAATCTGGCACAAGCGGTGGACTAGTGTGAGATTAGTGATTTCTTTTTGATGGCTTTGAGAGCGAGAGCTGCCAATATTGAGCTGACTGCCTACGGTCTCTTGTTGAAGAATGAGCTCAATAGCACGACAGTGGTCTTGAACATGAAGCCAGTCACGTATTTGTTGTCCATCTCCATAAATAGAGATAGGCTGATTTTGTAAGAGATGAGTAATACAAAGTGGTATCAGTTTTTCAGGATGTTGATAGGGTCCATAATTATTGGAGCAATGACTGATACTGGTTTTTAAGCCGTAGGTCGCATGAAATGATTTCACTAGATGGTCTGCCGCTGCTTTAGAAGCAGCGTAAGGTGAGTTAGGCTGATAGGGATTGGTTTCAGTAAAGGGTGGATCATTCGGTTTAAGATCGCCAAACACTTCGTCCGTTGAAATTTGATGAAAACGATGAGTATCAAGTTTCCACTGATCAAGCCAGAAAAAACGAGCAACATTTAATAATTGGTAAGTTCCCATAATATTTGTTTGCATGAATAACGAGGCCTCTTTGATCGAGCGATCAACGTGTGATTCTGCAGCAAAATTCACAATAGTGTCAATTTTATACTTTATAAAAAGTTGATGCAGGAGATTGGCGTCATTGATACTCCCTTTGACGAACGTAGAGTGGGGGTGTTTTTCTAGGTCATGTAAATTAGCGAGGTTACCTGCATAGGTCAGTGCATCGAGGACGATGAGAAGATCCTGAGGGTAATGGCTTGCCCAATAACGAGTGAAATTAGATCCAATAAATCCGGCGCCCCCAGTGATGAGCATTGTTTTTGTTAGCGTCATTCTGCTGTTTCCTTATAAAAATAAGTTGCTTCTCTGAAACGATGACCCTGAAGGTCTTTGATTGACAGTTTGGGGGAAGTGCAGTGGGCAGTTAATAATGGCCATTGTATATTGAGATCGGTATCGTTCCATATAATCGAGTGTTCATCTTCAGGATGATAGTACTCAGTGCATTTGTAACTCACAGCAGTCTCCTCACATAAAGTATAAAATCCATGGGCAAAGCCAGGAGGAATCCACAACAGTTGAGGTTCTTCTGCGGAGAGATAAAAACCCTGCCATTGAGCAAACGTGGGAGAATAGTGTCGTAGATCAACAATCACATCATAAATACATCCGGCGATAACGCGAACGAGTTTTCCTTGTGGATGTTGGAGCTGATAATGAAGGCCACGGAGAATGTTTTTGGCTGAGTGACTGTGGTTGTCTTGTTTAAAGAGGAGAGGGTTACCGTTATTTAAGGCGTTATCATAAGCCTGTTGCTGCCAAGTTTCTAAAAAGAATCCTCGATCGTCCTTAAATAATTTTGGTTTAATGAGTCGTGCATCTTTAAGCGAGGTGGTTAAACATTCCATGCCATTTCTTCATGAGGTCGATACAAGCTGTATTGTAGTTTCTGCACACAGTTCGAAAGATAGTTGCTGTAGCTGCTTTTAGGCATCGAGGTGGCCAGTTGTTCTAGTTGATCTACACTAATAAATCCTTTCAAATAAGCGATTTCTTCGAGGCAAGCAATTTTTAAACCCTGACGTTCTTCAATAATGCGGACAAATTCGCCGGCTTCATTCAGTGAATGATGAGTGCCGCTGTCAAGCCAAGCTGTTCCACGCCCCAAGATAACGACAGAGAGCTTGTTCATTTGCAGATAGATTTTATTAATATCAGTAATTTCGAGTTCACCGCGCTGGGAAGGTTGGATCAGTTGAACAAAATCAAGAACCTGATTGTCGTAGAAATACAGACCTGTCACCGCATAATGAGATTTTGGTTGTTTCGGTTTTTCTTCTAATGAAACAACGCGACCTGAAGCATCGAATTCAACAACTCCGTAGGCTGAGGGGTTATTCACATAATAACCAAAAATATTGGCGCCTTGATGTTGGGCAATAATGCTCCGTAATTTAGAAACAAATTGGGCCATATAAAAAATATTGTCGCCCAGAATAAGGGTAACTTTATCATGTCCAATGAAAGAGCGGCCGACGTTGAAAGCATCTGCTAAACCACGCGGTTTTTCTTGGACAGCGTAAGATAAATTGATGCCCCATTGATGCCCATCTTTAAGCAAGCCTTGTAAGTGAGGCAGGCTTTCTGGGCCAGAAATAATAAGAATATCGCGAATGCTCGCTAACATAAGCACAGACAATGGATAATAAATCATCGGCTTGTCATAGACGGGGAGGAGATGTTTGTTAATTGTAGCGGTTAAAGGATAAAGGCGGGAACCGCTGCCACCTGCGAGTATTATTCCTTTCATGTTGGCGATGATAGCTGAAAAGAGGAGAGAAATAAAATTTTTACTGGCCTTTTTTCTGCAGAATTTAGATTAAAAGTAGGCGCTGCTCACAGCACAGAGTGATTTGCTTTTTTTATAGACTCCTTAATGAGTTCGCAGCTTTTTTGTGATAAATAACATCCATGAGTAATCTATTGAATTTATTAAAATTAAAACCAAAACTGAGCCTATTTAAAATAGGTTTAAAATAGGCAGGTTAATTGGTTCTTCTTATTTCGTGCCTGTCCCATATAGTGATATAATCTCGCCCTTTAATAATTCTAGGGAGCTTAGAATGTTGGAGGCATTGAAATTAAGGGAATGTTCAGGTCAACCTATTCGAGTTGGCTTGATTGGCGCAGGTGCAATGGGTTTAGGAATTGTACATCAGATTGCGAAAACTCCAGGTATGAAGTTAGCCTTTATAGCTGATCTTAATGGAGTAGCTACTGAAACCGCACAAAAAGTTTATGGCCAATCGGTCCCTTTGTTTACTCATCCTGATTGTGCTCTTGACGAGAGCAATCTTCACTTTGATGTCTTAGTAGAAGCTAGTTCTTCTATTTATTCAGCTGCACGCTATTGTTTGCGAGCGATCGAACGTAAAGCGCATGTTGTGTTAATGAATGCTGAAGTGGACTTAGCGTTTATGCCTTATTTACAAGAACAAGCGCGACAGCAAGGGGTTGTGATTACCAGTGATGCTGGTGATCAGCATGGGGTGTTAATGCGGATGATAGAAGAAATTCAAATGTGGGGATTTCAAATCACTCAGGCAGGTAATATTAAAGGATTTTTGGATCGTTACGCAAAAGCAGCGCAAAAAATGGAAGTTGCCAAAGCGCTCAATTTAGATTTAACTCAATGCATTGCTTACACAGACGGTACTAAACTGAATATTGAAATGGCTTTAATTGCCAACGCTGTCGGCCTGACTCCTTTTAGGCCTGGGATGGAGGGGCCAAAAGCAGAGCGAGTAGAGGAAGCCTTAACTTTGTTTGATTTTGATGCTTATCAGAATCAAGGACGAATTGATTATGTTCTTGGTGCAGAGCCAGGGGGCGGAGTCTATGTGATAGGTCGTTGCGATGAAGAGTTCCAAAAAGAATATTTAAAATACTATAATGTGAAAGATCGTTCACCGTATTACTTATTTTACCGCCCTTATCATTTATGTCATTTGGAAACACCGAGAGCGATTGCCTTGGCTTCTTTATGGGGTAAAGCAGTGTTAGCGCCTCAATACTCACATCCACGCTTGACGGATGTGTATGCTTACGCAAAGCGAGATCTAGAACCAGGGGATGTGATCATGCATGGAATCGGCGATGATTTGTTGTACGGACTTGTTCATGAATCCAAAGAGGCTGATCAAGCGAATCGATTACCGATCTACTTATTAACGACTGAGCAGTTAACCACTCGTCCGTGTTTACAGCGTTCTGTTAAAAAAGACCAACCACTGACCTGGGATGATGTGGTGTTGAAAGATGAAAAATTATTGAGTTTGTATAAAACGCAGCAAAATTTGTTGGCTAACCGGACATCAGCAGCAATGGCTGGTTGATGAAGCCTATGGCCGTTATGAGAAAGAAAAAAGTAGTGGTATTGGGGGCTGGCCCTTGCGGATTGTATGCGGCAAGGGTGTTAACTCGGAATGGTCACTCAGTGACTGTCATTGACAAGAATGAGCGTCCAGGTGGGTTGGCAACCTCTTTTCGTTATGGCCAGAATTGGTATGATTTTGGTGTTCATATGTTTCATTCTTTTGATGAGGAAATTTTTGCAGACATAAAGACTGTGATGGGAGAAGAACGTATCGAGGTTGGTTTGAATGCGCAGATAAAGTGGGCGGGCAGTGCGTATCGCTATCCTTTGCAATTCCAAGATATGATTAAAGGAATTCCTATTTTTAAGCTGTGTAAACAAGTTTTTTCCTTGTTTGGCGCTCAAATTCGTAATTATTTCTTTCCTTGGGAAGCGAAGAATGCAGAAGAAGCATTAATACAACTCTATGGCAAACCTTTGTATGAATTTTTTTTCAAGGAGTTTACGCATCGATATTGGGAGTTGCATCCCCGTGCTTTATCGGCGACGTTTATTACAACTAAAATGCCTAAACTAACAGCCGTGGATGTCTTGAAAAAAGGGTTTGAAAAGATAGGAATTAAGCAAAGGGCAAGATCAACTGAAAGTGCTTTAGCGAAGGAAACATTGCATTATTCACGTAATGGTGCTGAAGCCATGCCAAGATGTCTCGCGAAAGCAATCACTCAAGCCGGAGGGCAGATTATTCAGCAAGCACCTGTTGAACAATTGAGTGTAATAAATAAAAAAGTAAGGAGCGTTTGTTATCGCCAGAATGGGAAAATGAAAGAAATAGAGTGTGACGAATGTATTTCTACGATTCCTTTAAATACTTTAATTGCTGCGGTTCAGCCACTCAGTCCAGCACCGGTGCGAGAGGCGGTAGAGTATTTACGCTATAAACCAATCGTGATCTTTGGACTGTTGGTTAACAAACCAAAATGTTTAGATGCATTATACGTTTATTATCGTGATCGTATTTTTCATCGAGTTGGCGAGCCAAAAAATGCAGGCTTAATTGTTGAGCCTGCTGACCATACGGTGTTAATCGTTGAGATGACCTGTGAGTATAACGATGCTCGATGGCGTGGTGAAAAAAAAATACGCCAACAAATGATAGATGATTTGCAGGCAGAAAGTATTTGTCAATCACAAGAGATTGTTGAAATGCATCTCACGACCAATGAGCATGGTTATCCTATTTTCACTTTGGGTTTTGAACCTCATCTTGATACGGTTAAAAATTATATTAGTCAGATAGCTAATTTGCAGTCGGTAGGACGACAGGGTGCATTTACCTATCCAAACATGCATAAAGCAATGCGCATGGGTTGGGACGCTGCGAATAATGTGATGAAGAATAAAGGGTAATACTTGCGATGTGTGGTATTTTTGGATTTTTTGGCTTCAAAGATCACGCATTGCTTACAAAAATGGCGGCACGTTTATTGCATCGCGGTCCTGATAGCGAAGGTTTTTTTACACATGGTCTTTTTAGCATGGGGATGCGGCGCTTAAGCATTATTGATTTAGCTGGTGGAGAGCAGCCTATTTTTAATGAAGATAAAACAGTGGTCGTCTGTTTTAATGGGGAAATTTATAATTATCTTGAAATAAGAAAAGACCTCCAAAAGAGAGGGCATTTTTTTCAAACACAATCTGATACTGAAGTGATTGTTCATGCTTATGAAGAATGGAGCTATGACTGTTTATCACGCTTTAATGGCATGTTTGCTTTTGCACTCTATGATATTCCAAAGAAAAAATTATGGATAGCGCGAGACCATAGTGGACAAAAGCCGTTATATTTTTTTTATAAATATCCCACTTTTGTCTTTGCTTCCGAAATTAAAGCGATTCTTGCGGCTCCTTGTGTTCCTCGTCATCCTAGGCTTGCAGCGATTGATGCCTACCTGGCGTTAAGATACGTGCCTGAACCGGCGACGTTATTTGAAGACATTAATACTCTTCCGGCTGCTCATTTTCTTGTTCTAGATCAGGAGGGAAAATTATCAGTAAAGAGGTACTGGGATATCCAATTATTAGCGAATCAAAAGGATTACTTATCGCCGCGGCAAGCATATGAGGCTGTGCAAACTCAATTGCAGCAATCGGTAAAACGAGTGATGCGAAGTGATGTGCCTGTAGGAGCATATTTGAGTGGTGGAGTGGATTCTAGTTTGTTGGTTGCTTTAATGCGTCAGCATGCAGAAGTGGATACCTATTCTATTGGCTTTCAATCGGCCCTTGATGAAACAGAGGAAGCACGAGCAACAGCACATTTATTAGGAACACAACATCATGAAATTCATTGTGGTCCTGAGGATTTTAATTTGTTACCCAAAATTATCTACCACTTGGATCGACCGATCGGCGATGCTTTGATTATCGCTTTCTATAAGCTGGCGGCTCTAGCGAGTCAAGACGTAAAGGTGGTGATTAGCGGTGAGGGTGCGGATGAGGTTTTTGCAGGTTATCCATTTCATAAAGTCATGCAAGTGTTCGATTGGTATTTTCGACATGTTCCTGAGTTTATGCACAGCAAGGTATTTCTTCGTATTTTAAATAAAATCCCACAGCAAGTTTTAAATATTTTTTTTTCTTTTCCTGCTTCATTAGGACAAGAAGGGAAAAAGAATCTCATCGATTTTTTAACGCATTACCGGCAGCGATCTCTGTTTACGAATTATGTTGCGTTAAAGACCTTATGGAGACCGGAAGAACGGCAAAAATTATATTCACCTGGCTTCAAGCATCATGTCAAGCAACAATGGATTCCGGAAGTTCGTGATCAGTCTGGTCTGTTCTTAGATAATCTTTTAAAATTACAGTGGGATGAATGGTTACAGGATTGGGCGATTATACGCCAAGATAAAAATACAATGGCACATTCTTTAGAAATACGGCTGCCTTTTCTAGATCCAGACTTGATTGAATTAGGGTTTCGTATTCCTCCTAAGCTTAAAGCAACTTGGTTTCGAGATAAAATTATTCAGCGACGTTTAGCTTGCAAATTTTTACCGAAAGCAGTGACCACTCGGGCTAAAAAACCTTTTTATTTTCCAGTTAAGTATTTTTTTGAATATCCACAGTTCAATAAATTAATACACTTAACCCTCAATAAAGAAAGGATCTTGCAGAGGGGTTATTTTGATCCACAATACATTGCTCAGCTTCTAGAGAATATGAAAACGAGGGAATTCCTCTATCTTAAACAGGTCGTTTCTCTGGTGATTCTCGAATTGTGGCATCTGATCTTTATTGACAATGAAACCGACATTCTTAGCCTCAGCGATTTTTGAGTGGAATGAAATTCAACGAGGAAGCGGAGTTTATTTGATGATCAATGGACATTTTGAGTTGAATTCAACGAAATTATCCTTTTTTTCTTTCGAGGGCTAGGTTGAGAACATTAACTAACAACAAACATTTTTTGCTTATTTTAAGCATTCTGTGTATCACATGGTGCTTGAGGTTTTTTTTATTTTTTCTCTGTTATCACGGCGACCCGACACAGGTTACTTCTCATGACAGTCACACCTATCTTTATCCTGCCTATTCCTTAATAACAACAGGCCATTATTTAGAATCTTCTTCTCATCCTATGTTTCATCGCACACCAGGTTATCCCACTTTTATCGCGCTGGCCTTTTTTTTGCTGGGACAGCAGACGACAGCGATTATTTATTTGCAAATACTGCTAAGTGCCATTCCACCTCTTTGTGCCTATTTTATTGCAAATAAGTTGGTTGATCGTCGTGTTGCTCTTGTTGCAGCTAGTTTAATGATAGGAGATTATCTTTGGTGGGGTTTTACTTATATGATCCTAACTGATTTTTTGTTTGCTGTTGTAATCAGTCTCTCTTTGTATTTGGGGGTATTAATCTTTACAAATCCTCACTTCAAATACAGAGTTGTCTTTCTTCTGGGCTGTTCATTGGCTATTGCAACTTTAATACGACCAGTGGGTTATTTATTAGTTTTTCCGGTTGGGGGGGGGGTCATGGTTTACTTGCTCTATCATCGGTGTTCGGTGCGTAGGTTGTTGTTGTCGCTCGTGATGCTGCTACTGGCGAGTATTTTATTAGTAGGTGGATGGCAAGTTAGAAATAAAATAGTTTTTAATACGTTCCAATATACGGAACTTATTGATTTTCATAATGCGAGTGTTTTTTTTCCTGAAAATTATCAGCGGTATCTAAAAGACTATCCCCAGGAAGTTTTACCACTCGCTGCAAATTCAGGGCAGTTGTCGCTAAGGCAAAGAATAAAACCTTATGTTGAGTTGCTGTTTCATTATCCTTTATTAACTGCAAGAGTCATGTCGGTTGGAGCTCTTAAGTTATTATTGGGAGGGGTCTCTTCTCCTTTAACTCGGCTGTTTGGTTATCTGGATGAAATTGTGGTTGCTACTCCTGCTAAACAAGCATTGCTGCATATTAGAATATGGCGTGCTATTGAGCTTTCTCAAGAGTTTCATGTGCATTGGCAGTCAATTGCTCTTGTTTTTACAATTTTAGCAAGTAACGCATTGCTTTATTTTTTCATTTTTATAGGAGTAATGATTTCAAGAACAAGGCCACTCATTTTTAATAAAAGAACTTTTTTTGCTCATCTTTTCCTTGTCGGAGTTGTTTTCTATTTTCTCCTTTTTTCTGCTAACGCGGCTGCTTATGAACGTTTTCGTCTGCCGTTTCAGATTATCCTCGACTTTTATGCAGCTGTTGGAGTTGTTATACTTATCCGTTGCTTTTCATCAGTTAAAAGTAAGCCATGTCGACATTCCTAGGGTGTCGCTTTTTAACCATAATTTCGTTGAAATTCGACTCAAAATGCTTATTTATCACCAAATAACTCCTGTTTCTCCCCGAATTTCGCCTCATTCTGCTTAAAAATTGCTGATTCTAGGAATATCGGGTCATGACTAATCTTTTGGAATTTCTGAAATTGATGAGGCAAATTGAGACGACAGGCTGCCCCCATGATTGTTGAATATATTCTAATTTATTTACTTATTGGTATTTGTGCTGGCACTTTATCGGGTTTGCTCGGTATAGGCAGTGGCGTGTTTGTGGTTCCGGCATTAGCTTATGTGTTTTCGCAACAAAATTTCCCACCTGACCTTGTGATGCACGTTGCTGCAGGGACGTGTTTAGCCAATATGGTGTTTACCACCTTACGTTCTTTGCTGGTTCACTTAAAACGTCAAGTTCGTTTTTGGCATATTTATCGAAAAATGGGGTGGGGGGTTATTGTCGGAACCCTTTTAGGGGCTCTGTTTGCTAATCAGCTCCATACTCAAACTTTGAGGATCCTTTTTTCAGTTGTCCTCTTTTTCTCTGCAATTAATATGTTTCTTCCTTTTTCATCCAACCAACAACGACATTTACCAGGTTCTATCGGATGTTCTCTCGCGGGGTTGTTGATTGGCGGCAAGTCTGGCTTACTGGGAATTGGCGGTGGCAGCGTTTCAGTGCCTTTTTTAAGGTATTTTGGTGTTTCTATTCGCGAGGCGATTGTTGTCTCTTCTGCGATTGGGGTGACAGTTTCTATTATCGGGAGTGTCAGTTTTGCATTCATCGGTTTTGGTAACCCTGAGTTGCCTGCATGGACGACCGGGTATATTTATTGGCCGGCTTGGCTAGGTATTTTTTTAGGAAGCCTTTTCTTTGTTTCACTTGGAGCTAAACTATCACATCTTTTGCCGGCACATGCGTTGCATTATCTGTTCGCTGTGTTTTTATTAATTGTAGGAGTTCATATGCTTTATGCTGCCTTTAGTTAGTTGTTTTGACATTCTTCAGCCGACACTCTTCCCTAGGAATGTTGATGTAAAGATTCTAGGTTCAGCACATGGGGTCTTTGCAGTTGCTTTAACTGCAGAATTTAGGATGATCGGATTAGTTGGACTAACCTTTACCGACGACTGTTAAGCGATGACTGGGATATTAGAGTGAAAATGTTTCAATGGCTTATTATTGGTGCAGGTCCGGCAGGGATTTTATCGGTAGGAAAATTAATTGATCAAGGGGTTGCTGCAGAGGAGATTGCTTGGGTTGATCCTTTTTTCCAAGTGGGGGACTTAGGCCGATTGTGGTCTCAGGTTCCTAGTAATACTTTGGTTCGTCTTTTTACCCAGTTTTTGCGATCTTGCCAAGCTTTTGAGTATGAATTGTGTACAAAAAAGCATGAGATTCATCGCGCCGAACCACAATTGACTTGTCCGTTACGACTGATTGTTGAGCCGTTGCAATGGATTAGCGACCATTTGCGCCGTAGAGTTCATGCTTTCCTAGGTCGAGTGGATCATTTGGTTTTCAAGCAACGAGGTTGGCAGGTTTTTTCAGCAGGCAATCAGCTGCTTGCTAAAAATATTGTTTTGGCAATTGGGAGTGACCCGAAGGTTTTACATTTTGAAGGTCTTGAAACCGTCCCTCTGCAGGATGCAATCGTTCGACGGCGATTATCGTCATTGTGTTGTTCCCAGGACGTCTTTGCTGTGTTTGGTTCTTCTCATTCTGCAGTATTAGTATTAAAAAACTTAGTAGAGCTTGGCATTAAGCGTATTATTAATTTTTATCAGAGTCCAATGCGTTATGCGATTCCTATGGAGGGGTGGACTTTATTTGATAATACGGGTTTGAAGGGTCAGGCGGCTGAATGGGCACGTGCACAGATTGACGGTGAATGTCCTGATAATTTGCTGCGCTTGCCTGTTTCAACGCCGTCTATTCATCAATATTTGTCAGAGTGCCATAAAGTTGTTTATGCCATTGGTTTTTCCCGACGAAGTTTGCCGGTGATCCATGGAATGGAAACGATTCATTATGATGAGCAGACAGGGATTATTGCGCCTGGATTGTTTGGCATCGGTATTGCTTTCCCTGAGCTGGTTACCAATCCTGTTGGTATCAAAGAATATGCAGTGGGACTTTCTAAGTTTACTGATTATATCGATCGAGTGATGCCTGTCTGGCTAAAATATGGAGCATAATTTTATGTTGCACTATCCAAATATTAATCCAATTGCTGTTCAATTAGGGCCTATTAAAGTGCATTGGTACGGGCTGATGTATCTTTTTGCTTTTTTGATTGGCTGGGCTTTATTGTGTTGGCGGGCACGGAAACAAAATCGACCATGGACGACAGAGCAAATTAGCGATCTTATTCTTTATACAGCTTTAGGAGTGCTTATTGGTGGTCGTTTGGGATATATGCTTTTTTACGATCTTTCTGGGTGGATACAACGACCTCTTGCTATTTTTGAGATTTGGGATGGTGGTATGTCCTTTCATGGAGGGGGATTAGGAGTGTTAGTGTCTACCTGGCTGTTTGCCAGAAAAGTTGGGAAATCAATTTGGGATGTCACCGACTTTATTGTCCCAATTGTTCCGATTGGATTGGGATTGGGGCGCTTGGGTAATTTTATTAATGGAGAACTGTGGGGAAGAGTGACGCAGGTCCCTTGGGGAATGGTGTTTCCCCGTGCGGGTTCTTTGCCGCGACATCCATCACAATTGTATGAGAGTTTTTTGGAAGGGTTTGTTCTATTTTTGATATTGTGGTTCTTTTCAAGTAAACCGAGGCCTCGGTTTGCTGTTTCTAGTTTATTTCTTTTAGGTTATGGTTGCCTACGCTTTTTTTGTGAATTTTTCAGACAACCTGATCCTCAGTGGGGTTTTATTGCCTTTGGTTGGCTGACGATGGGCCAGCTGCTCTCACTGCCAATGATTTTGATTGGAGGGTATGCTCTTGTTAAGATTTATTCAAATTGACCTCCTCACCTTCCTTTAATCTAAATTCTGCAGTTGAAGCCGACATTCTAGGAATGTTGATGAAATGAGTGGTAAACTGACCTTCCTGAAGAAGCAGGGGTACTGATTGCGCGGCATCGTACTGCAATTGTGATTTGGACGACAGGAAAAGATGGGGTGACATCATGTTAAAACATGTAATTTTGGTGATTCTTATTTCTATTGTTATGATGTTTTTTCAGTCAGAGCTTGCGCAGGTGTTACATTTCTTGTTGATCATTCATGACAAGATTGCTGATGGGCTCGCCGCAATTTTCTCTAATGCACCAGCTGGCCGAGTCATTCAAGAAACGACAGCGTTAGTGATTGTTCCGGTTTTTGTTGCGAGTATCGCTGGTGTTTTATATTGGTTAGTGAAACGTCAAGAAATGCCGCATCTTGTAATTGTTGTTTGGTTTTTTTGGACGGTCCTGTCGGTGGCTATTTTGTCGCAACCAGTCCTGCATCATGCGATGAATCGTTCTATCATTTCACCAACAGCTGCTAAAACGTATTATTAACTGTAGGAATGTCGAGTAACAACAGGTGATGAATGCAAGAATATCTAGAGTGCCTTCAATCTATTCTGACTAAAGGGCAAGATAAAAAAGATCGAACGGGGATTGGGACTCGTAGTATTTTTGGCTATGAGATGCGCTTTGATCTTACAAAAGGATTTCCTTTGGTGA
>Ga0075318_1000007_pt1 | contig 17731 bp, 30 predicted proteins | sample MayberryNE_TuleB_2_FD_120050 | JGI IMG/M metagenome (GOLD analysis project Ga0075318, IMG submission 120050) | Natural and restored wetland microbial communities from the San Francisco Bay, California, USA, that impact long-term carbon... | ecosystem: Environmental > Terrestrial > Soil >...
CACGAGGTGGTAGGTGGTTATTTGAAGCTCTCTGCACTTGTCAAGGCAAATTCCTCCCCTAAAAAAAATACTTAAAAAGAGGAGCCTACGATTTTATGAAAAACCTATATACTAGAGTTATAGACCCCTGCTTCCTTTGTTTCCTATGGAACAATGGACCTTTTGTTTGTGTTTAGTGTTATATTATATTATATACATATATTACATAATTATATATAATATAATAATACCCTGCACATGGGTTTAAATTTTGAGGAAAAAAAATGGGAAAACGAAATGTCACAATCTGTGTTGATGGCGAAATATGGGATGACCTGCGGAAGCTTTTTCCGTCGGAAATGTCAGGCAAAATTAATGATTTTTTGTTTCGGCTAAGGGCCTATACAAAGGGCGATTTAAGTGCCCTAACAATCACAGAAAGCAGGAAAAAGATAGCCAAACTTGATGAAAAAACCAGTAAAATCGAGGCAGAAAGGCGTATTTTAATGGAAAATCTGGATAAAATGATGCAAAAACAAGCACAAAATGAAGAAAAAGCAGCAGAAAAAGAGCGGCTTGAGGCCGAAAATCAGATAACTTGCGATGTTTGCGGCGTTCCAAAGCCCAATGAGTTCATACATTTACTACCAAATGGTAAGGTTTGTAACGGTTGTTACCTCGCGGAACCACCAGAAACGCTTAGAAAATACTTCAAAAATACCGAAAAAAGCGTGAAAATTTCGGAAAATGAGGTCAAAAATGAAGAAAATTGAGATATTTTGCGACAAATGCCATAAAAAAATCGACCCTGTTTCTAGTTTTGAGGGGTTTGATATACTAAATTACCGAAAAATTACATGGGATAATGAAGATTTTGACTTTTGCCCTGATTGCTATGAAAAGGTAAAAGCGTATCTAAAGGGGTTAAAACATGGATAATAGGAAGGTTCGGGTTTTTATTGAAAATATGGGGTATATGGCCTCGAAATTAGAAGAGCAAACGGCCACGTTCAAGTCGCTTTATAATGTTTTATCTCAATATCCAGATGAAGCGTATGACCTGATTACGGAGAAGCAGAAGATTATCCTCTTTTCTTCATTTATCAACCTAGATAAGCAACTAAGCCTTATTAAGAAAGATGAAATCGAGGCTCTCCTAAAGAAGCTTACAGGGCAGGTTTACGGGATTAAAATGGACATTTTAAAGGGGTTCAAACGATGAAAAAGCAGAAAAAACCGATACCAATTCCTAGTAAGGATTGTAGGATATGTCACGGAACCGGATTAATTCGCTATATATCAGGCGAAACGGAGCTATGCGATTGTGTGGTAATGCAGTTTAGGGGGGCTAAAAATTGAACGTGTGGCCAAAAGTAGGGTATCAGAAGTTTATTATCTGCAAGAAGTGTGGCAAAAGGGTTAAAGCTTCAAATCTAAATCAACAAACTTGTATAAATTGTGGCTATCGCAGATATTCGAAAGAAGAAGGCGAGAAGATGAAAAAATGAATAAATATACGGTCGAAATAAAGGGAATAACGCCATTATTGCAGAATAAGCCGGCGGAGTATGGATTTAATGAAGAGTGGGTCGAGAAAAAGGCCAGTAATCAGTATGATAAGGAAGCCTTAGCGAAGCTTTATATTAATGCGGATGAAGAAATTTATCAGCCTGCAACGCATCTCGAGAGGGCATTAATTGAGGCCGGCAAAAAAATAAAGATGAAGGGCGCAGGGAAATCGAATTATAGTAAGGTATTTGGTTCTATGGTCACTATACCGGTAATGGATATATTGCATAAGAACCCCAAATATGAGATTTTTAAGGCGTTGGTAGTGATACCATCGACAAAAGGCAGAATTATGCGATATAGGCCAATGTTTAGGAATTGGGTGCTTGATTTTGAGATAGAGTTTGAAGAGGAAATTCCGCCGAGTGTCATAAAGGAAGGCTTAGAAATTGCGGGCCGATATATTGGCATTGGCGATTGGCGACCGGAAAAAAAGGGAAAGTTTGGAAAATTTCAGGTTACGCTTTTTAAAGAAATGATAATCTAGGCAAGGCTAGGCAGGGCATGGCGTGGCAAGGCAAGGCAGGGCATGGCGTGGCAAGGCATGGCAAGGCACGGCGTGGCAAGGCATGGCAAGGCACGGCGAGGCAAGGTATTAAAATAAAGTAGGGGGCATAAAATGGCAGATGATTTGACAAATGAGGAGAAAAGGCTTAAAGAAGCAGTTAAAGCACTAGCTAAAAAGCACTATGATTTGGCAGCTATGGAAGAGTTATTCACGTTGGAAAAGGAAGAACTAGCCGAGGCCGCAGACAATCCAGATGATTTTAACGATTCCTTTTTTATGAATATTAGCCGGTTTATATTCAGAGAATTGAATTTAACCATGGCTACGTTGGGGATGCATGATAAGGATGCAGAAGCTAAGGTTCGATTTAACCAAAGCTACGTTAATAACTGCAATGCCATAACTACCGAATTATTGACCGTTTCCGCGCGGCGGGACGTTGTGGCCATTAACCGGCTTTCGTTGATTCTCCACGATTATTTGAGCCCCTACGCGGATAAGATAACAGGAACAGAATAAAATGACATACTCCCATAAAATAGTTAAAATCACTTGGATTGACCCCCAATTTTTAGAAATGCGAGGACTTTCTTATATTGATGATTTAGAGGGTTTGGAACTACAAAATTGTTCTATTGTTGGTCATCTTGTTAAAGAAACAAAAGACATATACTTTATAGCTAAAGAAATATGGGATAATGGTGCTTTCAAATATGTCCACATGATTCCTAAAAAGATTGTTGAAAAGTGTGAGGTTTTACAATGCTCAAAAAAACAAAAATAAAGGTCTCAATATTTTTTATTGTATGTTTACTCATACCAACATCAGTATATTTTGATTATCTCTACTTTGGATATAAGTCACCAATAGGATATTTCTTCACTTGTTTATTTGAGATTATGATATTTTTTAGTGGCGTTGCTGTTGGTGAATGGGTTGAAAATGCTTACGGTGATAAAGAGTGAAACAAGAATGATGATGCAGCTAGGCTATAAGGAAAAAGTCTTAAAGAAATTTTGCGAAAATAGAATAAACCTAGATAGAAATGTCATTATGTTAATAACCGGCGACACCGGAACAGGCAAAACTTTGAGCGCGTTTCGTTTGGGCGTTGAATTAGATATGACGCCCGACGGATTCAGCAACAAATATATAACCCAAAACGCGGATAATGTCCTTAATATTTTTCGGGAAATCGCAGAAAATAAGGAAGCAAATATCGGGCGCGTCGTCATATATGAAGAAACACAAGAGGATATGCTGTCTATGTCGGCGACGACCATCGAAGCGAAAGCCATGATAAAGCTGCTCTCAAAATTCAGATACTTAAACGGTATTCTAATTTTGACGACCCCGCGCTCCTCTCATTTGAACAGGCTATTAATGGATTATGTGGATATACACCTAAGCACAGAGGATATATTCAGGGAAAGGCAAATTTGCCGCCTAAAGGTAAAATTTAGCCGCTGGGTCGAATCTAAGGGTGTTATGTTTTGGGAGTTTATGCGGGTGCAATTTCAGGCCGGCCATAGACCCCCATCCCAGGTTATGCAGTTTAAATATATTGATTTGCAGATTCCCCCCTCTTCAATTATAGATTTTTACGAGGGCAAAAAGACAGCTTTCTTTATTGAGAGCATGACAAAAGAGCGGAAAAGAATTGACAAGAAACATAATAAGAAAAAAAAGAGATACCCTTTTTACTGTCAAAAATGCGCGTATGAGTGGGATGCGGTGCGGCCTAGTCCGCTACGCTGCCCGAGTTGTAACGCACAGTCTTATCATTTGAAAGTAAGGGAAAAGAAACTCTCAGAAGGACCCTCTATAATTAATTAGTTGATGACCCAAAAAAAAAAAAATTAAATCGTTCCGATATGCCGCGCGAGTGTATATAATATAGGTGTAAAACAATGAAATATGATAAGGAATATTCCAAAGTGACGAATGTTAAGGACCTGCCGCAAAGTTATGACAATGCCGTGTGGATTCAATTAGAAAGATGTATGTTCTTCGGCTCCCAAGATACGACGAACTGCGGGGTCATGACTATTCAGGATTTCGACGGGAATACGCAGGAGATAGTTAGATATAACTTCGTTAGCGCGTTCATCCATGCCGTAGAGCTGCTCTATTTTCTTGTCAAGCTAAAGCATGATGATTTGACCGACCTTAATTTTGATAGCGATATAAACAAGGCCGACAACGCAGCATACAGGGGCGCGCGCGAGAACCTTAGCACGATTCTGAGATATATAAACAAAAGCGGGCTATTCGGTTATAATACGTTTATAGAATATTATGGGGGCGAAGAAGTTGAAGAACGGGCGACCAAAGAAGGAGATAGACGAAGAGCGGCTGCAAAGCCTAAAGGCGGCGAATTGGAACATACGGAGAATGAGTAAGCACCTAGATGTATCGCAAAGCACTATAAAGCGGCGATTGAAGGAAAGCAAGCCCAATAAGCAGGAAGATGAAAAGGTCTTTTGTAAGATATGCGGAAAGCGAATAGATATAATTACCATAATCTCCAGGCAGCGGCGGGTTATGGGTAATGAATACGCGGACGGTTATCGCTGTTATAATTGCGACAACGCGACAAAAGAATTGTCAAAGAAAGAGAAGGAAGGTAAGGCATGATATTCATCGCTTGCAAGGTTCGAAATGATTGGAGGATTGGGAGTCCTCATAACGCTACCCCATTGAAAGCGTGGTCATCGAAAGACCTTGCAAGCTCATATAGAAGGAAGGTGAGGCATGACTAACTCGATAACTATTCGGATGAACGAAGAGGAACGGCTAGTCCATGATTGGGTAAAAGACTTTTATGGCTTCCGCGGCAAGTTTGGAGAGGATAGTCAAACCCTAAAACAAGCCGAGGTATTCGCTTATAATGTCCTGCGTATGATGTTCGGTAGTGAAATAAAGCAAATTTTTCAGAGAGAGAGCCGCGACGACTTAATCCGCCGGCGCGCGATTCAACAGGAAAAGCGGGGAAAAGGTAAGACAAGCGATTAACAAAAAGGGGTATTTTGTCATACAGAAGTCAAAAGGCAGCCAACAAAAAAGGGATAATGGGACATATTCAATTTAAAGGTGTTAAAACAAGATTAGGAGCCAAGAAAAGATGATATATATTGCACTAATAGCAGGGGATATAATAGCAACTATATTATTAATCCTTTTTTTTCAAATTACACGGATTAAAAAAACTTACTAGGGAAATATGGGGATTCCATGGCTTAGTTTGGCATTGATTGTGGGGTCATTTTATTTAATTAAGACAGGCCGCGTTTTAATCGGTAGTCTATTAATAATATTCACTATTGCGCTTAATATTGTGATACAATTCATTAAGGGGGGCGGTTTAGATGCGCTTAAAAGGGCTTAACATAAAGGAAATATTGAAGAGAAGAAAAGAAAAGCAGGCATTAATTAAGACTTTGGACACAAAAGACCTTATAAAATTCGGTATTCATGAAAAAAATAGGGCCGAAAATAGCGATTTACTGAATTTTCATATCTATACAACATCAATGATACGTTACGACGAGAGCACAATTAACCAATTTAGGCGGCCGGCCCTAGTAGAGAAGGAAGCAGCGCGGTTAAAGCTTAAATTGGGCCTAGAACGGCGCAGGATGTTCAATATATGGAAGGCGGAACTTGATAAATTTAAGGGAAAGGGTGTATGTATGGAAGAAATTTATTACGAAACGGCCGGCCGCTATATAACCCTAATTAAAAAGAGGGGTTGAAGTGGCAGAGAAGCAGAATAAAAGGCAGGATGCGCCGGCGTTTATGCTAGTTTTTGTTGGCATTATGGCGGGCTTCCTTATTGTGGCTCTAATATGGGGTTTTTATGAACATACAGCGGATAGGCGTTATTATGGCTGTATGTTAGAATTTGCGTCGGATTATTGTAATGATTCGTTAGATTCTTTTGACCCGACCCATTCCGCGGTGTTATGCAAACAGAAAGGGCTGTCGGTATGGATTCCGCAGGCTATAACTCCCTATATACTCGACAATATAACCGTAGGGATATGCTGGAATCGCTCGCGGTCTTTAATGCACCAAATAGGTGGCTAATCTGTTTATAAATGGCAAGCGTTTTCCAGGGTCTAAAACCCACCAAAAGCTCCGCCAAATAAACCGCGTCGCTGTGGTGCTGTTCGCTTTTGCCCTAGCTTTTTGACTTGAACAAATTTAACGTTGTAGCCGTCTTTTGATTGTTTATTCCAATGCCGATTACCCTGCATTGCTTGACGTTTTGCTTCTGTGGCAGTATCTCCCGTGGCCGTCCTAAAAGCGCGACCTATTAGCTTCCCTTTGAAATACATCTTACTATATGCTGCGTATTCTGCTTTCTTCATTTTTTTGACCTCCCATTAGCTTTATGTGCCGTAATCCCTATCTTGAAGCATTGTTATTCCGATAACGATGCCCACGCTAAAAACGATTACAAAATACCAAGATGATAATTTAGCTAAAACGAATAATAAGGCAATAAACGAGGATGCGAGGCTCGACGCTAAAACAGACTTGCCGAAGTGATTAGTATAGTTTAATGCAATCATCAGGATAATTAAGAATAAAATTATCAACAGACCGCCGCCTATTATTCCATGGGTTAAATTATTGCTCTCCTGCATATATTCCAGCGGATTCGTTGAATTTAAGATTAATGCTACATCATAAACCATTTTTAGGCCCTCTTTCCTCTCCAGAATGCTATAAACGCAAACCCAATACTTATAATTAATAATATAATGATTGTTCCGACTATAAGCACAGGAACTCCAATATAATTTAATAGGTCCTCAATGGTCGAAAACCAACGGCCCGAACTGCTTACGGCCTTCCCCGCGCCCTCGTAGCTGCGCGCCTGGTATTCAATAAAATCAATATCGCTGCTTGCGCCGGTATCTTCTTCTGCTTCCCCGCGCTTCGCATACTTTAATAGGGTTGTGTTTTCATATGATGACCGTATTACCTGCAAATTATCCCTACTTTTGTTAATATTAAGGAAAGACGGCGCGCTCGTGACATCGTAGGATTCCTGCCAAAGTTCGTTGCCTATTATGAGAAAAATACAGGCTAAAACAGCGACGATTATAATTCCTGTCTTTAAAAATGCCTCTAGCTTCATATTTGCACCTTGTTAAGATAATAACTTAATGGAATCATGCCAAAAACAATTATAGTCATTGTATAAAAAGGGAATAATTGCCACAATGGATTGTAATATGCAATCAGCGCGCATACAGCAATACCTATCGGAATGGCCAAAAGCCGCCTAGATATGAACAAAGCCCCAAGTATTATGGCCGGAAACAGGATAAGATAAACGATTAAGATTAACGGCTTGAAGTCCTCTTTTGCGGCCGGCGGCGGGGGGATATACTCCGCAGTTGCGCCATCAAGATAATTGAAATAATTATCTCCTGTATAATCTATCCTGATTAGCCCTATATGGTAAACGTCGGTATCTGTGACAATTATCGTTATCGTGTCGTCAGTTGCGGTGCTAGTATTAGTAGCCCACAGCGTTATAGCTCCGTTTTGTTGCGCTTGGTAGACTTCTAAGTTAACACTTAGAATATTTGTTCCTTTGTTCTCGTAAGCGAATGTAAAGGTTGGCGAGCCGGTTGCGTTAGAATACGATACATCCCCCTCGAGGTTCTCCCATGCAGTATAAACCGAACTAATGTCGGTAGTTATCCGATAAGTTTCAGTATCGGCGGTTATTATCTCGCCCGAACTTGTGAATATCGTTCTATTGAGGTATGTGACGATAAACCGATAATAGACCGCGTCTTTTTCTAAGTAAAACCGCGTAGAGCCGAGAATATTTGTCATTCCCTGCGCTACTGTTAGCCATTGGGTTATGTTGGGGTAAAACCGCTGCACGGTTACGGTCGCGTTTGGAATCCCTATTAAAGAGAAATCTCGAACAATAACGTCTAATTTTGCGCTTATGCTATCATTAAGAAGGTAACATAATGGCGTTTCGTTTGCATAGGTAGATAAATCAATGAACCGCGACCTTATGAGATGTTCTGCGGCATAATAGCGCAGCTCAAAAAGAGTATCGTTAATTACGGAAAGAGAATCAAAGAGAAGCGAGCCGTTAGTTGTTGTTTTTTGAACGCTATAATCAACGTTGACCCCTATTAAGGCAGCTGTAATTGTGGAATAGTCAAAAGGATTAAGGCTAGGTTCATCGAAAAAATTAACCGAAATAAAACCAGTTATATAAGGAGTGGAATTAAGCCAATCCGTGCTGTATATTCCGTCCGTGCTTCTAGCACTAAATACATAAGTCCCAATGTCCGTCAAACTGTAATTATTAACATTAACCCTGGTTGTTGCCACGGTTGATATATTTCCTGATGATACGTTAACCCCGTCCTTATACCATGTATAAAATATTATATTTTTGGGTTTTGACACATTTAAAAATCCTAGTAACTGCTTTCCTGAATGGACTATCTCCGCGCGCCCGTCTGTGTTGTCAATGGTAAAGTTAATCGTCCAATTCTTATAATTAAGACCGCCCAAAGAGCGAGAAATAACTGTTTGTTTATCCTGAATGTAAAATATTTGGTATTTATTTTTGCTGATTTCTGTTATTTTTGTCTGTTTTAATCCCTCTGTATCAAACCAATAATAAGGCCTGCCGTCCTCGCCAAATATTATAAAGTGACCCTGATAGCCTGAGTTCTTAAGGTAGACTAATTTTGGGGCTTCTAAAGTGAAATATGTTTCTCCTGTTATTGAGGGAGAAGAATAAGACAAAACAAAGCGGTCTGTCGTTTTTTCTGTTGTAATATCCATGCCTTTTGGATATTCAATTTTTACATTGGCTTCTGAGAGCTTCAAAGTCGCCTTATTTATCTCTGCGGCTTTTGTGTCTTTTGTGAAGATTAAGGCCTCATTGAATGATTGTGCGGTGTGGCTGTCTGTCGCTTCAAAAAATCCAAGATAGTAATCTAATTTCGGAAACGTTGAAACATTAATAAATTTATTTATGGTCCAATTAGTTCTACCGTCTATTATGTCGCCGCTGCTATTCCAAAATATCAAACCCCCTGTTGAGTTTCTAATAGTTACGTTCGTTTGAAATAAATATGAATCATAAAAATCGAGTGATAGGTTAAAGCTGCCATATTGAACACTATTATTTAAGGGATTGTGCAATGTTAGAATCGGGTCCGTTCCGTCATAAAAAAACCAAAAAGAATCATTAGCCCACGCATAAGAATAATTGCAGCTATATGCAACAGTATAAACCCCATCAGTTCGGGTTATGTCGTATCTATGCGTAGTTTGCCCCGTTGTAATTGCAGCTGTATAATTGATAGCACAGTCCGCGACCTTATCCGTGCTTAAAATTATTGAACCGTTCCACGAATCATTATAGCTAGTTGATTCTTCGGGGTATTGAACGGTAACTACGGGGGGTGTTGGAATAGATACATCGGTTTCATTAGCCATGGAAAAATAGTCGATATTAACGACCTGCGTCCCCAAAACTATAAAATCAAGATTAGCCAATGACTGTCCGGTAAACATTTTACAGCCGTAAGTTGTTGCACCAACAGTAACGTTATAATGGCGTGTTGCGTTGGATATTCCGGATATATTGACCGTATAATGTGTATTAGAGGCTATTGCCACAAGAGCTTTTTTGCCTGATGGGTCCTCATGACAATTAAGATTGCCGTCTAAGGTATATAAATAAATTGCTGATGTCCCGCTTGCAACTCCAATCCTTAAATCGAATTCTTGGGATGCGGAGGTAGTTTCAAAACTAAAGCTAAGATTAGATATATTATTGAAAGCTGCCCGTCGTAGATATGCATTAGCAACCGTTTTGTCTAATCTTGCCTGGTTGCTAGTTATGCTTATGTCTGTCGCTGCGCTCTCGCCTTCCGTCCATCCATTACCTACTGTATTGCTATTGTCACGGTTAAATGTGTCAGTAAATGTATAACCGCATACCGTAGATGCGATTATTATAATCAACAATGCACCGAGTAATATTATTTTTTTCATGTTAATACGTCGCAGTAGGGGATTTTCCTTTAAATAGGAGTATAAAAATCATTAAGAGCATAAAAACGACTTCTAAAAGAACTAAATGCTCTAATAAAAAAATGGTCATTGTATAGGACGGCGCGAAACTCTGGATAAACGCGACTAATGAGTTAGATAATAAGGCAATAGGAAGGACTAGCAGAAGCATAATAAAAGCCAAAACCCCGAACAGTATAGGGTTATTTTCCACAGTTAGCGGGAGAACCAAGCAAACGACTATATTAATCGCAAAATATAACAGGATTATTGTCCAATCTAGCCACAAATTAACGGACGCAGGTTCTAGTTTATCCATTGCTGCCTCTGTATAGGAACCACCTAGCCCCCTTATGATTGGCTGCGTTATGGCCCACGCTGTGCCGTATGCGATAACTAGAACTATTATAAACGCCACTAGAAAAAGCCCGTATATTTTATCCGGCATTGTGCCCCGCTTTGATTTGAGTATCTTCATTTTTGTTTGATTTCCTCCATTAACATCTCTGCGCTTTCCTTTACATAAGCGAAAGGGAAATAAAAGATTTGGATTATGAATAAGAGGAAAAGCGCGAAGATTATTATGATGTTTAGTATAAAATAGACACCTGCAAGCCGTTCCCCGAGGCCTTCCACTTCTGTCCATGCAATGTAAAAAAAACCTGAAATTGTAAGGTTTAAAATAGCTATCGCAAATATTCCGACATTTTTAAAGAAGATTTCCGTTTTTATGGCGTTGATTATTTTTTTTGGCGCGCCTTCTTGATATTTTTGTATGAATTTGTCGATGTTTATGCGCTGATTGTTCAGAAGCCAAAACAAGATAAGAAAAACAATAATATTGGTAAATGCAAAAAGGGCCGCGCCTGTGAATGGGTCATAAGTAGTTAAAGGGGCCGCTAAGGCCGCCGGCAGGGTAATTACGGCCAATATCGCCGAAAGTGAGAGATTAACGTATCTTCTTTTCATTTTTCCCCGCATTTATTACCTTGCATAATTGTTCATTTCCCCCTAACTTGTTTCTGATTATCGAACAGGCGACACTTTCCGCGGCTTCTTTGGTTGCATAATAATAATTATTAGCAGGAAGCCAAAAGCCGAACGCTAATATCATTATCTTATATCCCATTGTTAGCCTGCGTTTGTTGTGATTGACTTTACAACGTCTTTTGTCGTTTGGTTCATTAATACTTCCATTATTGTCTTTGTCACTTGCTCCGCCACTCGAGCCTCGGATTGGCTTTGTATCGTTTCAGTTATCTTTTCCGACTGCATATAATTATAGTAGCTGTTTATGAAAATCGAGAGGAATAAAAAAACATATATTCCGACTATTGCCAACGTCCGCCATAAGCTGTTTTTCTTTTCCTTCGCTAAAAGCTTCGATTTTAGTTTATCCCTCGATTGTATAATAAAGTCCACGTCGTTATTGCTTACTGGCCTTACCTTGCGAACAGTTTGCTTTAAAATTGATGTAATCGGATTTCCATTTTTGTCTTTTCCGACTTTTCCCAAAAAGTCTTTTTGAATGACGCTTATTTCTTCGTTTTTGGTTTCTTCGGTAAATTCATACGGCCGATAACGGCCCATTTCGTATTGTTCTAGGAACATTATATACCCCTTTCCAAAGGGCATTAAATACTTTTGATGAAATGTTCCGATTTCCATGCGCGCGCCCTTGTCGAACATCTCAAAAACGGCTATATTTTCAACATTGTCTAAGGTTACGAAGCCAGCGCGTCGTATTGGCCGTTTGACCCCTAAATATGACTGAATTATGATATATTCTATATTACCCCTGCCTTTTGACTTTAGGGCACTAAAAAGCAATATAAACGCCACCAAAACGACGCTTACGAAAAACGTTATAACCAATATTAACCAATATTCCATTTTAACCCCCCTAATATGACCTAAATGCTGATGCTGCCAAACGCTTTTTTAATTGGGTCGGAAATGTAGCGTTGCACAAATGTTTCGCGCCCTTGTCTGACGCTGTATTCCCTCTCCTTGTCGCCGACTGAACGCGATAGTATCAAAAAAATCATTCGGACGTTTGTTTCGATAAATAATTCTCTTAATGACCTGTCTATCTCATATTCTTCATAATTAAGCCCGACAACCTTCGTTATTCCGTCGATAACGCTTTCCATGAAGGCGTTAAACTGCTCGATTGTCAAATTAGCCTGAATTGCTGATTTACTCAAAGCGTGAAATAGAAACAGGCGAGCCGCGCTTACGCCTTTCTCATTGCATATTTTAAGCTGTAAATCCGAAGATTCATAACGGCGCGTCTTTGGGTTATAAATCCGGCCTAAGAACCTGTTTTCCATGTCCAGGATGTCCTTTTCTGTGTCCATGCGCCATTTGACAACCCCGTCGTTTGGGCTTTGTTGGGATTGAGAATTAGTAAACACATTTCCTAGTCCGCTGTTATTGGCTTCTTCTTCCATTTTAAAATAAGGGCCTGATGCCTAAGCCTGTTCCGACGAATGTCTTTGGATTAAAGCCTTTTGGTGCTTTAAGGTTCAGTCCATAGCTAATAAGCGTCGGGGCGTATTTTGGTTTATACTTGCGCGCGCGTTGCCCTTTTCCTTTTGGAGTGCTTCCACCAGCATCCGGCATCAGAAAAGGAATAAATGGCGGAACCTCTCCCCCTATGGGCGGCGGCGGTGTGATTACCGGCGTAAATATTGAGGGGGTTATAGGTGTCGTGACAATTTGGGGGTTTGTAATCTGCGTCATTATCTGCGGGGATATTACCCTTTGAACAGGCGAAAGCTGCGTGCTTTGCATGGGAATGTTTAACTGCTGCAAAATATTTATTTGGCCGGTGCTCTGTATTGGTGTCGTCTTTAAGGCCGGAAGTGAAAACAAGCCCAACAGCGAAGAGCTATCTTTCTGCGGTGTGGTCGCTGTGGTGGATTGTAGCCGTTGAGCTTGTTGGTTGAGAGGAACGAATAAGGGTGTCAGTAGGGAATTGCTTTTAAGGACAACCTCTACCGGCAATAAAGCTTGAATCGGAAGGTTAGGCACTATTAAAGGATTTGCCGGCGCAATGGTAAGCACAGACGGCCCTGACTTGCTTTCTAACTGAAAAACAGAACTTAAAACCGTTCCGCCGGCCTTCTTTCCAAACGGTAATGTAAATTTAGGCAGGCTATAATCTGTATTATATCGAAGATTTAAATAGTCGTTTTTTGCTGCCTTGAAATAATCAGGAATCCGCGAGCGTGTATAATATGAAGTTACGCCGCCCTGCTGTATCGAAGTATCGACGGTCCGAATAAGTCTTTTATCAAAAAAATCTGTAAAAAACAAAGAATCCGCGCGCCCCGCGTTCGCTGAGGTTATGAAGTTATAGCTCTCGCTGCCTGTAAAAATGGTCGAATCCTTCGGAAAATTAAGCTTTCCGATTTGCATCTGTGGGGTTGTCGCTTTCGTCGATACTACGCGAGAATTTCTAAGGCTGAAAATATCGGCGTTCAAATCCCCATAATTAAAAAGTGTTTCCTGCCTGTTCGTCAATAAAGTATTTGTTGGGCGGCTGAAAATATCGTTATAGACGTTCATCGTTTGCTTTGTGTCGATAAACTGCTTTGTAAATAGGCTCTTGTCATAAAAATAGTTTGCGCTTACTTTCTTCGCTGTTATGCTATACTCGAACATCGAATAAGAATTTTGTCCGCCTTCTTTAAATAGAGGGTTGCTTTTAAATATCTTATAGTCGCCGGTAGTCCATTGGCCGCTGTGATAATCAACGACCTGAATCTTTGGCAATGTCGTTTGATAGGTTTTCGCTTTATATGAAAACTGCGTGCCGATTATGGCCCTTGTGCGGCTTGTTTGCGTGGCTACGCTAACCATGTTATTTTTTAGTGGGGTTTGGATTACAGTTGTCCTCTTTTCTGCGCCGAATAATCCTGATTTTGTTATGTAGCTGTATGTTTTGCCGCTCTGGAAATCAAAAAAATCCGAGCGTGCATAATTACCGGACTTTCCATATTTTATAAAACCGACGGCATTATTAACATCCAGCCCCGCGTTTATCTGGATATGGTTTCCCCCCCTAAAAGCGTTTAATACTTTTGTTGCAGAAACAGGCTTTAAAACTCCCATCCCGCCAAACGGCGTATATGCTTCGCTAGTATGGGTTTTCGTCAATACTACCCCTTGATAATCCTGTTTAAAAACATTTGGGGCTTTTGCTGCGCTGCTTCTGATGTTCGCTATTTGTGACCCCAATAAGGCGGTTGAAATGCCGATTCCGGCCCAGGTCGCCAAACCTTCGGGCTTCGTCGGGTTAAAAGTTTCCCAAAACGCTTTATTTCTTTCGCCCTGATATAATAACGGCTTTGGGGCCTCGTTATATTCATTTTTCAATGAACCCAAAAAATCCGCTTTTTTGCTGTAATATGATATTCCTGCTTCATAAACTGCCTTTTTCCCTAAAAAAGCCATATTTACCGGAAATTGTGCGAATCCGCTGAATAAAGTCGTTTCAAACCTTCCGAGAAAATGCCGGCTTTCGTAATCAAGAAGCGGCGAGCCTTTTGTAACATAATTATAGCCCATTTCTAACGGATTAGAGAGCTGGGTCCCAAGGTTGAAAAGGTCGCGGTAATCCCTCGATTTCTGCCCCTGTGCGTATTCTGCTTTTTCATAATCTTTTGACAAATTATAGGCTGTATTGAAATCCCTATCAGCTTGTGTTTTGGGCTTGCTTTGATATGCTGCTTCTGCCTGCCAAAAGCTAGCCGCTGCCGCGGCTTCTCGCCGTTCTGCCCTTAGCTGCTGCCTTTCTAAATTTGCTTGGTGTTGGTTATATTTCCTTTCTTGTAGCTGGATGTCGCGCACAACGCCGTTGAACTGCGTTCTCGTTATCTTTCCGGCTTCGAAGTCTCTTTGCGCGCCCCTAAGCCTAGCCCTGCTAGTTTCGTCTAATCTAAGGGCCTCATTAAATTCTGCTTCTGGAATAGGTAAAGGCCTTTTTTTTTCTTCATCGACATAACCCTTTTCCTTATATTGGGCGTTGATTTGTGCTTTAAGGACTGCGCTACGGCTTAATTGCTCTGGAACATAAGCCTGCTTTTGGGGTTGCTGATAATAAGAAGCTGAAAGGCCGAGGTTTGAACCGCGCGCCAGTACCTCGTAATTTGTGTCCGGCCTAATCATTTCAGCTTGTTGCTCTTCTGATGCAGAATTAAAAACCCTTGCGGCGTTTTCGGTTACTATAACATTATTTACCTGCCTTTTGCTTTCAACAGTTTCATAATTTGGGGGTGTTGCGTCGTCTGCATATTGGGCATATTTAGGGGTAGTTTGTGCGAGGCCGCTTAAAACTTTCTGCGCTGCCGGCGTTGCCTCTATTCTATCGCTATCGTCGTTATTGCTAGATTTAGAATTTCTGCGGTTTAACTCGCGCTCTCTGATTATTTCAGCACTCGTTTTTCCGGTCGCTTCCCGCTCTGCTCTTGTAACGATATAATCCCGCGAACTCAATGTTTATCCCCACTACATAAAATATTTAAATACCCCCGCTAGTCCTATTATCTAACGAATATTTAAAGACTAGGTTCAAAACCCCCAATCCTGCTATTTTTGACCTAAAATTTTAAATACTTTAAAGCGGCATTACTTCATTCCGGCAATAGAAAAGCCGGTATCTTTTTCTATTGACTAAAAAAAATTAATGGGTGATTAACATAGGAGGAATAGGCGACTTGATTGTGTATGCAGGCGGATTCTTCGCGCTTGCGGTGATGGGGGGCATAGTTCTATATGTCATGAGCATATTTTGGAACGGAACAACCGGAATTTTTACTTCTGGAACATGGGCTGCAAATTTTACATCTCTGATTTCTGAGGCGATATACAATATCGCCGAACAGCTACCAAATGCCGGTAAGCTGTTGGGAGTATCTGCCATAATTGGCGTTGTCGCTCTTATGGGCGTTGGCGGCTATATGGGCTATCAGGCCGGCAGAAACAGAGGCTATTTTTAAATTGAACCCCCTTTGATGGACCAATTTTTTTCCCATAAACCACGCTTCCGTGTGGTTTATGGGCCTTTTTTCTTCGCCCAAAATTAACCTTAATGCCAGCGTAAGCCATAAAAACCGGATTTGTGTAAATACTGCCGGACTTATTGCACAAAGGCAGCAGTTTTTACACAAGCGGAGAAATCGACGGTGTCCCAAATATGACCCAAATAAAGGGCAAAAATGGGACAGGTGCGAGTTTTAAGAGAATCGCCGAACCGCTGCTTGACCATGTGGAAGCAGGACTCGATGTTTGAGCGCTGATGGTATTTTTGCATGAAGTCTTCTTGGTTGTCCCATTTTTGCCCTTTATTTGGGTCATATTTGGGACATAAATCTTTTTATTTTAGCCTTGCTCAGCTATCAAATACATATCTATGGCTATGAATTACAGATATGTATTTTACACATCCCTCTTCATTTTTACACAAGATACGTATTTACACAAAGCCATAAAAACCGAAACCTTTATATATTATAAAATTATTCTTCCATTTTATTCCGAGATTTTGAAATTTTTGCAGAGAGTGACGATACATAGATTTTTTTAGGGGGCGACAAATGACGGAATTTTACACAGGACAAAAAAAAGCGTTTGCATTTCTTGAGAACGAGATTAAGCATAGCGGTAGCAAGGGCGTTTATTACTCACTCATTTTATATCAAACAACTCTGAACTATGCAATAAGTGAAAAGAAAGTCAAAGAAAGGATTAAACTAATGATAGATTCAAAAATCATTGAGGAGAAAGGGGGCCTTCTTTTTTGGAATTGGTTAAAAAATGACACCTTCCCAAAATAAATCCGACTGAAGTCGGGGGTTTTCAAGATGAGAAACAAAAAAGGAATATTGGTATGTGATGTTTGTAAAAAACATATTGAAGAATTACCAGAAGAATTTGCTGATAATGATTTTGATGGACATGGATGGTCAAATTTCAATACAGCACAAATGCATGGTTGTTTTCATTGTCGTAATAGATTTCCACGATGGGGACAACCCTTCATATACGAAACATACTTTGCGGGAAGATTTGAAAATTTGCCTGATGGAACACGCAAAGTTAATTTCCCAAATGAAAGATATTTAATTAGAAGTGTTAAAGAACTCCAAGAGGTAAAAAGTTTGCTTTCCTCCCATGAATAAATTCATTGGTATCCAGCAAATAATTTTTATGAGAGGTAGATAAATATGGGTTCAGCAATTAAATTGCTTGGAGTTGAAGGTAAGAAAGTAAGTATAATTCCCACAACGAGAGGGATGAATCTTACTGAATTGTATTCAAAGAAAGAAGGTCTTAATGGTTATATGGGTGCAATCCTATACGACAAAGGATGGAAGAAATATGTGCTTGTTGATTTAGATAAAGATTTTCAAATGTCAAGAGAATGTATAAACGAAGCTTTTGATATGGTTGAAGAATACTGGAAAAAACACGAGGTGGTAGGTGGTTATTTGAAGCTCTCTGCACTTGTCAAGGCAAATTCCTCCCCTAAAAAAAATACTTAAAAAGAGGAGCCTACGATTTTATGAAAAACCTATATACTAGAGTTATAG
>Ga0075318_1000008_pt1 | contig 17716 bp, 11 predicted proteins | sample MayberryNE_TuleB_2_FD_120050 | JGI IMG/M metagenome (GOLD analysis project Ga0075318, IMG submission 120050) | Natural and restored wetland microbial communities from the San Francisco Bay, California, USA, that impact long-term carbon... | ecosystem: Environmental > Terrestrial > Soil >...
GATTCATCTATTAAATAAATTTTAGATTAAAGATTTTATTGGAAATAACTTAACCATAATTTCAAGAAAGAGTTTTCATGGCTCTACGAAGAATTAGGTGATAGCTTGTTATTTTCCGTTACGGTGAGGAGTACAGCGACAATACTCAATTACCCACTCAGGTGTTTATAGATCTGGTTGGATTATTGGTTCTTCGACCCCAAGATAGCATTTCATTAGACTTGCAAGCCCATCTGCACCTTCCATAGATTCGCATAAATTCCTTCTTGTTTTATTAAATCCATGTGCGTGCCTTGCTCGATCAGGCGACCTTGATCAAGCACAAAAATGCAATCGACATTACGCACAGTCGACAAACGATGTGCAATGATAATCATAGTCCGACCTACTGCTACTCGCGCTAAAGAACGCTGGATTGCAGCTTCCGTTTCATTATCCACCGCAGAAGTTGCTTCATCGAGGATAAGCACAGGCGGATTTTTTAAAATAGCACGAGCAATCGACAGTCGTTGCCGCTGCCCCCCAGAAAGTTTTTGTCCTCTCTCCCCTACTAAAGTATCATACCCCTTGTGTAGAGCCATGATAAACTCATGCGCTTCTGCAATTTTTGCCGCTTCAATCACTTCTTCGTCAGTCGATTGAAAACTACCATAACGGATATTATCGCGCACAGTTCCATGCACCAGATAAACGTCCTGACTAACCAATCCTACTGCTGTACGTAGATCTTTAAGAAGTAATGATCGGATATCATAGCCATCTAAAGAAATTCGCCCTTGATTAACATCATAAAACCGCAATAATAATTTAATAACTGTTGTTTTTCCGGCTCCTGTAGGGCCAACAAAAGCGACCGAATCACCTGCTGAAATTTTCAAAGTAAGATCATTAATCGCTCTCACAGGATTATGACTCTTATCGACACCGAAAGAATGATATGAAAAACTGATGTGTTCAAACACAATATCGCCTCGTACTTCAGCGAGAAGTAGGTGTTGAGTACCTTCTGTTATTGTCTTCCTAATCTTTAGAAGATTAAAAACGCGATCAATCGAGGCCATTGCTCGCTGATACAAATCCATTGTATTTCCTAATTGAGTTAACGGCCAGAGCAATCGTTGCGTCATAAAAACTAAAATACTATAAACCCCAACACTCAAACTCTCATGCAACACTAAACGTCCTCCATACACCATAATCGCAATAAAACCCAACACAATGATCATACGGATTATAGGTACGAAAGCAGAACTATAGGCAATCGCTTGCTTATTAGTTTCTTGATAGCGAAAACTTTCCTTGCTGACAGTATTAAACTCACGATCCTCAGCAGTATAACTCTTAATGGTAGAGATTCCCGTTAAATTATTCGAAAGCTGTGAGTTGAGTATACCCACCCGCTTACGAACTGACGCATAACTTGGGGCCACTTTTTTCTGAAAGTAAAAAGAACCCCATATGACAAACGGCATAGGTATAATCACCATCCAACAAAGACTAGGCGCTAAACCAGCAAACAATATCAATACTGCTACGACTGTTGTTAATAGTTGCAGAATATCGTTAGCACCTACATCGAGAAAGCGCTCAAGCTGATTTACATCATTATTTAAAACTGACATTAACTCACCGATGCGATGATCCTCAAAAAAAGCCATATCTAAATCTTGAACATGTCGATAGGCATCAATCCGTAGTTGATGTTGTATCGTTTGTGATAAATTACGCCACAGCACCGCATAGGCATACTCAAATACAGATTCCAATCCCCAAGCAATGACAGTGATGGCAGCCAAGATCCATAACTGCCTATACAAATCGGTAAATCCCCAGTGAGCAATCAAGGAAGATTTTTTTGCAACAACCACATCTACCGCAATACCAATAAGAACAGGTGGTGCTAAATCAAATATCTTATTTAAGATGGAACACAATACAGAAAGCATAATCAGAATATGCTGTCCTTGCGTATAACGCCACAACTTTAATAAAGGATGCACAGAGTGGTTATTCGAATAATTCATACCAATATCACTAATAAAATTCTTGTTGCTAATACCAACATTCCTAGGGTGTCTCTCTTTAATTATAATTCCGTTTCATTCTTCTTGGGAAACGCCAATCCTAAAAATATCGGTAATAATTATCCTAATTTCCACATTTGAAGCCAACTACAGAAATCTAAAACTGAACCAGGGATTATGAAAAAAGACGAACTAAATCATTTAAGGTTGCTCTAAAAATTAAGAACAATAATAAAATAAAACCTAGAATAAATCCAAGTTGTTGCACACGAGGGGAAATAGCTTTCCCTGATAACATTTCAATAAATAAAAAAAGAAACTGACCGCCATCTAATCCAGGAATCGGCAGGAGATTAATAAAACCTAGCGCTACGCTCAAAAAAGCTAAAAAACTGACATAAACTTGCCAGTTTTGTTGGGAAGCTTGTCCCGCTGTTTTAAGAATGCTAATAGGCCCACCTAATGCTTGTAACGAAATCTTTTGTAAAATCATTTTCCATAAAACGACAGCATTTAAAGTGACTAAAGAAACAGTACGTTCGAAGGCAGGAGCCCACGCAGTTAGGAGCGAATAATTCTTTTTAGACACCATCGCCGGTGGCCATGGCTTAGGGAGAAGACGAAACCCCAAATAACCTACCAGACTGCCATTTTGCTCCATCGTACCGACTGTTACGTTAAGAGAGAGTTTTTTCCTTCTCCTTAGGACTTGAATCGTTAATTCTTTACCAGGACTCTTGCGAATTAATGCCAGTACTTGACCCATCTCGTCATAGGGCTGTTGATTGATCGCAATAATTCGATCTCCTGTAATAAAACCAGCCTGCTCTGCAGCCCCTCCTTTCAAAACAGAACCAACTGTCATTGAATAACCAGGATAATAAGGCTCAATACCAAGAGTTTTAAAAATCTGATCAGGCTCGATTTGATTAATCCGTAACTTTACTGTTTTTGTTTCTTTAAAAGGAGGGTGACTTACTATCAGAATAATCGGTTTATTATCGCCGACTTGGTTAATGAGATGGGTCAATACACTTTGCCAATCGGGCGTCGGCTTGCTATTAATCGATTGGATAAACTCACCCGAAGACAAACCTGCTTTTTCAGCAATCGAAGCAGGAACTACTCGGCCAATAACCGGTTTAATATGAGTGATACCCGCGAGATAAACCAACCAAAATAAGAAGATAGCAAGAAGGAAATTAATGATTGGGCCTGCTAAGACAATCGTCATACGTACATAGACAGGCTGACTATTATAGCTATAGGGGATCATTTTTTCAGGAAAACCCTCTTCACGCGCTTCACCCAACATTCGCACGTATCCGCCCAACGGCAACATTGAAATCGCGAATTCCGTACCAGCACTGTTGGTCTTCGACCAAAGAACTTTACCAAAACCCACTGAAAAACGAAGCACATGAACACCCAACCAGCGCGCAACAAAATAATGTCCGAGCTCATGCACGACCACAACAATAAAAATAGAGAAAACTGCACCAAGAATAGCAATAATCAAAGGAATATCCGTGACAAATTAAATACTGAAGAGTATATTGTGCCGAGTTATTTTAACCCTGTCTAGAAATAGAAATCATGAACAAACGACGCCGGCAAGCGAAACTTCCTGAGCCAATCTCAACTGAAGTGACTCAATTGAGCCATGAAGGCCGTGGCATTGCTAAAATAAATGGGAAAACTACTTTTATTTTTAATGCATTACCAACGGAATCCGTTTTCTTTCGCTACACAAAAACTCATGGCCAGTGGGATGAGGGCGAGACCGTCACCATCAATCAAGAGGCAAAAGAACGCGTCGCTCCCATTTGTCAGCATTTTGGGGTCTGTGGTGGTTGCAGTCTTCAACATATGCACCACGATTTCCAAGTTGACCATAAACAATCGGCTGTTTTATCTTTATTGCATCAAGCTGGTATTCAAACACCTCCTTCACTACTGCCACCGCTATTAGGGAAGACAAAAGGTTATCGTCGCAAGGCTAGACTAGGAGTACGCTACGTTCCCAAAAAGGGAGCTGTACTTATTGGCTTTCGTGAAAGAAAAACACATTACATTACACAAACAGAACTCTGTCATGCCCTTGATCCTCGCGTCGGCATGGCTCTTCCCTCCTTAAGTCACCTGATCTCTTCCCTTACGATTAAGGAAAAGATTCCGCAGCTTGAGGTGGCGATAGGAGATCAAGACGTTGCTATTATCATCAGGCATCTAGCTTCCCTTACCGCCGAAGATGAACAAAAACTCATTCATTTCTTTCGTTTACATCAATGGCAGCTCTACCTGCAACCACATGGAATCGAGAGCATCTACCGCCTTTCTCCTGAAGCCCACTCTTCGCTTCCTTATTACCAATTACCTCGGTACAACTTAACTTTTCATTTTCACCCGAGCCACTTTACTCAAATAAACTCTGAAATAAATGTAAAGATGATTGACAGTGCCTTGCATTTATTAGATCTTTCCCCAACTGATCAAGTGCTTGATTTGTTTTGCGGCATTGGCAACTTTTCATTACCCATCGCACAGAAATGTCAGCAAGTCACTGGGGTTGAAGGCAGTAAGAGCGCGATTGAACAAGCTGAAAAAAATGCAGCTTATAATAACCATCTCACTAACTGCTCCTTTTACACAGCGGATCTTTTTGCAGATTGGGAACGAGAAACTTGGGCTCAACAACAGTATCACAAACTACTTCTCGACCCACCGAGATCTGGTGCTAAAAAAATAGTAGAAAATATCAAACTTTGGCTGCCTCAGAGAATTGTCTATATCTCCTGTAATCCAGCGACCTTTGCTCGTGATGCTCATGTTCTAGTTCAGCAGGGCTATGAGCTAACACAACTGGGCATTCTAAACATGTTTCCTCACACACAACACACAGAAATCATCTCCTTATTTCAACCAAAAAAAACAAATTGATTTACCCTATCCTCTTATCCAGGCAGCCTTTTAATTCATCTGGCCATTTAAAAGAAAGGTCATGTAAAATGGGATAGTTAGTGAAATACCTAAGGAACGTGTACGAAATAACTTGGACATTTGACCTTCAGGTTGGGTTGAAATGACAACGTTCCGATTGAGAAAAAGACGAGGAATAGCCCTTCTATTACCAATATTTTTCGATTGAGGAACGTTGACAGATCAGGCCAAGATGAGGGAGCAAATGGGTCAGTTATTTCGTGCACGTTCCTAAGACAGGATCCTCGATATTTCTAGGATCGGTGTTTCTGAGCAGAATGAGGCGAAATTCAATGAAAATGCGGAGATTATTTGATGATGATTGAGCATTTTGAGTCGAATTTCAACGAAATTATGATTAAAAAGCGACACCCTGGGAACGTCGGATCCTAAACTCCGCCGTTGAAATGACCGCGAAGTTTAGGGTTAGTTTTATTTTTTAGAGTGACAATGAATAAAGAATCCTTAAGTCCCACACAGTGGATGGCCCAGTTTCAATCAAGGCTCAGTCACTCTGACTTGGAACAGCTGCAATCCGCCTATAAATTCGTCAAAAATCAGAATGATCTCTATCAACCTGAGTTTGCCACCAGCATTCTCCAACAAGGCATGGACATGGCGACTGCTTTGAATGAATTAAATTGTGATGCAAACACTCTTACCGCTGCGATTGCCTATCCTGCTTTTTTTTATGGGAAAATTAATGAATCTAGTCTCAAAACCAACTTAGGACCAGTTGTAACCCAATTACTTCTAAATATTCAAAAAATGGAATCCATTCAATCTTCATTAAAAAATCTGTCAAAAAATAAATTAGACAAACTACGCAAAATGATACTGGCTATTGTTGATGATATTCGTATTGTTCTCATCAAACTATCAGAATGTCTTGTTATTCTTAAATACTTAAGATCACACGAGAATAAAGAAAAAAAAGCTATCGCAGAAAAAACAATGTCACTTTATGCACCTTTAGCTAACCGCCTCGGTATTGGGCAATTTAAATGGCAGCTTGAAGATCTAGCCTTCCGCTATCTTCATACGAAAGAATATATGGAAATAAAAAGAGCATTAAATATGAGGCGCGAAGAAAGAGAAAAATACATTGCCACCATGATAAAGAAGCTAACACAATTGTTTACACAAATAGGTATTAAAAATGTTAAAATTACGGGGAGAGCAAAACATATTTATAGCATTTACAGAAAAATGCAGAAAAAACAAATTTCTTTCGAGCAGCTCTATGACACATTCGCATTCCGTTTTCTTGTTCCTTCTATAGAAGACTGTTACCGAGTTTTAAGCATCATTCACGAAAAATGGACTCCTATACAAAAAGAGTTCGACGATTACATCGCAAATCCAAAAGCGAATGGATATCAATCGATTCATACTGCCATTACTGGTCCCCAACAAATGAATATTGAAATTCAAATTAGAACTTATAAAATGCATACAGATGCTGAACTAGGAATTGCCGCTCATTGGAAATACAAAGAAAAAAAGCAACCAGGACGATATGAAGAAAAGATCAATCGCCTTAGGAAAATTATAGATTGGAATAAAAGTGAAGTTGCACAGGAAGAAGAAAATCTATACGCAAAAATTTTTGCAGATCAAATTTATGTCTTTACTCCTCAGGGAGATATTTTTGATTTAACAACAGGGTCTACTCCTATCGATTTTGCTTACCATGTTCATACTGAGGTTGGTCATGCTTGTCGGGGTGCAAAAGTTAATGGCCAACTAGTCCCATTAACTCATAAACTTAAAACAGGAGATCAAATTGAAATACTCACCGCAAAAGAATCAAAACCAAGTCGAGACTGGCTCAATCCAAGCTTAGGCTATATTGCCACTTCTAATGCGCGCACCAAGATTCGTCATTGGTTTCAACGACACAGCTACAGAGAACACTTGGAAACTGGGGAATCTTTATGGGAAAAACTTTGCCGACGTGAAGGAATAAAAAAGTTAGAAATTAGTAAAGTTTCCCAGCATTTCGGTTTCAAAAATACAAATGATCTTTTAGCTGCAATAGGAAACAATGAAATCAGTCTTCATACTGTTATGAATTATTTGAAAACAGAAATTTTAAATCCTAAAGAAGAAACTCAAACACCTTTTGTCGAAATAAAAAAAGAAAAAATGAATCTCATAAAATCAGGATTTGTTATTGAAGGGATCGATAATTTACTGGCACATATTGCGAAATGCTGCCAGCCTCTCCCTGGAGATGCCATCATTGCTTATGTCACGAAAGATCGCGGTGCTAGCATACATCATCAGAACTGCCCTAACATAAAACAAGCAATAAGATACCGACCTAACCGAGTAATGAAAGTTCAGTGGGGATCGCAAGAAAAACAACGCTATCCTATTAACCTTACTATCGAAGCAGATAATCGCGCAGGATTAATGCGTGACCTCACCGCTCTTATCGCTCATGAGAGAATCTCTATTCTTGGAGTACAATCCCATGTCGACGTTATAAAAGATCAAGCGTATATCAATCTGACTGTTGAAGTTGCAAATCTAACAGCTTTTGACAAATTGCAAACAAAACTACGGCAAATTTCAGGAGTTATTGCCGTAAGAAGAATTTAAAAACGTCACTTGGCACTCCTAGAATCTCTCTTTCCAACTAGAAGCTTGGCCCTACTTTCTCTTATCTTTCTTCTGGTCGGTTAAAAGTAGTCGTCACATCAATAACAGGTTCTTCGCAATATTTAGCAATTTTAGATCGAAGTAATGTACTCAGCCTCACCACCTCTTGCCACTCCTGACTCTGAGGATATATCCGTTCTCCTATTATTATTTTTATGCTGCCAGGTCTCAACAAAAAATGATTATCGCGAAAAATAGAACGCGCACCTACGAGGGTCACCGGACAAAGAGGTACCTGCAATTCCACCGCAACAGCAAACGCTCCTAATTTAAAGCGGCGCAAGCCCGCTGCATAACTAAAGGTCCCTTCCGGAAAAATAACGATTGATTTGTTCTTTCGCAGTTTTTTGCTAATCTTCATCTTATTTTTAATACTATCTGCAAAATCTAATCGATCCACCGTTAAATAATGCAATTTTTTTATAACCGTCTTTAAAACAAATAATTTCATCAACTCTTTTTTAACAACAAAAATAATACCTGCGGGCAATATTGCAAGCAATAACAAAGAATCCAGATAGCTGGTGTGATTAGCAACAAAAATAGTCGGTTCCTCGTTTTTATTAAGATCAACTTTACTTTCAACTTTAATAGGACACATCGACAGCCAAAGCAATAAACGCGCCCATCTCTTAACTCTTTTTTCAGCAGCTGACCTTGACACTAAGATAACACTTAACCATAAAAATGGAAGAGTAAGTAATATCACTATGTAAATATAGACGGTGTAAAAAATTTTTCCTAAGTATAGAAAAAAATGAGTCGTTCTTTTAAAGAAACTCAGCGCCATCAATTTAATCAATTGCCATTTTTCAGAAGATCGACCTCTTATGAGCCGCCCTTTTATAAAAGCTTCTTTGCAAGCAGAGCGTCGCAATTTACCACTTGAAGTTTTAGGTACTGTTCTTGGTGGCAGAAATAAAATCGTATCAGGAGACACCCCCAAGACGGCTGACAATCTTTCTATAATTTCAGCGCGAAGAGCTTCTTTCTTTTCTTCATTCTGATAAGTTTCTGCAACAACTACCAGTTTTTCAGTTCCTCTCGTTAAATCTTCAACACCAAAAGCAACGATACAGCCTTTACGAACTCCAGATACTTGGCTAACAGTATCCTCTATTTCTTCAGGAGAAATATTACGCCCAGCCTTTATAATAAGATCTTTTTTTCTTCCAGTAACGAATAATTCTTGTCCTGCCAAATACCCTAAGTCTCCTGTATCCCACCAACCATCGTGATAAGCTTTTTGAGTCGCTTTAGAATTATTGTAATAACCCTGCATGGCAGATGGGCCTCTAAATTGAATGATACCCGTTACTCTTTCAGCCACTTCTTTCCCTTTTTTATCAACAATTCGAACTTGATGATTTTCAAGCGGTATACCACAAGCGACAAAAGATTTCGTCTCTCCACGATGTGTTGGGGATACCGCCCGATGTTTGGTTTCAAAAATATCTCTCTGGATAATATCAATTAGTGGCGAACGTTTTTCTCTTGGAAATGTCAACCCTACCGTTGATTCAGCAAGCCCATAAACTGGGGCAAACGACTGCATAGAAAAACCATAGCGGCAAAATTTTTTCGCAAACCGTTTTAAGGTTTGCGGGTTCACTGCTTCAGCTCCGTTAAAGGAAAACCGCCAGGAGCTTAAATCCAAGCCTTCAATATCCTCATCCTCAATTTTTCTAGCACAGAGTTCATAAGCAAAATTAGGTGCTCCTGAAAGGGTGGCACGATGACAATGAATAGCCCACAACCATTGTTCAGGTCTCGCTAAAAAGGTGAGTGGGGACAAAATAACGATCGGTATCCCAAAATACATTGCAGCCAACCAACTCATCAGTCCCATGTCATGATACAGCGGTAACCAACTTACGATAACGTCAGTAGGATAAACCGGTATAGCCTGACCTATTGCACGGATATTAGCTAGGATATTCTCATGAGAAAGTAAGACTCCTTTCGGGTGGCCAGTACTTCCTGAAGTATACTGAATCAGTGCGGGGTCCTGTTTTTCTAAGAAAGAGTGAATCCTTGTTTTTGTCTCTCCTGTTGCTCCCAGTGCTTTCACCGTCGCCACAGCCTTCACACTCGGTACAAAACGACGTAACATTTTACTTAGTTTTCTTGCTTCTGAAAAAGTAATAATAGCCCTTACTTCTGCATTGCGTAAAATCTGTGTTTCACGATTAACATATTCTTCAATACGATTTAAGCGGAATGGCGGATAAATAGGAACAGGTACTGCTCCTATGAGCAATACACCTATAAAAGCATAAAAAAAATCTTCACTGGTTGGCAGCATAATTGCAATTGTCTCTTTAGGATGAATATCCAATTTTATTAACCCGTTAGCAATCTTCGTTGCTTGATTGAATAATTCCCCATAAGACACGACTCGTTCTTCCCCATACTCATTTCTAAGATACAAATGAGGACGCTCTGAGACCTCTGAAGCATAAACAGATAATACATCAATTAATGTTCCTGCAGACTTTATATCAAGACTTTTCATTGTTTCTAAAGGTTCAAACAGCTCTTCTTGTTTTTGTAAATTATTATTTACATATTTTTTTTTAATTATTGGAACTAAAATACGTAATGAATCTGCTTCAATAAGAGATCTTTCAGGTAGATGTAAAGAAAATCTTTTTTCTATTCGATGAAACAGTTCTACTTTTCCCAGACTATCGATACCCAAGTCATCAGAAAAAGAAGCATCTAATGAAATAGCTCGCAGAGCATGATTTATTTCAAGTTCTGCGAGAAACTGATGAGTAATATAGAGAAGTTGACGCTCTATTTCTTCTTGTTTTCTCTTCATTCTATGAACTCAATTAATCTACTTTAACGACGATCATCTAACACCGATTCATGGTTTTTCACTCCGACAGGAACTACAACATGATATTGTTTATGATCTCTCATCAAAGTAACGACCATCGATGAGTATGGTCGGCTTTGTGCGATATAATTAAAAAATCCATGAATACTATGAACTCGTTGGTTATTTAGAGCTATAATAACGTCTCCTTCCTTAACCCCAGACTTTCTGGCTGAAGAATCGGGCAAGAACCCCGTTACCACAACACCGATAGGAGACAACCGATGAAGAGTCCTCACTTTTAAACCCAACGCCCCTCTTTGTACGACCCCTGTTTTTAAGATTTGCTGCATAATATTCAAAACTACATTAACGGGAATAGCAAAACCTACTCCTTGATATCCACCAGAATGAGAGTAAATACCTGTATTGATACCAATCACTTCTCCTTGGGCATTAATTAGAGCTCCTCCTGAATTTCCCGGATTAATAGCAGCATCAGTTTGAATATAATTTTCTAATTGATTAATTCCTACTGTATTACGACCAATGGCACTCACAATACCTTGTGTCACCGTTTGCCCTAAGCCAAAAGGATTGCCAATCGCTAAAACTACATCACCAACCTGGATAATATCAGAGTTTCCCAAAAGAGCAGCCTGCAAATCAGACAATTGAATTTGCAAAATTGCTAAATCACTCTCTCTATCAAACCCCATCAATTTTGCTTTAGCACTACGACCATCATCCAATGCTACTAAAATTTGCGAAGCGTTATGAATGACATGATAATTCGTAAGGATAATCCCCTTCTTATCAAGAATAACCCCAGACCCAAGAGTCGTTCTATGAACACGAGGATATTGTGATATTTGTGCAGGTTGGGAGTCAGTATCCGTATAAATGTTAACAACGGCCTGGGCAGCCTTTTTAACAGCCATGGCATAGGAATGAGTCATTTGTACTGGAGGAATAGCGTTTGCTAAAACAGAATTAGAAAAGTTAAAAACTAAAAAAACAAAAAAAGTTAAAATGGAAATTTTAATAGTGACTAGGATATCGTTTAAATTTCTGACAGAAAGATTAGAAAGATTTTTCAAAAGATCCATGCTCATCTCCTCTTCGTCTTATCCTTATCCGAAACGCGCACACTCGATAGTCCTATTCATTACCAAATAAAACCCCGCTTTCTCACCGAATCTGACCTATTCTATCCAAAAACGATCAAATTCTAGGAATGTCATCGGGTACACGAGTTGAAAAAGCAATTTACGAGTTAGAAACCATGCTTTCCTTAACAGTCAGCTGTTTTTGGATCATCCCAAAGAGATCTAACCCAAGAACTTGAAAAAGAAAGCCCTACAACAAGCTACTGGAAAGGCCAAGTTTAAGAGTGATCGCCCACCTCCTCCAAAGGGCCCCAAGGACGATAACTCATAAGAATAGAGCTTACCATACTAGCAATCTCGGTGTCTTCAGGGACATTTTTTTTTATGAACCAAGAGTATAAAAGAGCATCCTGCTCCGCTAAAAGCCTCTGGAAAAGTGCTTTTTGTGTTACTGAAAGATCAATGTAATACTGATCTAAAAAGCTTAATAAAATTTTATCAAGCTCAAGCATACCCCTTCTACATTTCCACCGTAAGCGCCCTAATTCACCACTTTTTTCTGGTAATTGCTCTCTTATTTCAGACATTATCTTGTTCCTTTCTCTTAATTTTCTCTTAATTTCGCAGAAATCTAGAGTAGTAAAGAAGGCACTAATTTCGAAAAATTCTTTCGAAAAAAGCCATCACTCGACGGGAATTTTTTTCCCAAACTCGGCACTTGGATTCGGAAGTTAAGGAACGTGTCCAAAATAACTTAGGTATTTGACCTTCAGGTTGGGTTGAGATACAACGTTCCAATTGAGAAAAATATGAAGAATAGTCCTCCTATTTCGAGTGTTTTTCGACTGAGGAACCTTGTCAGATCGACCTAAGATGAGAGGCAAATGGTAATTTATTTCGTGCACGTTCCCGTTCCCTAAGCCTTCTCAATTACTTCAACTGCAGAATTTAAGCTAGTCAAGATGGTGCATGGGACTCTTTGATCTCATAAAAATGTGACTGCTTTTAAGACCCCAAAAATAAAAGATAAGAGCAATCAGTGCGACCAAGAAAGTACTTTCAACTGTATTTAATAAATTAATACCACCAAATTTACTACTTCCAACATAAGACACAAGAGCCATGGCAACTAAAAAAAACAGCAGCCAAATCCCGGAAACCCAGTCTTCTCCAAATTGTTTAAAGTTATCTTTAAATTGGTAATAAAAATAGATAGGTAAGCCCAACAACATAATAAAAATAACTTCACCTGTAAGGGGCCAACAAGCCCAATAAAGAACAAAGGAAATAACAATAAAAGCCAACGGTGAAATGAAAGAAAGCCCCTTGATTTTTATTGGTAGCTTTATTTTATCTTCCCATTTCTTTCTCCAATGACGCATAGCAATCGCTGAAACAGGGCCATTAACATAAGAAATAATCGTTGCGACTGAAATCACCGCCACCAACTTCCCCCAACCCTTAAAAACATAAAGAAACAGTAAACTGACAATAAAATTAAACCACATTGCAGCTCTTGGTACATGGTAACGCGGATGAAGATGTCCTAAAAAGGGGGGCATATATCCATTCTTATGCATACCCAACAACATCCTTGCTGTTGTTGCTGTATAGGTAATTGCAGTGCCTGATGGAGAAATAATTGCATCAAGATAAATCAGAATAACTAGCCAGTTCAACTCAAAAGAGAGGGCTAAATGAACGTAAGGAGAGCTCATCAAGAGATTACTCCAGCCTTGTGCCAAGTCTTTTGCACTCAGCGCTCCCACAAAAACAACTTGCAACAATACATACAGCACCGCTGCAATCACTAACGAAAGGAAAATAGCGATAGGAACATCACGCCCTGGTCTCTTAGCCTCTCCTGATAAATTAATCGCACTTTGGAAACCATGAAAAGAAAAAACAATACCCGCCGTGGAAACTGCGGTCAATACACCCTGAAAACCATAAGGCATGAATGACTGATGGACCAAATCAAAACTATTATTTTGAAAAGCAGCATAAAACAAAGAGGCGCAAGTGATGATAGGAACACAAATTTTAAAAAGAGTCATCAATATCATTGAATGCATAAAAAGCTTAATAGACCAGTAATTCACAAGAAAATAAAACAAGATAAAAACTGCAGCCCAAACAAGACCAAAACTTGTCAATTGATGGCTGGGTGGATCATATAATAGCTTGGCCCACTTCCAAGGCCAAGCACTTAAATATTGAACAGAGGAAACCGCCTCTATGGCAATCACAGAAACAATTGCAATCCAATTGGACCATCCTGCCATAAATCCTGCAAAAGACCCATGCGACATTTGCGTATACCGAACCATCCCTCCCGTTGCTGGATACCGAGCTCCCAATTCAGCATAGGATAAAGCCAGCAACATAATGGCAAGCGCCCCTATAGGCCAAGCGAGAACAGCTGCCGGACCTGCTAATCGAGCGGCTTTCCAAGCACCAAACAGCCAACCTGAACCAATCATCGAACTTAAGCTGGCTAAAGTTAAGGTGAATAACCCAAAATGTTTTAAATGTTTTTTTTCTTTCATGCAAATTTCTGCAGATGAGGTCGACTGCGAAGATTCAATATGCTCAATCTGTTAAGCCCTACAAACAAACACTACTCATCATTTTTTAAGTAATTAAACTTAACTCGGTCAGTTAGCTGAGTCAGCAACTCATAGGAAATGGTACCAGCAGAGCAAGCAATCTTCTCAACAGGCAATTGATCCCCCCACAAGATAACAGAATCTCCTATCTGAACATTGTCCTGATCACTTAGATCGATCACAATCATGTTCATTGAAACACGGCCAAGAATAGAACACAACCTGCCCTTACACCAAACTGAAGTCTCTGGTTTTATATGTCTAGGGTAACCGTCTCCATAACCTACGCCGACAACACCTGCCCGTATTTGACGCTGACATTGCCAAGTCCCACCATAACCTACCTTATCTCCTGGTCTTAACCGATTAATTGCAATAATAGGGGCGGAAAATTGCATCACAGGCTTTAGACCCAGTGCAGATCCAACTTTTCCTGGAAAAGGTGAAATGCCATACAACATAATGCCCGGCCGAACCGTATGATAAAATGCTTGGGGGTAAGCTAAGACAGCAGCAGAATTACAAATGCTTTTTTTTCCAGGTAAAGAGTGCGTCAGCCGGTCAAATAATTTAATTTGAGTCTGAGTAAATAAAAGATCCGGATTATCTGCATCCGCTAAGTGAGTAGCCAAACTGATTGGTTGCTGGATAATTGAAATCTGGCTAAGTCTTCTATAGGCTTGTGGGAAATCTTTTAAAGAAAAACCGAGTCGATGCATTCCCGTGTCAACCTTCAGCCAAACTTTTAAGGGGGTACTTACTTTTTCTCGATCAAAACGTTCCAGCAATTTAATTTGTTCTATAGAATGAATGACCGTTTCAACTTGAAGGTGAAACAGGAGTTTCAACTCTTCCATAAAAATAAAACCTATCATCACTACAATTGGTTTGCTAATCCCTGCCTGCCGTAAAGAAAATGCTTCATCAATAGTAGCAACTCCCAATCGATCGACAGAAGTCATTTCCTGCGCAATAGCAACCAAACCATGTCCATACGCATTGCTTTTTATCATGGCCATAATTTCGCGATGCTCTCCAGCCCGCTTTCGTACAAAAGAAATATTGTGGTTTAACGCAGAAAGATCGATAGACGCTGTGACCCCCAGCTTCACACAACAACCCCCGATGAACGTTGTTGGATTGTGACCCCATTCCCTGACGTATAATTTTCAAAGCGAGTGTATTTTCCTAAGAAAGTCAGTCTGAAATCTCCTATAGGTCCATTTCGATGTTTGCGAACAATCATTTCAGCTATCCCTTTATCAGGACTGTCTTCATTATAAACTTCATCACGATAAATAAATAAAATGAGATCAGCATCTTGTTCTAAACTACCAGATTCACGCAGGTCAGACATAATAGGTCGGCGATTGGTGCGAGCCTCCAGGCTTCTGTTGAGCTGTGATAACGCGATCAGTGGTACATTTAGTTCTTTAGCAATTGCTTTTAGAGAACGTGAAATTTCTGAAACTTCGTTTGTCCTATTTTCTTTAGTACCGGCAACTTGCATGAGCTGCAAATAATCGACAACAATCAACCCTAACCCTCCTTGTTCACGCGCTAAGCGTCGAGCACGAGCACGAACTTCTTGCGGTGTTAATGCCGGGGTATCATCAATAAATAAATTCGCTTCAGACAGCATGCTCACCGCAGAAGTAATCCGCGGCATTTCTTCATCATCTAAACGGCCAGTACGAATTCGATGTTGGTCAATACGACCTAAAGAGGAGAGTAAGCGCATGACGATCGCTTCTGCCGGCATTTCCAGGCTAAACACCAGCACTGCCTCATCCCCTTTAATCGCAGCATGTTCTGCAATATTGATACCTAAAACAGTTTTACCCATTGAAGGGCGACCGGCAATAATAATTAAATCACCGCGTTGTAAGCCAGAAGTCATTTTATCAAAGTCAGGGAATCCAGTTGCAAGACCCGTGATTTCATTCGGAGAGGAATATAAAATATCAATTCGATCAAGGGCACGCGTGGCTAATACTGCGATTGGCATTGGCCCACTACTTCGTTGCCGTTGTTCTGCGATTTTAAAGATTTGACCTTCTGCCCCATCCAATAGCTCTTTAGCATCTCGTCCATCCGCATGAAAAGCTGAGTTAACAATGTCTGTCCCAGCTTCTATTAAAGAACGCAGAATTGCTCGTTCACGGACAATGTTTGCGTAAGCAACAATATTAGCGGCACTTGGGGTGTTCTGGGCTAACTCATAAAGATAAGCATCTCCACCAATAGCCTCTATTTGCTGCTTTGATTTAAGAGCCTCAGAAACAGTCAGAATATCATAAGGCTGATTACGTCTTACCAGATCGACCACGCCTTGATAAATCAAGCGATGTTCTTGGAAGTAAAAATCAAGCTCATTTAAACAATCAGCAACTTGATCCCAAGCGCGATTATCAATCATCAAGGCACCAAGAACAGACTGCTCTGCTTCTCGAGAGTGGGGGGGGATTTTAGCCTGTCTTAGAGAATGTTCAGGAGAATCTTTGCGCATTCCGCAATTATATCACCTTTATTCTGCTTTAGCGCCAACAACTTCTACTTTCAGTTTTAGCAAAACTTCACTGTGCAGCTTAATATCAACCAGGTACTCTCCTAATCTGCGGATAGGACCTTCAGGCAAATGAATTTCACTTTTTGCAACCTCATAACCTTTGGCAGCAACAGCTTGTGCAATCTCACGCGGGCCTACTGAACCAAATAATTTTCCATCCTCGCTCGCCAACGCTTCGACTGTTACCAGCTCTAATCCTGCTAGCGCTTTTACTCTTTCTCTAGCTTTTTCAAGATTTGCTAACTCCGCTTTTTCAAGATCAGAACGAACTTTTTCAAATTTTGCAATATTCTCTGGAGTAGCAACAACCGCCTTTTCCCTAGGAATTAAATAATTACGACCATAACCTCTTTTCACAGTGACTTGGTCACCAATTTTACCAAGGTTTACAATTTTTTCTTTTAAAATAACTCTCATGGGCCTGCACCACCTTAATGTTTTTAAATGACACTCCACCTACTTGAGAGATGGGGCCAAAAATAGATAACTCGAGTTAAACAAAACCCAAGTTGTATTATCTGGATTTATTGAAATCGACATTCCTAGGAATATCGGCTGAAAAATCGTTTTCTCAAATCAAACCACGCATCACACAAGCCTGCTAACGCTAATGCGGTGACAATAAAGAAAGGAAGTAGCAATATCCCTACATACATTAGGATAGCCAAAACGACAAAGCCACTTTTTACTGTCGTCAAAAAATGAAGAAAACTCAACCCGCCCATCATAAAAGGAAACAGTAATACCGGAAAAACATCAATCACTAGCGACCAGTGCATAAACACCCCGAGCAAAGCAATCAGGAGAATTAAAGTAACGAGAGGTCGATTGCGTACAGAAATAAATTCATTACGGAAGTCACTTGCCGAATTAAACAAAAAAGATTGCCACCACCTTGCCAAAAACAATAAAACCCAAGTAGAAAAGAGGGCTAA
>Ga0075318_1000009_pt1 | contig 17313 bp, 13 predicted proteins | sample MayberryNE_TuleB_2_FD_120050 | JGI IMG/M metagenome (GOLD analysis project Ga0075318, IMG submission 120050) | Natural and restored wetland microbial communities from the San Francisco Bay, California, USA, that impact long-term carbon... | ecosystem: Environmental > Terrestrial > Soil >...
CGCTGCTATTTTTCCTAACTGATTTATTCTGGCTGATCCCTCTCGGTGCTTCTTGGGATTTTTTTGTGCGCATGGGCGCCATTATTAGGCCATGTACTGCCATCATTTCATCATACGTTAAAAAACCTAAGTCTCTTTTATTAAACTGGTTTTTCCCATCAGGTTTAGAGTCTTCATTCTGCTTTAGCCCCTTTTCTTTGATAACGATCAGATCATAGAAAAATTTTGTCACCCAACTCTTAAATTCTGCGAGTCCTCGTGGTACTGCTTCATGTAGAGCTGCATTAATTACTAAAACTGAAGAAACATTTTCCTGCCAAGTTAATTCTTTTCTTTCTCTTTTTTTTAAAAGATTGTAAGCAGCCTTCCCATTTGGACCAACATAAGCTTGTGATTTTTGATATTCTCCAAGCCAAATAATCGGCTCAAATACGATAAGGCCAGTATAACACTCTGTCTCACCAATAAAATAATCAACTCCTCCTTTTTTTAAAGTATTAGAAAAAGCATGTGGATTATTTTTCTGTGATTTTTCTTCGCTATAATGAGAAGCCATATTGATGGCGATAGCAGGCAAGCCAAGACTCAGATTAACATATCCTTTTCCTGGCATATTTCCAAGCTGATTAGAAATATATTTCTGCAAAAGAGAGGTGGAAAAACTTGCCACTTTATCAACAGGCTTTAATAACGCTAGAATGTGATGTTTTTGCGGCAGATCAGACTGAAGCGAACCAGAACCAGTGGTACCAACCAAAGGTAAACCTACCTTATGGTAAAAAAACATTTCACCATAAGGAGTTCTTATAGAAGTTAGACAGGAATCTTTTCTTAGACCTCTTTGCGATAATGATGGTGGAAAGATTTCTTGATGTTCCAGTAATAGTTCTATGTCCAAAGTTTCTTTTCCATCTTTCTTAACTATTTTACATTCATTTCGAGACACAGATACCTCCTTATAAATAATCTAAATGAGTGTGAGTAACAATACCCCGCAGAATACTCCAAATAGGAGCTCCAGCTCAACTTTTTTCATTCTTCCCTTAGAAGAGTTTTTAGAGGTATCATCTCTTAATGCTGAGGGCTAAATTGAAGCTCGAAACAAAACTTGTTATCAGCATCGTAAATCCTCACCTAAATTCTACAGTTGAAGAGACTGCTCATTTCAATGTAAAAGGAGAGTGGAAATTTACAGCCACTCTTGGGCTTGACATTCTTAAAAAGGAAAAAGTTATGGCTAAAAAATGCATTCAGGCTAATGTCACTGGGAAAGTTCAAGGAGTTTTTTTTCGTGACAAAACTGTCAAAAAAGCGAAAGAGTTGCAGCTAACAGGGTGGGTAAAAAACGATCCCTCCGGTTCTGTTTCTCTAGCAGCTTGTGGAGAAGAGGAGCAATTATCGATCTTCATCGAATGGTTATGGCAAGGCCCTCAAGCCGCTCAAGTAAGTAACGTCAAATGGAATGAGACACCGCTGACCTCTTTTGATAATTTTAAGATCCTTTTTTGAACCAAGAGCAGTAATTCAGACTTTGAGAAGATCAGTTTGACAACATCTCACAATATAGCGCCAACGTTTGTTGATTAATAATCGCGGATGAGAACTCTGCAGCAACGATTTCCTGTCCTCGTTGCACTAACTGTTGACGAAGCGTCTTATCTATAGCTAACTGGAGTATCGCCGCTGCTAAAGCAGATGGATTCCTAGGAGCCACCAACAAGCCGTTTTCACGATGACGAATTACATCATGACAACCTGGAACATCGGTGGTAATAATAGAGCGACCACAGGCTGCTGCCTCCAACAATACTCTAGGAAGCCCTTCACGATAGGAAGGAAGACAAACAATATGACATTGTCGAAAGACCTCTTTAATATTTTTTTGAAAACCCCAATATTCAATGACCTCACTTTTAACCCACTTATTTAATTGTTTTTCCGTTACTGCACGCGGGTTCGCCAAATCAATTGCGCCAACCAGTACCATCCGAATTTCCATTTGAGCCTTCAGCTGCTTCGCTGCCACAACGAATTCACCCACGCCTTTATCCCATAACAATCGCGCTGGTAAAACCACGACAGGTACCGTCTCTATCGGTTCCAATAAGGGCGGAAAATCGACCAGCGGTAGGCCAGACCCTTTAATTAACACACTACGTTCAGAGTTAACAAAAAAGGATCGCTGCAATCTTTGCTGATCACTAGGATTTTGAAAAATAGCTCGGACTGTAATAGGTCTTAGAACAAAATAAAAACCTAACCGCATACATTGTCGCAAGATCACCGCCTTAATCTGATGAGCAACAAACAAATACCCTAACCCAGTGAAGGTATTCAACACTGCTGAGGAAGATGAAATTCGAGCAGCTAAGCTACCATAAAGTATCGGTTTCATTGAAAAATGATGGATGATATCTGGTCTTAAGTTTCGATACAGCCGATATAAGGCATAAACAGATCTCATTTCGTTAATAGGATTAATGCTTTTTCGTTGCATTGGGATAGGATGAAAGTAAAAACCACGCTGCGTTAAGTTCGTTACTTCTTTTGCCATAGGCGCTGCCACATGCACTTCATAACCTGCCTGCCGTGCTGCTTGCGCGAGCGATAATCGATGAGAGAAAAAAAAAGAAATTTCATTGATAACCAATAACAATTTTTTCTTTTTTAGACAATGTGTCGAATTTATTGATTCCACTTACCCTCTTCCCCCAACTTGGTCTTTCCAATAGAGATTGAGAGCGATGAGTTCAATTCAATCCTCTCACCTTTCGAGACGGAGTGCTTCGTACGCCTCCTCAAGGCGGACGAATCCTCATACCCAAGAACACCTGCTCTTGTTATTTCCAACAAAACCTTATTCTATGTTAGGACTGGCGATGCTGCTATAGAGAGCCTCATAAGATTAAAAAAAGACCTAATAGCTAATAGCTAATATTCAGTTAATGGCTTACTGACATTAGACCATAATATAATTTTGTTTGATATAAAAAATCGATAACTCCATTTTTTTGATATTTATTAAAAATATGTCTTAATTTTTTTAACATTTCATCATACTTTTCATCTCCAGACCTTAAACTGTAAGACGTTGACAGCAATCTTCCCTTCAAACCATACCAATCTAATAATTGTGAATTCTTAAAGGAACGAGTTTTCATTTCATTCGGGCTAAAGAAGGTTTCCTGCACTGTTTTATCAAATTTGCTCGCATTTGATTTACAATAGTCAGTCCCATACTTTAATATTAGCTCTTCGTAATCACGTAATAGATCTGAATTTTCTATATCTCGTACGTTCCATACCAACAACACCCATCCTGGGGCTCTTAATATTCGTTTAAATTCAACTTTTGCTTTTTCAGCATCAAACCAATGAAAAGAGGTTCCTGCAGCTACAAGATCCACACTTGAACTTTCTAGCTTTGTTTCTTCAGCTACACCATTAAGAGTATAAAAATTAGGGTATTCTCTTAAATACTCTTCCGCTGCTTCTCGCATTTCCTGATTTGGCTCAATACCGTAAACAGTATTACCATACTCAAGAAATAATTTTGCTAAAAGACCAGTTCCCGAACCAATATCAGCGATTATTTTATCCTTGGTTAATCCGCACTCGCTCACCAGAACATCGAGTATTTCTTTAGGGTATGACGGGCGATACTTAACATAATCCTGCACAGCTTTGGTGAAGCGTTCTACTGAATCCTGCATATTAATTACTACACCTCTAATTCATCACCAACCTGTGGTCTATCAACCATCCTGTTGGCATTCCCAGGAAGAATGCTACGTCTGCATATACTGAGAATACCACGCCTGAAACATTAGCACATTCCATAAGAGAGAAGACTGGCCGTTTCGACCTGATTGATACTCTTTCCATGTTTGCGAAATTAAATCAGGATTAAAAAAGCCTTGCCGGCGCAACATAGGAACATTCAACAAATCTCCAGCCCAAGAACGTAGCCCTGGACTCCGCAGCCAATTGTGAAGAGGAATCCCAAATCCTCGCTTTGGTCGGTCTATCAAAACAGCTGGCAGGTAATGAGAAAGCAAACTTTTCAAAATCCGTTTTCCAGATTGTCGTTGTAGTTTAAATACCTCAGGCAATGCCCACGCGAATTCAACAACGCGGTAATCCAAAAACGGGGAACGCATCTCCAAACTGACCGACATGGTCGCTCGATCGACTTTTGTTAAAATATCATCAGGCAAATAATAGAAGGTATCGAGCCAGAGCATTTGCGATAACCTATCTGTTGAGAATTGCTGTGGAATGCCCTCTTGATCAACAGATTTATTGTTTTCTTCATCAACTAGTAACAGCCGTTGCCAGCAAGGATTGACGGACAAAAGCTCGAGATAAAACTGTTTGAAGGTATCACAATTTAAAATAGATAAAAATCTTTCAATTTTGCTATTCACATCGGGGCCAACAGACCTGTAAAAACCCAGTTGATTCAAGAGACGGAAGGCAAATTGCCACCCTACCTTAGGAAAGCAAGCTATTAATTTAGTCAAAACCTTTTTGAGCAGTTTAGGCTTTGTCATAAAGCGAGACCACAATTGCGGCGCCATGACATAACGTGCATACCCCGCAAAAGACTCATCGCCGCCATCACCTGACAAGGCAACGGTGACCTGCTGTCGCGCTAATTTTGCAACAAGAAAAGTAGGAATCTGTGAAGAATCCGCAAAGGGTTCATCATAAACAGTTGGCAAATCTGGTATCACTGCTTGTGCCTCATGACTCGAAAGATACAACTCTGTATGATCAGTTCCTAGATGCTGGGCAACAGCACGTGCTTCATTGGCCTCATTAAACGCTGGATCCTCAAAACCAATCGTGAAAGTTTTAACTGCTGTTGTTGCTTGTGCTTGCATCAGTGCAACAACTAATGAGGAATCAATCCCACCTGATAAAAAAGCTCCTAAAGGCACATCAGAAACCATTCTCATTGATACTGCTGTCTTCAATAAATCGTGCAGCTCTTGCTGAACAGAGTCAAAAGAGTCTTGCCGCAAACAATGTTGCTGTAACAAAGCCAGTCGTTGATGACTCCAGTAACAAACGGGAGCAGGAAACTCATCCTCCTCATCAAGGCTAATTTTGAGATAATGTCCTTGCGATAATTTAAAAGTATTACAATAAATAGAACGAGGTGTCGGTACATAATTGTAGCGGGTGTAAAATCTAAGAGAATGGTGATCAATCTTTTTCTCAAAATTAGGATGTGCCAATAGGGCTTTAAGTTCTGAAGCAAATAAAAAATAAGAACCAAAACGAGCATAATATAATGGTTTTTGTCCCATTCTATCCCGTATGAGATAGAGACAAGCCTCCTTATGGTCATACAAAGCAATTGCGAACATGCCATTAATTTGTTCCAAGGTAATAGGAACTCCCCACTGTGAAAAGGCAGATAACAATACTTCTGTATCAGAGTGGCTTTTATAAGAATAACCTAATCGAGACAATTGAGTACGCAAGGTTTTAAAATTATAAATTTCACCGTTATAGATAATTGTATAGCGCTCGCATCGCGAATGCATGGGTTGCTGCCCTAGAGGACTGCAATCAATAATTGACAGCCGACGATGCGATAAAGCCACTCCCCTTTTTTCATCTACCCACACTCCCTGATGATTTGGACCACGATGAGAAAGTGTTAACGCCATCTGCCCTGCAATGACCTCCATCTGCCCCTGAGACATGGCTTTCCTAAAATCAACAAACCCCGCAATACCACACATTACCCGAGCTCCTGATACATTTTATCGTAAGCCGCAAGACAAGATTCTAAAGAAAATAACCGTTGTACTCTATGATAAGCCTTAGCTCCCATTTGATCACGCAGTTGCGGATCATTACTAAGCCGAGTAATCGCCGCCGCTAAAGCACTGGGATTCTTAGCCGGAACGACAATCCCAGTTTCATTATGAACTATAGCTTCTGCATTTCCACCAACATCAGTTACAATCATGGGTAAACTCGCCGCCATACCTTCAAGGATACTGTTTGAAAACCCCTCCTCGTGAGAACACAAAATACCAATATCTGCATTTGCTAAAATCTCAGGAACATCCTCTCGCTTACCCAGCCAGCAGATACGATTGACCAAACCCTGCTGTTCTGCAAAATTCATCAAAGAGGATAAACATCCTCTGTCGAGGCCCGCACACAATAACACCCACTCCACTGGTAAATCAGCAATGACCAATGCTTGCAGCAAATCGATATGTCCCTTATAAGGAAACAAATTAGCAACAATTGATAATACCAAAGCTCCTGATGGAATATTTAATTTTCGCCGAAACTCTGCCGATGACGTCTTCTTCTGATAGATTGAACAATCAATACCATTATAAATGAGAGCAAGTTTTTTGAGCTCCACTCCTTCTTGCAACAACTGATCAAATACTTTTTGTGAGTTAGCTAAAATTTTAGCGGCTCTCTGATGCAATTTCTTCTCATAGGCTGCCAACTTAGGATGTTTTTTTTGATAGTAATTCATACTCCTCCGGCTCATTAATAACAGCGGCTTTCGTAATAACCATGAAGGAAGCATTTTCAATGCCATTCCTGCAACCAGATAGGGGCCTGGCAAATAGCAATGAATAAAATCAGGGCGAAAAGAAATGGTTAAAATCATAAAGTTAAAACCTCTAAGACAGTTTGCAACAAGCCTTCCAATTCGACCAAAAGCAGCTAGTCGCTGTGGGACAGCAAAAGAATAAATTTTAATATTACTATCCCTGAATCGTTTTGCTAAGATTCCTTCTGCTTTTGCAGAGGTCAGATGACAAACAATTTGATATTTATCCTTACTCAATCGAGGGAATACCTGAGAGATATGATGCTCTGCCCCTCCATGACCTAAGTCACTAATTACAACAATAATTTTTTTTTTCATTTGAAAACGAAATCGTCGATCTTTGTAAACTAACTTAAACCTACGCTTTGCAGTCGAAGCCGTCAAGAAAATGTTTCTCCAACATTAATCAATCAATCTCTGCAAGATTATAAATTCTACGGAAAGAGGCCGAGCTGCTTGCCAAGTGTTGGTAACTTCCAGAAGCAATAATACGACCTTTTTCTAACTGGATAATCTGATCACATAAACTGACGGCAGAAATTCGATGCGCTATGATAATAATGGTCTTTTGGGGCAGCAACGCCTTAAGGTGATCATTAAATTCTTTTTCAAGAGAACCATCTAAGGCATTGGTTGCTTCATCTAAGATAATCACTTCATGATTTCGATAAAGCGCCCTAGCAATGCCAATACGCTGACGCTCACCACCTGAAATCTTTACCCCCCCCTCCCCTACAATAGTATCAAGTCCTCGAGGCTGATCTTGCAGAAACTTTCCTAATTGCGCAATAGCAATTGCCCTATTTAATAATGTTTCATCAATCGCTGCAGGATCAATTCCTAAAATAATATTTTCTAAAATTGTGGCATCCAATAAAAAAACCCGCTGCGGAACATAGCTAACCCCTCGAGATAAGAAGCTGTTTTTTTTCAAAACCACTTTCTGCTCGTCCCAGTAAACGCTTCCCGATTCAGCAGGTAAAAGACCTAACAATAAATCAACCAAAGTACTCTTGCCAGCACCCGACTCACCGACAATACCAAAACACTTCCCTCGTTCAATTGTAAAAGAGACTTCCTTCAAAGCATAATTTTGTTGGCCAGGATAGCGATAGGAAATATGGCTAAGAACCAATTTGTTATTGAAACTTCTTTTTTTATTCGAATCTTTCTTAGCAGTGGTGCTATGAACTGTTTTAGAAAATTTAAGAATAATCTGCGCTAAAGTGTCCACTGAAGGGATATACTGCCGAATAATACCAATATGGTCCGAAATTCTCGATGCCAAAGGTAAAAAACGCTGCAAAGAAACTACCAACAAACCAATGGTGGGCAAGATTGCGTTTAAGCCACCTTGCTGACTAATCAAATACAAGATAATCACTAAAAGCGCTGCAAATCCAGAAACACTAAGAATATTTGATGGAATTAACCCAATCACATTCATCCCTATCACATGCCGAGATAGTTGGTGGCGCCATTGCAAACATCTTGTGATGAAATAAGATTCTAGATGATAGACTTTCGCTTCTTTTAGAACTCGAAAAGCCTCTGCTGCCGTTTGAAAAGATTGACGTTCGCAATATTCTTTAGAAATTGATAATTGTCTCATGCTTTTCTTTGTAAAAGAAACCGTGAAAAATAACAAAAGCACAATGCTTCCAAAGACCACCAAAACGATTCCTGGAGAAATCATCACTAATAACGCAATCAGAAAGATAGAAACCATTACATCTGCCATAATGGTCAAAAAAGAATGCAAGACGAAAACGATATTGCTCACATCAACTAATAATTTTTTGGATGATAATGCGCTATTTTTTTCAATCAATTTCTCATAGGACAAGCTCATGACCTCTGTTATACAACATTCTGATAGTCTACCAGCTATTCGGTGAGTTAACCTTGATTGCGCGTAGATGTTTATTACATTCATAATTCCTTTTAATACTACCATTAATAAAATAAAAATCCCTAAAAATAAAAGAAATTGCCGCTCACTAGAAAATTTTAAATAATCATAAATTTTATTAAGAAAATGATTATCATGTATAAAATGAGGATCTGATAAAATTTTTATATAAGGAAATAAAAGCCCAATGCCAACAAATTCAATTATGGCTGTTGACACCATCATTAAAACGAGCAAAACAATAAAAGGCAGGTCAGATTTTTTTAGAAATGACAAGAGATTCTTAATCAACGACATAATTTCTTTCTATCCCTTCTTGCAACTAATCCAGGAAAACTCTAGCAGCAAAAAAAACACATCGAAATTCGACTCAAGATACTCATTGATCTTGATCACCAAAAAAACTGTGTTTTCTCGTCAAGTTTCGTCTCATCCTGCTCAAAAATCGCCGATCTTAAACAGGTCGATTCCCAAAATACGACATCACTCTAGATTCCGCAGCTAGCGACCCTCGCCTTCAACTGAAAAGTTAGGTCAACAAGAATCTCGTTAGCCTCCACCCTGGACCGGCAAACCTCTAGCAAACTCCCTGCAATACACCACTACTCACTGTTTTGACTGCTTGCATCACCTGGTCCGCGACTTCTTTAACTAAGTTTTCCGACATAGCAGGATAAAAAGGCAAACTCAACACACGCTCAGCAACAAGCTCCGTCACTGGAAAATGATCAAACCGACCATTTGCAGGATAAAAAGCAGGCTGCTGATGCAATCCTTTTGGATAGTGCACGGCAGTTGGAATATTGGATTTTTTTAAAAGAGTCTGCACTTTATCACGCGTATCAACCTGAATAGTATATTGTCCATAGGCACTAAGATTAAAAGGCTCTATATAAGGAAGAGAAAGCTCACTCGACAGATATTTTCTATAAGCTGCAGCAACGCGCTGTCTCATTGCGATCTCTTCATCAAGATGCTTTAATTTCTCTAATAAGATAGCCGCTTGCAAGGTATCAATACGACCATTAAGGCCCATCATCACATGATGATAACGCTTCATTTGGCCATGATTAATAATTCGCCGCATCTTTTTGGCCAAGTCAGGATCGTTAGTAAAACAAGCTCCTGCATCACCATAACAACCCAACGGCTTGGAAGGAAAAAAACTAGTACAACCAATGGTTGTTAACCCTCCCGAACGCCGACCCTTATACATTGCTCCCAAGCTTTGAGCCGCATCTTCAATAACAGGTAAATGATAACGTTGAGCAATCGCGTTAATTGAATCAAAGTCGGCAGGTTGCCCATATAGGCTGACTGGCATAAGAACTTTTGTTTTCTCAGTGAGAGCTGACTCTATTTTCTTTGGATCGATATTATAAGTTTTTGGATCAATATCAACATAAACGGGCTTCGCACCTAACAAGAAAATGACTTCTATTGTCGCAAAGAAACTAAACGGAGTTGTAATAACTTCGTCCCCTCTTTCAACTTCTAATGCCATCAACGCAATTTGCAAAGCCGTTGTGCCACTTGAACTACCGATGCAATGAGAAACCCCTACATACTCAGCCAAGCTTCCTTCTAGCTCACGAACCTCAGGACCACAAATATATTGCCCATGATCAAGAACACGCTGAATAGCCGCATCAATCCCTTTTTTATACCTTTGGTATTGCAAGTTTAAATCAACAAATTTCACAATAGTGACTACCTTTACTGTTTCAAACAAAACCCAAGAAGCGAAGCGCTCCCTCTAGTTGTTCAAAATGCACCAAGAGTAAACATTTTTTGTTTACCGAGAATTCCTGCTAAGTTATTTAGTGCAGGTTCCTATATCACGCACTGACAGGTATCAAACTCTACTTCTTCAGTTCACTCGACATTCCTTCGGGTGTCGTACCAGAATTAAGAATGACTGGGATCACAGGAAACTAAAAGCAGAATTTATTACCAAGGGACGTGTACGAAATAACTTCAAGATACTCTTCAGTAAGGAGAGTTGATTTTACCACGACAAGTCACTCAAAATACAAGGATCTCCCCCCCATCTTTTACTTCATCGCCTCAACCCGCGGGTCCTATACCCCACAACTAACTAAGCTATTACGATGCGCCCAGAGCCATCAAAATCCTATTTTTAAAAGTTCAGATAATACTAAAAGGGCGAACTCAAGTATAGTTTCATGCCTCTAAAAACAAGAAGGTTTCTAGTCCATGCTGACATTTCGCCAGACTAAGACAGAAGTCGCAGATTTTTGAGAACCGTCGCGCAGCATCCATAGAAGTCTGTGAGCAGCGGATCACAGAAAATCCACATTTATAGCCAGTCTCATAGAAATGTCAATAAGGACTAGCAGAAGCAGACAAAAGCGGTAGCAAACCCATTCAATTCTATAGCAGACACCAACCACAGAATTTAAGATCGAGGTTTCTTTCAAGAGAAATGAGCAGTAAAATGACATTCGGCAAAGCTTAACATCAATAGATTACGTCGGATTTCAAAATAATGACGGCTAAAGCAACCGAAGAAACAGCGGCTCTAATCATGTTGCACTGGGGGTATTATGAACTTAACGACACTGACAGCACTCTCTCCTCTCGATGGACGTTATCATTCACAACTGACTGCACTTAATCCTTTACTCAGCGAATATGGATTAATCTATTTTCGTTGTTATGTTGAAATTCACTGGTTAATTTTTCTTGCGCAACATAACACTGTTAATCCCTCCGGGTTAACCGCAAAAGAAAAACAACAACTGCTAGAGATTCTATCCAATTTCGACGAGAAGACTGCTCAAACAATTAAATCTTTAGAGCGCAAAACAAATCACGATGTCAAAGCGGTTGAATACTTCCTACAAGAACAACTTACCAGCAAAAACCTTGGCCGCCTTATCCCCTTAACTCACTTTGGATGTACCTCAGAAGATATCAACAATCTATCCTATGCACTAATGTTTAAGCAAACACGAGATAACGTGATCGAACCTCAAATGAGCGCTCTCATTGAGCGCCTAAAAACGATTGCCAATGAAACTTGTGATCTCGCAATGCTGTCTCGAACTCATGGTCAACCTGCATCTCCCACCACACTCGGAAAAGAAATCGCCAATGTTGTTTGCCGGCTTGAAAGACAGCGACAACAACTCGTCAATAATGTCATCTTTGGGAAATGGAATGGCGCCGTTGGCAATTTCAATGCCCATCGGATTGCCTATCCAGAAATAGATTGGCTTGCTTTTAATGAGCGTTTTGTCACTAAACTTAATCTGAGCTGGAATGCCTATACCACTCAAATAGAACCTCACGATTGGTTAGCCGAATCGTTGCACGCACTAATCCGCTTCAATACGATTTTAATCGACCTCAATCGTGACTTATGGGGCTATATTAGTCTTGAATATTTCACTCAAAAACCAAGAGCAAACGAAGTGGGTTCCTCGACAATGCCACATAAGATTAACCCCATCGACTTTGAAAACTCAGAAGGTAATCTGGGCCTTGCCAACGCCTTAGCCCAGCACTGCTCTGAAAAGTTACCTATTTCTCGTTGGCAGCGCGATTTAAGTGATTCCACGGTTCTACGAAATCTCGGCAGTATTTTTGGCTACTCCTTACTTGCCTACCAATCCCACTTGAAAGGACTACAAAAACTGACCCCCAATCCCTCAGTGCTGCAACAGACCTTAGATGCCCACTGGGAAGTGCTGACCGAAGCGGTGCAAAGTGTCATGCGCCGTTACAATATCACAGATGCTTATGAACAACTGAAAGCGTTTTCTCGTGGTAAGCCTATTACGGCTGATCATCTAAAACGTTTCATCAAACAACTACCGATCCCCTCGCCAGAGAAGGAACGTTTATTAAATCTTACGCCAGCCAACTACACCGGATATGCCATAGACTTATGCCGAAAGTTATCTTAATTGCGCGCGCATCTCACTGAATAAAAAAACAGATCAGCCTAGGGGGCGGCAATTTTCAAACAGGATGAGGAGAAATTTGACGAGGAAACGGGGTTTATTTGGTCATCAATGAGCTTCTTTTTAGTTCCAATTCTGCTAAACTCTGACTTAATACGCTCATCTATCCACCAAATAAACGCTATTTCTTCGGCGAATCCGCCTCATCTTGCCTAGAGTGATCGGCATGCAGGATGTCCTCTGACAGGAAGACGAAAGGAGCAAAAAATGTCCTTCACAAACTGGTTATTCAACCTTATTAACCATTACTTAACAAAGGAGAAGTCTAAATCTCCAAGTTACCTCTGCGACTTTGATCGAATTTGCCATGAAACTCGACTAGCAGACGTCCTGCTAATAGAAGGGAAGAATCGCATTAGTCGAGCAATACAACGCATTACTCACAGTCCTTGGACACATGCCGTACTCTATATCGGTCGACTACACAACATTGAAGATCCTCATTTGAGAGAAAATATTCACCGCCATTATCAGGGCAAGCTTAATGAGCAGCTCATCATTGAAAGCATCATTGGAAAAGGCACCATCATCTCACCAATCACCCTCTATAAAAACGATCATATTAGAATTTGTCGTCCTACTGGCCTCTCTTATCAAGACGCACAACAAGTGATTGCCCAAGCAATTAACTCTTTAGGAAGACAATACAATCTTCGCCAAGTTTTTGATCTCGCCAGGTTTTTACTTAAATCCCGATTCTTACCAATGCGTTGGCGTTCTTCTCTATTCGAGATAACAAAATCCAACCAAGCTTCGAGAGACATTTGCTCTGCCGTTATTGCAGACGCTTTTGCCTCAATTAAATTTCCCATCTTACCGCTTATTAGAGAAACACAGCAAAAAAAGCTAGAGATAATCCCGCGTAATATTAAGCTCTTTACTCCAAGTGATTTCGATTACTCTCCTTATTTTGATATCATCAAATATCCAATCTTTAGCTTTTCTAAACTTTCACCGTATCGAGAATTACCTTGGAATGAAAAACTCATTAGCAATGACGACCTAGGAATTACCCGACAACCCCCATCAGACGAATCCAGCTCATAACAGAAGTCGAATGTCGGTCATAACAACTTCAGCTGCATCATTTAAATTAAAGAATACAACAATACCTAAAGTAAGAATTCGTCTTAGCGATACGACATTTTCTAACATGGCGAAATATCCCAAACTTCACTATCTCATGCGTTATTTCAGCTGGAATGAGATCTACTTCGTCATTCTTATTATTGACCTTATTTTCACGCGCTTGACCATTGATTAAACTGTGAGATACTTTAAGAATCTCTTTCGTTCTTTCATACCTTTTTTTTGCACTAGCTTGATATCGAGAAGATCGTTCTACCACTCTTTCGAGTAAGTGCAGAGCTCTTAAGTAATTAGGTCTTACTTTCTTTCCTTCCAGGCACATGACAGCCAATAAATACTGCATTTGACAAGAAAAATGACTTAGATTGCTCTCAAGTGCGCGCTCATAAGAACACGAAGCTTCTCTAAATCTAGCTAATTCCTCTAACGCAGAAGCACGATAAAAATGAGCTTCAGCTTGGTTGCAATCAAGTGTGAGAGCATAATCAAAAGAAAAGATGGCTTCTTCAAAACGCCCAATAGATTTCAATGAAAGACCACGATAAACGTGAGCTCTTACAAAATTCGGTTCAATTCTAATTGCATTATTATAAGCTCTGACTGCTCTTTCAAAATATCCTAAAGACGCTAATGCATTACCAAGATTTAAATGAGCTTGATTATCACGAGGAGCAATTTTTATCACCTGTTCAAAAGAATCGGCTACCTCGGCAAAACGACCCAAAGACTTTAGCAGTAGGCCTCGCTTAAAGAGAACCCTAGCATTGTGAGGATCATCTCTTAAGAGATACTCGCAAATAGACAAAGACTCCTCCAGCTGTTCTTTCTCATTTTTCTTCATTTGTAACCCCATTAAAATTAGTTTGTTAATAATTAAAAAAGAATATGTGAAGACACTGCAATAAAAACTAACTAATAAAATGAATCCATAATTATTTCTTTATTATTTATTGAGTATAACAAACAAATTGAAAATAACATTTAATCTAGAGTATTTTCCCTTTGTTTAAAAAATAAAATCAAACGGTGAGAAATGAGTGGTAATGGAGTGACTATTTATCACAGAAACGTTACTGCTGCTATCAAACACCTCTGTCGGTTAGAGTTACTGAATCAATTATTTTTAAGGAGAATAAAACTAAATTTGACGAAAAATAGGACTTTATTTGGTGTTTATCTGGTGATAAATGAGCGGCTTGAGCTGAATTGCAACAAAACTATGATTGGGAAGTCACCTCCTAGGAATATCGATAGCAAAATACAAAAACAGACAAACACCACCAGTTTACCAACATGAACAGAAGGGCACTGTTATTCCCTACTCCAAGCTACTGATGGGACTCCTCCCTAACCATAGCATCTGTACGAAATGAATTGGGTAGAGCAATTTCATGTTGTTTTTATTTTGTTAGCCGCAATGGAACGTACACGAAATCACTCACCTATTTGCTCCCTCATCTTGGGCCGATCCACCAACGTTCCTCAATCGAAAAGCACTCAAAATAGAAGGATTATTCCTCGTATCTTTCTCAATCGAAACGTTGACATCTCAAACCAACCTGAAGGTCGAACCCAAATCTCCAAGTTATTTCCTGTACGTTCCTAATCTTCTCTTAAGGTTTACACCAAGATTATTTCATTGAGCAACAAAAATATTAACAGCAATATTTACTTCGCTGTTTTTTTTATGCTAGATTTTACGGCCAATTGCCAATAACGAATAAACCAAGCAATATCTGGTCTAACCTAAGGAAAATAATTAGAATGAAAGAATTAAATATTGCAAATAACAATAATACAAAAGAAGAGCACTATTGGATTGACCTACTGTCTGAAGTATTACATTTCTCCTCTGAGATTACTGAATCTAAAGAAGGTAATAACATTGAAACCAAAATTACTTTCAATGAAAAGAAAGAATGTTGTGAGTTTAAATATATTTATCAACACGCTGTTCACTTTAACAAAAGTCACAAACCGAGGCAAGAAAGAAGGAAAGGAAATCATAACAATCAAAGTGATCAAAAGAATGAGGGAGATGAGAAAAAATGCAGCGGAAACGACTCTGACGACTCCTCGCTCACAGAAAACCTCTCCTTAGCACTCCCAATAAAAAAAAATGAGACTGGCGAGAAGCACTGCATAATTATCAACTCAAAACAAAAAGAACAGCTTATAAAGTGGAAGCATCATGTTTTCTTTAGAAGCAGCATCGCTTTCATGAAAACAATTCGAAATGATGAATGTGGTTTTGCGAAACTTTTCTTTTTAAATGCTTCAATTAAATCGTTAATTATAGATTTAATTTCAGACTTAACCTCAAATTTAATTTCAGGATCAATTTCAGATTTAATTTTAGATTTTATTTCGGATGATAACTCTTCTCAAATTCTAAGGCCAGGACCTAAAAAAAAATACACTGTTAAGGCCTCCAAGGGAGGGGTAGTCGAACGACGGGCGGGGACATACCCTACAGCACAATACCCACTGGGGCACGTTGATCAACGAGGAAAATGGAGATACCAATATGAAAAAGGAAAACGAAATGACTCGCAAGATGATCAAGTAGAAAATAAAAAGATTCTACTAGAATCTTTTCAATACACTAAGGATCAAAAAAGAGGATATTCAAAACCTCAGTCAACCACTCTATTTACCGATGATTTTCATAGTCCTTTTTTTAAGCGCCGTCATAAGGAAAAAGAAACATTGGCGGGAGTTTTATTTGATCAATACAACAGCTTACCTCAGCACTTTATGATATACGACACTGGAACAGTAAGCAGACCCAATGATTTTGATACTAAAAAGAAAGCGTATGAATTTTACAAAGAAAAAATAGAGAATGAAAACACTAAAACAATGTACGGTACGGAAGAGATCGAGCAATTCATAGAAAAAATAAAAAAAATAGGCGGCAAGAAATACAATGAATGTATGGTGCGGGTCCGACTTTCTTCTCAAGGATTTTATATCGCTATCTTTGAAGAGACTCTTGCAAGTCGTATGGCGGCAATTTATTTACGCACTCTATTTCTCTCTTGCTTGAAAGATAAAATAGAACCACTCATTCTGTTTTATTACCCTAATGATATTCGTTGTCTCAACATTTATACAAAAAAACAAGAGTACATAGATCGGGCATTAGCGAAAGAAAAATTAAGTGCTCTAGGTTTCTATAAGGGTTCCATTGAAAAGATAGAGTTGGAAAGATTGAAAAATTTTGACTACGCTCTCCTGTTTTCATTAGATCAGGCGGAATTAAGATATGTTTTGAATCAAAAAATTATAGTTCACTACAATCTAGCTAAGAAAAAGAAAAGTTTTCCTTCTCTTTATGGAAAAAATAAAATTTACTCTTGTCAAGATCACTTGACTCTTATTGAAATAATTCTTTTTAGTGGGTTTATTGATTACACTGAATATTTTTGTAAGGTGTTAAATATCAACATTGAGAAATTATTGATGGAATCCTCTTATGCTGCTCTGTTATGGGATCTTAATGCTGACAAAGAACCCCTCATTCTACATCTTGCTAGACTAGGTTTACATAAATTAGTCGAGACCATGTTATCAAAAGCAAAAAAACACGATCTTTCTTTAGTAAATACAGCTGATAAAAGTGGACTCTCTGTTTTACACCACGCTATTCTCTTTCATCGTCGAAAAGTCGTTGAAACACTAATAAAATGGGGAGTTGATGTTAACTGCACAAATAAAGAGAG
>Ga0075318_1000010_pt1 | contig 17285 bp, 14 predicted proteins | sample MayberryNE_TuleB_2_FD_120050 | JGI IMG/M metagenome (GOLD analysis project Ga0075318, IMG submission 120050) | Natural and restored wetland microbial communities from the San Francisco Bay, California, USA, that impact long-term carbon... | ecosystem: Environmental > Terrestrial > Soil >...
CTTCTTATGGAGAAGCTTGAGTTGTTTAACTTTTTTGGGAGTTAGTTCAAATCCGTTCATAAGCATAACAATATCACATATTTCAAAAAATTAAGACCTAAAGGGCAACCGCGCTAGGTATATTATGAAGCAATTTCCACTCTTGAAGACCTTGATAGTTGGGCCCGACATTTTTAGAAATGTCAGTTTCACCGGTGTGATTCTCTCAGAAACTCTATTAATATGTAATCATCCAGTAGTTTTTAATCTCTTGTTTAAGGAACGAGTATGGTTTGTTCTATGAGAAAAGTTATGTACATGGTTATTGCCTGCAGCATTTTTATCATCCCATTTGTTTCCATAGCACATATTATTTATGTGGACCAAGCTGTTGCAGTTGCTGGTGATGGCAGCAGTTGGCAAAAGGCCTATCGTAATTTACAGTCTGCCTTAAAAGGTGCCCAACCTGAAGATCAAGTTTGGGTGGCAAAGGGAAGTTATTACCCAAGTAGCAGCAAAAGCCAAACTTCTTCATTTGTCATTCCTTCAGGAGTCACTGTATTAGGGGGATTTTCTGGCACAGAACAATTTAGTCAACAGCGAAACTTTACCAAAAATCTTACTATACTTGATGGGGATATCAAGCATCATCATATTCCTGAAACTTATAGCCAACATGTCCTCATTTTAAATCATCACTCTCTTATCGATGGTTTTACAATTGAACATGGTTACAGCATTCCAATTCAAGCGAAGCGCTCAACTGAAAATCGCACTACATTAATAGCCATCACTCAAAATCACTTAGATAGCTCTGGAGCTGGTATTCTCAATGCAGGAAAAAATGCTCTCGTTCGAAACTGTACGATACAAGATAACATCGCGTTAAGAGGAGCTGGCAGTTACAATACAGGATCAAACGCAACTCCTATTTATATAAACGATACCTTCAAACGTAACATAGCCTTGCTTTTAGGTGGTGCTATGGCCAATGCTCTACAAGCAAAAGTAATTCTTATCAACTGTAAATTTATTAATAACCACTGCTATGACACAGGAGGCGCAATTTATAATGACCTTACCTCATCAATATTAATGCTTAATGGCCTCATAGCCTACAATCATGCCGATCGTGCTGCTGCCATTGGAAATAGTGGGGGATCAAAATCTATCCTCATTTACAGCACAATCAAGAAAAATGTTGCCGATAGTATCGGTCCTGCTTTATATCAAGGTTCCTACAATGTCAATCTTCCTCATGCCTATAATCAAATGCTTTTAATCAACAGCATAGTCACCCAAAATCGTTCCTTAAGCAATGGTCCTACTCTTTTCATATGGGGAGAAAATGACTATACATTTTATAATTCACAGGTACCATACTGGCCTCAAAACCCTGAATCTGCAATTCCCCCTGATTACCAAAAACTGGCAGCTATTGCTAAAGCAATAAAGAAAACCCCTCTCTCACCTTCTCAACTCGAATTTATTGAAAATTTTATAACCTCTTTTTCTTCAGAGTCTACCAAGAAGACACCTGCCATTAAAGAGCCTGACGCTATTGTCAATAAACACTTTGAATTTCCTAAGCGCCGTTATTTTGTTAATAAAAATTCTACCTGCAAACATCCAGACGGATTAAGTTGGAAAACAGCCTACCCTGACTTGCAAAGAACAATCAACCAGCTTTCTCAAGCAGGAGGAGGGGAAATTTGGATTGCAACAGGAACGTATTATCCTAAGATAAACACAAAAGAGAAAGAATTTTCCAGCTTTAAACTACGAGACAATATTGCCTTGTATGGTGGGTTCTCTGGGGATGAAACAATGCTTAATCAGCGCGACATTCAGAATAATAAAGTTATCTTAAGTGGCTATATTGGGAAAACACTTAAAAAACCTAATCACATACATGCCTATCATGTCGTTATAGGAGCTAAACATTGTCTAATTGATGGTCTTACAATTGAAGAGGGTCTTGCCAAAGGAATAAAGAATAATGCTTATGGTGGAGGACTTCTTATGATAGGGAACAATCAAACTGTTAATGTTCAACACACAACCTTTCGCAACAATGAAGCTTATTATGGCGGTGCTGTCTATGCTTTTAATAAAGTCAGCAGCTATTTCTATGATGTCAACTTTATTCAAAACAAGGCTGCGATGGGAGGAGGCTTATATCTTTCATTTGGCTCTAATCTTTTTTTTGAAAAAGGATCGATGAGTCTAAACGTTGCTCGTTATCGTGGTGGGGCAATTGTCGTTAACCATGGAGCTAATCCTATTTTGAGCGCTATTCGATTTGATCATAATCGTACTCAAGGTAATGGCGGAGCACTTTGGATTGATAACCAGACTTCACAATTTACAGAAACACAAGCTTATACAAAAAACTGCCTGTGGGACAGTAACATAGCGCAATTTTATGGTGGTGCGATCGCTGTCGTTAATAAAGGAAAACTTATTCAAGAAAACAGCAAGTTCAAAAATAATCGGGCAAGAACCTATGATAATATTTATCAAGAAAAAAATACATTAGTGACGGACTCCTTGAAATCAGAATGGTGATGTAACTTTTTAATAATCTTGGGTGCTCGCCATAGATACAACCCGCTGATTTTTGATGAGTTCTGGTAGAGGTGGTATTTTGTTCTGTTCGGTTATTCGATCTTGAACATAATCCCAAAAACGAATTTGTAACTTCTTACTTAACTTCAATTCTGGATAATTGTGCACAAATTATTCTGCAGTTTGCCCAATTTAATCCCCGGTTTATTTGGTCGCCAAGTATAAGCAATTAATGCTGCAACTGTGTTTACTAAAAAATTAATCGGGCTACGATGACGCGAATGTTCAACGTGATATAGATTTTTCAACTGATCTATAATCGTTTCTACGATGCCGCGTTGTTTTAGGAAAAACTTTTCAAATGCAGAAAGCATTTTTTTCTTCATATTTTTTCGAACTTTTGTCACAAATTTTAAATCTTGTTTTGCCAAATCATCGGCGAAATCTTTTCCAAGATAGCCCTTATCACCAGCACCAAGGACTTTTAAATTTGCCATCAGTTTTCTAACGACAGTACGATCATCAACATTCCCTTTCGTTAAACAAAAGCTCATTAGCTCACCTTGGTGATTAATAACAATATGCAATTTAAAGCCATAAAACCAGCCCATTGTGCTTTTGCTGCGTTCTGCAATGCCTTTGAAAACCTTGCTGCGATAGATGCGTCTATTGTGGCATACACGCAGTGTTGTCGAATCAATGTATATAATCCGGTCTGTTCGCCTGTTTTTGAAAGCAAGTAAGCTGCAAGCATCATTAGTGCCGCTGATTTACAAGCAACAAAACGCGTGTCACTTAATGCATTGGGAAAATAGTTTTTCATGTCTTGTAAAACACACCCACAATAAAAATCCTTAAACGTCCGATAGTGGCTCATTTGAAATAACACAATAATTGCGCCAATTTCAGACAAGCTCATTTGCATTTCTCTGTCACGTTTTCTGCCAGGATTTGGCAACAAATATTTTGATTGATTTCTCAAATATTCCTTGCAAAAATCATCAATATCGCAAAAAATGTCTGTGACTGGACGCCAGCATTTTTTAACTCCTTTTAATTATTTAGCGGTAATTTCGGAGCTAAATTTTATCGGCCTTGGTTACTTTTTCAACTGAGATTTTGCTGAACCCGACTCAAAATATCTGTTAATTACTAAATAAACCAAGGTTCCTGGTCGAGTCCCACCTTATTCTGCTTAAAGATTACTGATTCTAGAGACACAGGAATTATAAAAATGGATAGAAAATATGAGTAATAATTTACCTATCGGTGTTTTTGATTCTGGTATGGGTGGATTAACGGTATTGAATGAGCTAACAAAACATCTGCCACATGAGTCGTTTCTGTATTTAGGGGACACAGCAAGATTGCCATATGGAACAAAAAGTCAAGAAATAATAAGATGTTATTCTAAACAAATGACAGACATTCTTGTGAAATGTAATATAAAATTACTTGTTGTTGCTTGTAATTCCGCAACCTCTGCCTCTATCCCCTATTTAAAAAAAATGTTCCCAGATTTGCCTATTATTGGCGTTGTGGAACCAGGAATTATCGCAGCACTGAGAGAGACAAAAAACAATAAAATTGCTGTATTAGCAACTGAGGCAACAGTAACTTCCCAGATCTATCAAAAAACCATTAAGTTATCTCGAAGTAATGCTTGTGTTATTTCAAAAAGCTGCGGACTTCTTGTTGCTTTAGCAGAAGAAGGGATTATAAATGATGAAATTTCCTATGCTATTATAAATAAATATATCCGTGAGATTGAAGATACGAAGATAAACTATGATGTAGTCATATTGGGATGTACTCATTTTCCTGTTTTTATAGACGTATTTAAAAGTGTATTAAAAAGAGAGATATCAATAGTTAACTCAGCCAGGGAAACGGCTGCAGTTGTTGAGAGCACTCTAGAAAAACTAGGTATTAAAAGTCAACAAGAGCATAAATCCATTAACTTTATGGTGACGGATTTACCTGACAGGTTTGTTAGAATCAGCAAAGTTTTTTTAGATTCTCATATTCAACCAGAATTAGTTTCCGTAGTAGACGTACAAAGAAGTTTTATTTCAGAAATTAAATAGTATATCCTTAAATAGGAAATTAAACCTTTAAAAATAGTGAAGATCCATGTAATATTTTTCAGTATATTGTATTTAGATCACCAAAGATTACACTTTAGAACAGACATCCTCTTCGCGATCTTTTTTGTAAAATCGTGAATTAATGTTAATCAATTTGGCCAAAAAGGTAAGCGTTTCATAAAGTACCCCCTATAACTTCAGAGAATATTCTGAGAACCTATGGTTTTTAATTGATAATCAAAGGGATTGAGAATCTTGAGCTCAAATTACCAAAATATGAACTCCAAGATCAGTATGCATATTTACTGTCAATAACAATACATTTCTCAAGGCTTGTAGTGTTGTGGGAAGGGTTTCTATGAGGAATCGTTCAGGCCAATATTCCAAGGTAAGAGTCTTTCATAATCCTCAATGGTCTTGCAGCGAGGAAGCTATTTGAGGGTGTATTTTCTGCATCACCGTTTATGAAAATAAGCTATGCACCACGAATTAAAAATGTTAGTAAACAGAAAATATATTCGTTTTCCAAAAAAAACGTATGAAAACAAAGACTATAAAATATCACCATCTAATCAAATTAGCCAAGATTTAATTAAAGAAAATTGGGATGATATTTTGAAATTTATCTCTACTATTAAATTAAAAGGAGCTACTGCTTCACAATTATTCAAGCGCCTTATCTCTTATGCTAAATATCATCTTTTACACAAAGCATTAAAGGAATTTGCTCGTATCATTAAATCAATCTTTATTTTAAAATATTACGACGATGTTGCCTTGCGTCAACGGATTGAAAAGCAACTTAATCGTATTGAGTTAGTTATCGAATAAATTTGTAAATGTTGTATTTTTTGTTAATAGCGGAGAATTTCAGCAAGGTGAACTAGAAGAACAAGCATTAGCGACAGCATGTAAGGTAATTATCCGAAACCCGGTTGTTTTGTGAAATTGCCTCTATTTGTAACTATTGGCTAATTGTGCTAACGAGCAAGAACAAAAAGAGATGGTCTCGCTCATTGGGCGGGGGTCTGTTATCACCACCTGGCGTCATATCAATTTACATGGGGAGTATGATTTTCGGCGTTATGCTGCTAATGAGAGCACATTCAATATAGGTAAAATACTGGCATTTTCTTTGCAAAGATGACCTAATTCTCCGTATATGTCGCCAGGCCCTGTTTCTCACTTAATTTGTAATAACAATATTAATGATTTTACCTTCAACATAAACTATATTAGAGACAATTTTACCTCTTAATCTATGAGAAACCATTTCTAAAGCTCTAGATTTGTTCTCCTCTTTTGAAGCGGATAATTCTTCTAAATAGTCAATAAATTTACCATTTACCATTACTTTTAATTTTTTAACTTGTTTGAATTCACATTTAGGCCAAGTTGCATTTGCTATCATATTAATCTGACCGAATTTTTCCCATAACTCTTCACATACGTGTGGAGCAAATGGAGATAAAGCTCTTAAGAATTGGTTAGCAATATTATAATCAAAATTGGCAGGCTCCTTATCAACGAAGTTTATAAACTCCATAAATGCAGCCACTGCTATATTAAAATTAAAATCATTGAACGATGCGGTGACTCTCATAAGAATACGTTGCCATACAGCCCATAGATTATTACTGCTTTTTTCTACCGTATTAAGAACACTCGACTTAATTTTATCCTTCTCATCACAAAATAATGACCATACACGTAGAATAAAACGCTCACATCCAATTATACCATTTAGATCCCACTTCTTATCTTTGTCCAACGGACCAAGGAACATCATGTGTAAACGGAATGCATCAACGCCATATCTATGAATCATATCATCAGGAGTAACAACGTTTAGCAATGATTTTGACATTTTAGTGTTGAATTTTTCTAAGCGTGTATTAGTGCCTTTTATGAAAAATTCGCCATCCCTCTTTTCAGCTCCATCAACAGCCACTATACGTCCTGTCTCATCTTTAAAAGCTTCGGCAGTAATTAACCCTTGGTTAAAAAGTTTTTTGAAAGGCTCCTTGTAATTAACCATTCCAAGATCATAAAGAACTTTGTGCCAAAATCTAGAATAAATTAAATGCATTGTAGCATGAGCAGCCCCCCCTACATATAAATCGACTGCCCCCCAGTATTTCATCGCTTCTTGTGAGAATGGTTCCTTATCATTTTTGGGATCTATAAATCGTAAATAATACCAACACGATCCTGCCCATCCAGGCATTGTATCAGTTATACGGAATAATTTGTTCCCAGACTCATCCGTCTGTTCAATCCATTCATGGGCTCTTTGTAATGGCGAGCTACCGTCTGAAGCAGGTGCATAATCATCTACTGTTGGCAAGCAAATAGGTAATTCATCATATTTGGCAGGAGTAATTTCATTTTTACTGTTTTTATAAAGTGGGAAAGGTTCCCCCCAATATCGTTGGCGAGAAAACAACCAATCGCGCAACTTATAACGCACACCCTCTTTCCCGATATTATTCTTAACCAGCCATTCACAAATACATTTTCTAGCATTTGGAATGGATAAACCATTTAAGAAATTCGAGTTTTTAAGAATAGCATCCTCTTTTACCTTACTATCGGTTAGTACAGCCTTCCAGTTCAGCCCCATTTTTTTTGAGAACTTTTTATCATGTTCGCTATAAGCTGGTACGCACATAACAGCATCACAAGCATAATATCCAACAATATAATTAGAGACATAAACCGGTAGTTTTTGATGTGTAATCGGATGAATAGCATAAACGCCAGTAAAAAAGCCTAGAATTTCATCTTTACTTAAAGCAATTCGACTTAATTCTTCACGAACATCCTTCTTTAGGAAATGAGCAACTAATTTATTTAACAAATGGTGGTCTGTCGAAATAATTAATGCATTGACTCCAAACATCATTTCTGGGCAAGTCGAAAATACTTCTATGAATCCACCATCAAGACCATTAATGGTAAATTTGATATCAACACCATTGGAACGGCCTATCCACTCTCGCTGCATTTTTTTAACGGATTCGGGCCAATCTAACTCTTCTAAATCAGAAAGTAGTCTACCAGCATAATCCGTGATTTTTATAACCCACTGCTTCAATTTCTTTTTAACACAGGGGAAATCCCCTCGTTCAGATCGACCTTGTATTACTTCTTCATTAGCAAGTACCGATTTTAATTCTTCACACCACCATACCGCTTCTTCGCTCTCATAAACAAGCCCTTTCTCATACAGTTTTAAAAATAAAAATTGCGTCCATTTAAAATAATCTGGACTTGACGTGTCAATTTCGCGGTTCCAATCGTAGCTCAATCCCATAAGTTGAAGCTGGCGTTTAAAATTCTCGCAATTCTTTTTAGTCGTTAGGGCGGGCGGGGTTCCTGTTTTAATAGCATATTGTTCTGCTGGCAAGCCAAATGCATCCCATCCCATCGGATGCAACACATTGTACCCTTTCATTCTGTAATATCTTGCAATTATATCTGTACCGATATATCCCACAGCATGCCCAACATGCAATCCATTTCCCGATGGATATGGAAACATATCTAAAACATAATATTTAGGTTTATTACTGTCATTACAAACAACAAAAGTTGAATCTCTTAGCCATCGCTGCTGCCACTTAACTCTTATTTTCTCATTTTCCACACAAAATTCTCTCTACATCTAGAATAACAGAGTGAAAATAATCATGACACAATATCATCTATCCTTCCAGCACCAGGCAGGAAAAAAATTCAGGTTTGAGAGGGTTTTCACGGTTAGGGGTAATCCTTATTCGTGACAAAATTTACAGTTTTAGAGTGAATTTACTTTCCAAACTGTAAATTTTCACACTTCTCCTATTTTTGGCTGTTCAATGGAGCCATCAGTCATGTCGGTCTTGATATTGAAATTTTCAGTATTAGATTTCACGAAAGCAGACTTCACTTTTGGTGCTGAGCGAAGTATGCTGCCGCCTTTTTTAGTATTTTTCGCTCTTCTTTAGCAAGAGCAAGTTCTTTATGCAGACGCCTATTTTCTTCTATTAACGCAGCCATCTTTTTAGCATCATTGGTATTTATCTTGGCAAGACCTCCTTTCATTTTTAAGCTCTGTATCCAGGTACTTAAGATTGCTGGGGAAATACCTAGATTATTGGCTGTATGCTTTCGCGATCCAGAACTGAATGCCCGCTTGATTGCTTCTTCTTTAAACTCTTTTGTGCATTTTCTGTTTGAATTAGATATTTTTAACACCTCTTTGTTCTTCAAATTTTAACAAATTAGTGTCTAATAAACTGGGGGCAGATCATCGGTTGGCGTCGCTCTTTCTGTGACAATTGCGTATAATCCCCATGCGGCAGTCCTCTATTGATAGTAGAAACAAGTGGTTAGTATATCGCACTTCTACTTAGAATCTACCTCAAGACTGTCGCGCGACTAAATAGAATTCACCGAGTGAGTATTTACTAATTTAAGGGAAAATAAAATGACAAAAATCAAAATTATCTCCGCAGATTCTCATGTTACTGAACCTGCTGACCTCTGGGTAAATGGATTAGATAAAAAATATAAACATCGTGCGCCAAAACTCGTCTTAGATAGAAGTTTAGATTCAAAACCTGCATTAATGTTTACTGTAGAAGGGGCCTCTTCGATGCCTGCTGCTGGAGGATTTGCTGCAGGTCTCTCAGGAGAAGAGCTCGCTGAATTTATGGCAACGGGTGATTATAATGACGCTCGTCCTAGTGGTTGGGATCCTGCTGAAAGATTAAAAGATCAAGATTTCGATGGTATTTCTGGTGAAGTGCTTTATCCAACCTTGGGAATGCAGGTCTTTCAAATGCCGGATGCTGAATTACAAAGGGCTTGTTTCCATGTTTATAATAATTGGCTTGCAGAGTACTGTTCATACGATCCCAACCGTTTATATGGAATAGGTTTGATTTCTTTACTGGATGTGGCTTCAGCAATTAAAGATGTCAAAGAAATTTCAAAGGCAAACATGCGTGGTCTTATGGTTTGGAGCTCGCCACCTATCGGTGAAAATTATGGTGATTCTAAGTACGATCTTTTCTGGGCAATTGTAAATGAAATTGGTTTACCCGTCACGCTACATCCCATTACAGGTCGTGGTGCCAAAGCTGTTGGTGTTTCAGAATTCGGCAATAAAAAATTTAATCATGCTGTTTTAAGCACAAATGCATTTCATGAAGTGCAGGAAACCATTGCCGAGCTGATTTTTACAGGGGTATTAGAAAAATATCCTGATCTGAAAATTGTTTCAGCTGAGGCTGATGTGGGCTGGTTCCCACATTTCTTATATCGTATGGATCATTTCTGTGAAAAACTTGGGGGCATGCAAAATCCGAAACTATCATTCAAACCAAGTGAATATGCCAAACGTCAAGTCTGGGGGACATTCCAAGACGATATAGTCGGAGTTAGGAATTCTCACTTCTTCGGCGAAGATAATTACATGTGGGCATCAGATTTTCCGCATTCTGATTCCACTTTCCCAAATTCTGTAGAATACGTAAGAAAGAATTTTGAAGGTCTCTCTGAGAAAATTAAAGCAAAGATCACCTATACTAACGCGTGTAAATTGTACTCCATTGACATTTAAATTGGATAGTTTATATTTTTGAGATTAAGGAAACTTTGAGTTTCCGTAGCTTAATTTTTGGAAGATTCGATAGAGAATTTTTTGTATTTTCTACGATGACTTTCTCTTTATTTTTTTCGCTTCAAGTAAATTCAATTTAGAGTACGTTGATTTCCAAATTTCAGAGGGAGCTTTCCTATGCGCGCTCTTAGCACCAGAACCTGGTGACGAGCGATCGATGTTGCTTGAGGAGGTTAAAAGCAGTGACTGGGAATGATAACTCATAAAGCACTAGTTCAACGTGACACAGGGGTAGAGCAAAGGATCCACTCCCAGGGTTTTGATCACTAAGGAATGCCAAGAGAGTTTGTTAGTGTTGAGCTTTGAACGGTCGTGATTAAGGAGTTGATAGATTCTCGGCAATTCTTTAGATCGAGTCCGGTTAGAGAGCCAATTATAATAGCGAATCATTCTAAAGTTTTGATTGGGGATATGTGAAAGGAGTCTTTTAATGAATTCAAAGACGGGCAAGGTGAGCGAACAGAGTTTCTTTTTCTGGTGGTCCTGATAGCGCAGTAGGTGACCTCAGATTCGTTATAGTTGAGGATTCTAGCTTCGCTGATGGGTGGTTTTTTTAGATATCGCCCAACGTATTGGATATTGCGTTGGTGGTTGGCGTAGGGTTTGCTAAGATGCGCGACCCATTTTTTTGATAGAGGGGTGATCGAGAGATGGAAGTGAACATTGCGTTTCAGATTACGACCGAAAGTATGGATCGCCATCAATACACCGAGAATAATTTTTTCTGTTGCGCCAGATGGGTCATAATGGCATTGGGTAAGAAAACGATATTTTTTTGCCCCCATTGATCCGTTGCCTTTTTACCACAAGACGGACAGAATCTTGATTTGCAGGTATGAAAGACGATTTTGAGGAATCCACAGCAGCGACAGAGCCAGGTATGAGATCCCAGATGTTTTATGTCGCAAGCGATAATGTTAATGACGTTGATGATAGCGTATCGGATTAAGGGACAATAAGTTAAAAAGAAGCGCCACCAATTGTTATTGGGCAGCAAAATATCGCGAATACTGATATCACTGATAAATTCCATCAGCCCGTTCCTGTATGAGTAGCATTTGTAATCATTTTAAACGGTTATCAGCAAAAAGTAATCTTTTCTAAAAGAACGGCGGAATATTCTTCATAGATGAAAAATTGTGGATAAAGAGAAGATCTTATTACTGCCGACGTAGTCTTCTTAACTTGAGTGGAAAGAGACAAATGACAAATAACACCAAAAGTAATTTTCTTGGAAAATATGCCCAACTTATCTCTTCTGAAGAGGGTTTAGTCAGCAGAAAAATTTTTACTGATGAACAAATCTATCATCAAGAACTGAAACAAATATTTGCTCGATGTTGGCTGTACCTAGCTCACGAAAGTGAGCTGCCAAATGCTGGCGATTATTTATCTGTTCTTATGGGAGTAACTCCTGTCATAGTATGTCGTGGTAAGGATAATAATCTATATGCACACATCAATTCATGCCGCCATAGAGGCAATACACTCTGCCGTGCTGATCGAGGAAATGCCCGCAAATTTATTTGTCCATATCATGCCTGGACTTATGACTTGAATGGGAGGCTTATTGGAGTACCTGGTGAAAAGCAGCTTTACGGTGAGCATTTTGATAAAACCAAGTGGGGACTAATTACTGTAGCTAAGCTATCGACCTACAAAGGCCTAATTTTTGCGACACTAGATAATGAAGCGCCATCACTTGATGAATATCTCGGCGATATGCGTTGGGGGCTGGATTTACTGCTCGATCAAGCTGATTTAGTTGCAGTTCCTGGAACCATGCGTTGGTCAATGAAGACTAATTGGAAGTTTCCCTCGGATAATGGGGGAGGGGATATTTATCATCATTTTGCAACACATCGCTCTGCATACATGGCAGGACACCGTGATAATGATGGTCAAACTGACGGTTCGAAACAATTGCAGTTTTCCGATATTTGTAAAATAAAAGGTTTTACCGTTATAACAGATTACGGACATGGTTTTAATGCTGACTATGTTGACCATAGAATTGACGCGGAGAATCATTTAGCGCAATGGCGAAAAGACCCAAAAGTATTACAAAAGCTTGGTGAACTGCGCAGTAAGGTGCATCGTACAAACCAAAATGTGTTCCCGAATTTGTTTGTTTCAACTGGTGCGCGCGAACTTATTATTCGTAATCCCTTGAGCCCAACTAAAACAGAATTTCGTAAAACATTACTTATTGATAAAAATGCAGATGCTGAAATACAACGATTGCAAGTCCGCAATTCAAATCGCCACTTCGGTCCAGCGGGCCTTGCCGAACAGGATGATGGAGGAAATTGGGAACAATGTACTATTGGAGTCAGTGATATAAACACTTTCGGCTATCCTCTCCATTATGGTATGGGTGTTGAAAATAAAGAGGTGGTTCATACTGATGGCGCTCCACCAAGAATTGAATCGTTAATTAATGAGCATTACCAATTAGGGATGTATCGTATGTGGGCAGAATATATGGATAATGTGAGCTGGAGTGATATTAAAAAACTATCCGCTATATGATGAGGTTTTAACGTGGCTTGGCAAAATAAAAATAGGTTTATACTCCAAAGAGTCATTTTACAACATGAGATAGAGCAGTTTTACTATCATGAAGCTGAATTGTTAGATGGTCGTGAATTTTATGCATGGCTAGATCTATTATCGGAAGATCTAGAATATTGGATGCCTATTCGAATGGTCCGTACTAGTCGTGAAAGTGATCTCGAGTTTTCAAAGTTTGGTGGCCATGCGTATTACGATGATGATAAGGAGCTGATGACCACCCGTGTTAAGAAACTTTATACAGGCTGTTCATGGGGAGAGGATCCTCCATCAAGAACCCGACATCTAATTTGTAATGTTATGTTGTCTAGCATTACTAGTGAAGATGAAATAAACGTTGTGAGTAACTTTAATATTTATCAATCAAGATTAAGTGATGAAGAAAATTTTTGGTACGGACAACGTAAGGACTTACTTAGAAAATCAGATGGTAAGTGGGAGATTGTGCGGCGTCATATTTTCCTTGATCATGTTAGATTATCAAGTAAAAGTTTGACAATTTTCTTTTAATTAAAATTAGATGGACATCTATTATGATTAATTTACGTCGTATAGCCCATGTTGAGCTATGGGTAGAAAATGCAAGTGAAACTGCCACTATGTATCAAGAATATTTTGGGTTTAACCGCCCAGCTGAAGCAAATCCTCAGACAGGATTTAGCAATCATATTTCCATTGTACTTGAGCAGGGAATGGCAAAGTTTATCATTACTTCTGCTATAAATAATACAGGTCCAGTTGCTGATTTTGTTGCTAAGCATGGTGATGGAGTTAGAGATATTGCTTTTATTGTTGATGATGTCAATGCATCTTTTGAGCATGCCTTATCTCGCGGAGCGTGCGCATTACCTCATAATGAACTTATTTACTCTAAGCGATATGACAAGGTAATTCGCGCATTCGGTGACTTAACCCACACTTTTTTAGAAACAGATCAGCTCGCACTACCATATAAACCAGTGACGAATACTGTGAGATCTCGTGGTAGTTTTAGTATTCAAAGCCTAGATCACGTTGCCATGTGTTTAGAGGTTGGTGAATTGAATCAAACGATCGATTTTTATAAACATGTTTTGAATTTTACTGAAGGTCAGGATGAATACGTTGAGACAAAGCGCAGCGGTATGAATTCAAAAGTTGTCTTGCATGGCGATATTAAATTTCCACTCCAAGAGCCGTTAGTCAAAGATGCTCCTGGTCCAATATCAGAATTTCTCAAGCTTAATAAAGGGCCTGGCGTTTATCATTTAGCATTACTGTCTGAAAATATTTTTGAAACACTGGCAAATTTGCCTGGCGAGGTAAAAGTTCTCGATGTCCCTGACACATATTATCAACAACTTTCTAAGCGTATTCAAGTTAATGAACCACTTGATGAACTACAGAGATATAAAATATTAGTTGATGGAGATGCTGGTGGATACCTTATGCAAGTTTTCACGCGCTCTTTACACCCAAGAGAAACGTTATTCTTAGAAATTATTGAGCGGGTTCATCACGATGGATTTGGTAGTGGTAATGTGCGTGCATTGTTTAATGCTATTGAGGCAGATCGCCTCAAACTTGCAGAAACTATTGAGTGTTCGGGTAGGTATCCCAGTGAATTTATTAAACATTGCTGATTATGCTAAAGCCGCAAAAGCTAGCTGCCCTGAAGCTCTGCTAGCTTATATTAATTCAGGCAGTGAAGATGAAATAACAGTCGCTGCAAATCGATCTGCTTTTTTAAAATGGCGTTTCAAACCACCCGTGCTATCCGGCTGTGTTGATATAGATTTATCCATGAATTTATTTGGCCAACAGCTTGCTTCACCAATCATATTGGCCCCAGTTGGCTGTCAAGGCTTGATTCACCCTGATGGTGAACTTGCTAGTGTAAGAGCAGCTGATGCAACCCAGTGTGTTATGACTGTGAGTACCATGTCTACTTTTTCCATAGAAGATATTGCTGCACAATCTCATGCCCAGCATTGGTTTCAACTTTACTGCATGAAAGATCATGAACTTACCTTATCATTAATTCGACGGGCTGAGTTAGCAGGTTATCGCTGTTTAGTTGTGACAGTTGATACCCCGCGGTTAGGTCGACGCGAAAAGTCTATACGAAGTCCATTATCAGTTAAAACTGACCTAACCATAGGTAACTTCTCCAAGCAGACGCTGCATCATACTAATCTCAGCTCTTTTTTAGCAATTGTTGAGCAGTTATTTGATTCTGCGATTAATTGGCAGACTATCGCTTGGGTAAAAAACCAAACAAAGCTTCCTTTGCTGCTTAAAGGTATTTTGACGCAGGAAGATGCCGAGCAAGCGATTGCTCACGGTGTTGATGGCATCATTGTTTCTAACCATGGCGGTAGGCAGTTAGACGGTGCAATCGCCAGCCTTGATTCATTAGCAGAAATTACAAAAATTGTTGCTGGACGTTGCAAGATATTATTTGATGGTGGAATACGGCGTGGAACAGATGTGTTAAAAGCACGTGCACTTGGAGCTGATGCAATTTTGATTGGGCGCCCTTTTTTATGGGGCTTAGCTCTCAAAGGCTGCGAAGGAGTTAAACAGGTCATTAATCTCTTAAAGGACGAGCTTGAACACGCAATGTTTCTTTGCGGACAATCAAGCTGGAGCCAAGTTGATTCTTCTTTGGTTGCACTAAATTATCCGCAACAACCTTGGCGATACTACGCTGATATCAAGGAATTTTGCTAATGCAGTCTTTACAACCCCAATATATTCACGTGAATGACATCGAAAAATGTTTTAATATTGGAGAGTTTGTTGAAGAACTTCGTAGAGCTTATCGTCATTACAATGATTCACAGGTCCCTAAACGAACATTAATTCTCCAAGAAAAGCCTTTTTCTGCATTTTTAGTGATGCCCGCCTACAGTAAGCAGAATAACTTGTTTATCACAAAAGTTGGTGCAGTAAGACCAAACACGCTCCATCAGAACAGCACACAATCATTGATTGTTGCATATTCTACTCAAACAGCTAGTCCACCGACGCTACTCGATGGCAATGAAATTACTCGCCTAAAATGTGCGGGTGTCAGTGCGCTTGTTACTGATATATGTGCTCCAAAGAATGCAAAAACGTTAGCTATTATTGGCAGTGGTTCGCAAGCAAAAGCACAATTACAGGGCATTGCTAGTATTCGAAATTTATCGCAAGTGCGAGTTTTTTCCCGAAATTATGAGAACGTGAATCATTTCATTGCTAAGAATAAATATCTTTCAAATACTGCTACATTTTTAGTTTGCAACTCAATAAGCCAGGCTTTAGATGGCGCAGATATAGTGAGCACGACAACAACTTCACTTCAGCCGTTGATCACACTCAAAGATCTCCCAAACAAACAGATTCATATTAATTGTATGGGCGCTCATACACCAAATTCAGGTGAACTGTCTACTCAAATCATTGAGCACGCAGAAGTAATTGTTGAAGATTTAGAAACAGCAATAAGTGAGGCAGGTGATCTGCATAAAAAAGCAATTACGCTAGCTGATCTAGTCGCACAGGATAATCACAATATTAACCAGAAACTATCGGTATTCCGGTCAACCGGCCACGCTTTGCTGGATTTATTAGCTAGTTTACATGTGTTAAAAAAATTATATTAATTAACCTTTGGAGTTTATATGGGAAAGTATGGCAATATCAATAAAATGCTAACAGCAACGTTAAGCAGCTGGGAGGAAGGAGCCAACCATGGTCTATTGCATATTAAAACACACAAAGTCGATACTAAAAAATTGGCTGATGAGTATGGGCATCAGTTTATCAATATGAGTTCATGCTCATATCTTGGCTTAAATACACATCCGGCAATTTTAAAAGGCGCCCATGATGCTATCGATCGAGAAGGGGTTTTAAATCATTCCGCTTCTAAGGTTAGGATATTACCATCACTGATGGATGAAGCTGAAAGTGCAATGTCAACACTTTTTCGCGGGGAAGTGTTGCTTGCGCCTTCTTGTTTTCATGTGAGTGCTACTTTGCTACCTCTTTTAGCTTCTGGGCACCTTACAGAAGGGATTAAGCCTTTGATGATATTTGATAAAAATTGTCACTTTTCCATGAGCATTATGAAAGCAGTCTGTGGTGATGAGACTGAAGTTGTCGTCATTGATCATAATGATATGAACGCACTAGAGGCTTATTGCCAGAAAAATGAAACTGTCGCTTATGTTTGTGACGGTGCTTATAGTTTAGGTGGTGCTGCTCCTATGAAAGAGTTGATAGCGATGCAAGGCCGCTATGGTCTTTACATCTATGCAGATGATTCTCATGCTGTCTCAGTCACTGGTAAAAATGGTCAAGGATTTGTCCGTTCTTTCTATGATGAAATTCCAGAGCGAACATTCATAGGAGCTTCCTTAGCTAAATCATTCGGTGCGTTA
>Ga0075318_1000011_pt1 | contig 17268 bp, 11 predicted proteins | sample MayberryNE_TuleB_2_FD_120050 | JGI IMG/M metagenome (GOLD analysis project Ga0075318, IMG submission 120050) | Natural and restored wetland microbial communities from the San Francisco Bay, California, USA, that impact long-term carbon... | ecosystem: Environmental > Terrestrial > Soil >...
ACAATCAAGAGTTTGTTCAACTTTTTCGAAAGTTGTTCCCTAAGTAATTTCGTTCATTCTATGATAAACAACCAAAATGGAATCTTAAAATTGGAGATGAATGTTCAATGAGATATTTTATTTTTCCGATCGCTTTGCTGCTGTTATGGGCTCCCAGTGTGTTTTCTGACTCTTTAGATAGTAGTGAGGAGCAGTTAAGTTATGCTATTGGAGTTAAAACCGCGGAAGCTTTTAAAGAGCAGGGGGTTGAAATTAACCCTTCAACTTTTAAGGAAGGACTTGAGGATGCAACTCAAGGGAATAAGTTAAAAATGAGTGAACATCAAATTGATTCAACATTACTATCATTTCGTAAAAAATCGCTTGCAGAGTTGCAAGATCAGCATGATCAATTAGCAGCAGAGAATCAAAAAGCTGGGGTTAATTTTTTAGAACAAAACAAAAGAAAGACAGGTATCCAAATGACTCCGAGTGGACTACAGTACAAAATCATTAAGCCAGGGTCTGGTGTTGCTCCTTCATTAAAAGATACGGTGACTGTAGATTATGAAGGAACTTTAATTAATGGCAAAGTCTTTGACAGTACTTATCGTCGTGCTAATCCTGCAACTTTTCCTGTTCGTGGGGTTATAAGGGGTTGGCAGGAGGCATTAGTGATGATGAAGCCAGGTGCTGTTTGGATGTTGTATATTCCATCTGATTTAGCTTATGGGCCTGATGGAGGAGCTGGTATTATTGGACCTAATGAAACCCTAATCTTTAAAGTACATTTGATCTCTGTGCAAGGTTCTAAGAAATACTAGAACCGACATTCCTAGGAGGTCGCTTTTAACTATAATTTCGTTGAAATTCGATTTAAGATACTTATTTAGAACCAAATAAACTCTTCTTTCTCATCGAATTTCACCTCATTCTGCTTAAAAATTGCCGATTCTGGGAATGTCGGATAGGGATGTCGATATTCTAAGTTGTAAGAGTTGTAGGAAATTATAGAAGTAAAGAGAGCCCGGTCCTTTTTGTCAAAAAGCGCTGAAAGACCTCGTCATTTATTTAGAGGATGTAAGGCGCATCCGTTGCAAGCGAATGCAAGCGAATCTAAAATGCAGGAAAAAATATTTCCGTATCAAGGTATGCCATGATAACTTGTGGGCAAGCGGATAAGCGCAGCGTTGAAACAGGGATCTATCGTGATCTTGAATCCCGCGAATTGCCTTCCTTTAAGAAGGTGGGATGTCAATTTTAATTTGAGGTTGTGATTACTAAAGATGTATGTATTTAAAGGTAATAAAGCATTTACAGTATTTCGATCTGAGAGAATCTTATTACGACTAAAAAAAAAGCAGGAGAGCATTCAAAATTTCTCTGCGGATCTTTTCTATTTTGTGCAAGCAAAAAGGCCTTTGTCTTCATTAGAAATTGAACAACTCGCTGTATTCTTGCCTAAATCACAATTCATAACACTTCCAAAAGAGCAAAAAGGAGTTTTTATTGTGCCAAGACTTGGCACAATCTCTCCTTGGTCATCTAAGGCAACTGAGATTGCTCAAACCTGTGGTCTTGAATTTGTCGAACGTATTGAGCGTGGTATTCATTATCAATTTAGCGGTGTGGTAGCGCAAAGATTTCCTTGTTTACTTGATGAAATTTATGATCCATTGATTGAGTCGGCTGTATTTGAGGTGTCTAATTTACAGACTATTTTTGATGAATCTGTTCCAGGCCCTCTTAAGGAGGTTGAGTTACAACCTAATGCGGTGGAAGCATTGCGAGCAGTCAATCAACAGTGGGGTTTGGCTTTATCTAATAATGAACTTTCTTATTTAGCGTCAACTTATCAGACGCTTGGTCGGAATCCCACTGATGTTGAGTTGATGATGTTTGCTCAAGTCAACTCAGAACATTGTCGTCATAAAATTTTTAATGCTCGCTGGCGAATTGATGGAGAAGAGCAACAAGACTCTTTATTTGCAATGATTCGTCATACGTACTACAGAAATCCGAACTCTGTATTGATTGCTTATGAGGATAATGCTGCAGTGCTGCAAGGAGGGATGGCACGACGGCTGATTGTCAATCCAACAACGAAGACGTATACCTATAAAGAAGAGTTAACCCAAATAGTATTTAAAGTTGAGACGCATAATCATCCAACTGCTATTGCTCCTTTTCCAGGAGCAGCCACGGGAAGTGGTGGGGAAATACGCGATGAAGCAGCAACAGGACGTGGGGCGCGCACTAAGATGGGGCTTATAGGATTTTCAGTGTCTCATTTGCATATTCCTGGTTTTGAACAGCCTTGGGAGAAGCAGGATATTGGGAAGCCTCCACATCTCTCTTCTGCATTAGAGATCATGTTGCAAGGACCGATTGGGGCTGCTTCATTCAATAATGAGTTTGGTCGTCCTTGTTTATCAGGTTATTTTCGCACTTTCGGTTTGTTTGTAGAGACAGATTATGGGAGTGCTTACCGCGGCTATCATAAGCCCATTATGATTGCGGGAGGAGTTGGAAATATTTCAGAGCAAGCCGTGCATAAAAAAAACTTATCACCAGGAGATCAATTAATAGTAATCGGTGGACCGGCGATGCCTATCGGTTTAGGAGGAGGGGCAGCTTCATCGAGGGTAACGAGTGAGTATTCTAGAGAGTTAGATTTTTCTTCCGTACAACGTGCTAATCCGGAAATGCAGCGCCGCTGTCAGGAAGTGATTGACCGTTGTTGGGCTTTGGCGGCGGATAACCCAATTTTAAGTATTCATGATGTGGGTGCAGGCGGGTTATCCAATGCCTTACCTGAATTGGTTAAAGTCTGTAATCAGGGTGCTACGATTGAATTACGCCAGATTCCAAGCGTTGCTATGGGAATGACGCCAATGGAGGTTTGGTGTAATGAGGCTCAAGAACGTTATGTGCTGGCTATTTCGGTTAAAGATTTAGCTCTCTTTCAGGAAATAGCGGCAAGAGAACGTTGCCCTTATGCTGTTGTTGGTGAAGTGGTACAACAAGATAGATTCGTGGTGAAAGATTGCCACTTTGGGAATAAGCCGATCGATTTGCCAATGTCATTTCTCTTTGAAAACATGCAGTCGCTGGAATGCCACGCAGAGCGGGTTGGAAGATTGCGAGAGGCGGATAAGATGGTTAATCAGGATCTAGGAGCCGTCATTAAACAAGTGCTGCAATTTCCCTGTGTTGCCAGTAAGAGTTTTCTAATCACTATCGGAGATCGGACCATTACGGGCTTAGTTGCTCGTGATCAAATGGTGGGGCCTTGGCAAGTACCAGTCGCCGATGTGGCGGTGACCTGTTCGGATTTTACTGGTTATACAGGCGAGGCTTTGGCTATGGGTGAACGTGCTCCTATTGCTTTATTACACCACGCAGCTTCTGCTCGTATGGCAATTGGTGAAGCGATCACAAATATTGCTGCTGCTTCTATTGGTGATATTCAGCAATTGGTCTTGTCGGCTAACTGGATGGCGGCTCCTAATATGTTGGGAGAAGCGGCAGGATTGTATGATGCAGTGCAGGCGGTAGGAATGGAATTATGTCCTGCTCTAGGAATCAGTATTCCAGTAGGTAAAGATTCTTTATCAATGAGAACCGAATGGGAAGAAGAGGGAGTTCCTTATTCAGTCACGGCTCCTTTGTCATTGATTGTTTCTGCGGCAGCGAAAGTAAAAGATGTTCGTCGAACGTTGACCCCTGAGTTGCAGCATCAATTTGATTCAGTTTTATTATTAATTGATTTAGGAGAAGGGGCTTGTGCTTTGGGAGGGTCTGTCTTTGCGCAGATCCAAGGATTATTGGGAGAAACACCCCCCGACCTTGACCAACCGTACCTGTTAAAATCATTTTTCTCAATGATTCAAGCTTGCAATGAAAAGAATTTGCTCTTGGCTTACCATGATCGTTCAGATGGTGGGTTACTTGTGACAATTGCGGAAATGATGTTTGCCGGTCATGTAGGGGTTGACTTATTTTTAGATTACTCGCGACATGCTGATATGATTTCGGTTTTATTCAATGAGGAGTTAGGTGCTGTCATTCAAGTCAGTAAAGAAAATCTTACACACGTTAACGCGCTGGCAGATCATTATGGTTTGTCTTCTCTCATTCATCAAGTTGGTGTGTTAAATAAAAGTAATACGTTGACTATTGTTTCTACAGAGAAAAAAATTTATTCTGAGAGTCGTATTGTGCTGCAGCAGTGGTGGGCTGAAACATCATTTCGCTTACAAGCTTTGCGCGATCATTCGGAATGTGCGCAACAAGAATTTGATCTACTTGCTGAGGTTGATGATCCGGGGCGTTCTTCAAGGGCAGCATTCAGTTTTTCTCAAGAGATGGTGTCACCTTATCTATCACTAGGGGCACGTCCAAAAGTAGCAATTTTGCGAGAGCAGGGGGTTAATGGGCAGATTGAAATGGCCGCTGCCTTCGACCGAGTTGGTTTCACTTCTGTTGACGTTCATATGCATGACTTGTTGATAGGTAAGGTTAACCTAAACGAATTTTCAGGTTTAGTTGCTTGTGGCGGTTTTTCTTATGGCGATGTGCTAGGTGCTGGTCGAGGCTGGGCACAGTCTATTTTGCAACATCACAAAATTCGGGATGCATTTTCTGTTTTTTTTAATCGCGCAGAAACGTTTGCTTTAGGAGTCTGTAATGGTTGTCAGATGTTTTCCCAAATCAAGTCCATTATTCCTGGAGCTGAACATTGGCCTCGTTTTATTCGTAATCGTTCTGAGCAATTTGAGGCGCGTTTAGTATTAGTTGCTGTGGAAGAATCACCATCTCTCTTTTTTAATGGGATGACAGGGAGTATCTTGCCAGTACCCGTAGCGCATGGTGAAGGTTTGGTGGTCTTTGACGAGGAAGATTCAAGAAGAAAAGCTGCAAAGGTTGTGTTGCGGTATGTTGATCATCGTCACCGAGCAACGATGCATTATCCTGAAAATCCAAATGGCAGTGTGGGCGGAGCAACTGGTTTTACTACGACTGATGGCAGAGTGACAATCTTGATGACACACCCAGAGAGATCATTTAGGTCTTTACAGCTCTCTTGGCATCCTAGAGAGTGGGGTGAAGACAGTCCGTGGTTACGTTTTTTTGCGAATGCACGGGTGTTTGTTTCCTAGAAATATAAGGTATGAAAATATAGATTATGGAATAGTAGTCAAAATTTTACTTAGGAGGAACGTGCACGAAATCAACTGGACCTTTGACCTTCAGGTTGGGTTGAAATGACAACGTTACGATTGAGAAAAAGACGAAGAATAGTCCTTCTATTTCGAGTGCTTTTCGATTGAGGAACATTGGCAAATCAGACCAAGATGAGGGAGCATGAGGGAGCATGAGGGAGTGATTTTGTGCACGTTCCTTAGTATTTGTGAGCTTAAGAAGAGAAAATTAAACATGAGTAAAGAAAACTATAAAGAAGACTATAAAGAAAATAAAATCCTGAGTACATCATTCAAAGATTATAAACAAGAAACGTGGCAAGGAGCATGTGAATTATATAGTTTTATTTGGGGCTGCTTACATACGTCGATGAGGCATCAGCTGTTGGAAAATATCAGGGAAATTGACAATGGATATGCTATAAAATTTGAAGCAGTTAATGCAATTATAGAAGTTAAAAATCAAGAAATAAACGCAGTATTATCATCTAAATCTAAGTCAGAGGAAAAGGAATATAATCCCTCTAATAACAGAGGGCTGATTGCAATTGGATTAGCTTACGCAAAAGTGATGAAGAAATATTTAGACTCTCCTTTGGAATTAGTGGGAGCAAAAGAGGGTTATCTTATCGACCGGGCAGGCATGAACCATAAAACCTGCTCGAAATCTGGGGATCTGTTGTTAGGCATTGAAATTAATTATATCTCACAGAAAAATCAATTGATTTTAAAAACTGACGGCAGTGTTTTAGAGTGCCATGAAAATAACAACTATAAAAAAATTGGCTATGATAAAAATGATTTATTCATTATTTATCCTCATTGGAATCATGCAATTCTGTATTATTACGAGCAAGGCGCGTGGAAGAGATTTGATAATCAAGAGCAAATCACTACGTGCAAAAATGAAGACATAAAGCTCCAATCCAAAGGCAAAAGTCGTATTAGACTGATAGTTAATAATGAATTTTTAGAATATAAATTAACTTCTCAACAAATTACCCATGAGGAATTGATAGACAAATTTGTCTATTGTTTAAAGGTTAACAAAGAAGACGTCTTAAATGGCATAGTGGTAGAACAGCAATTGGTTAAAGAGGCTGAAATTGACCAAAAACAGCAGGGAGCTTTGTTTAGACCTCATTCGCCGACGATAACGTTTTTTGATTTAAAACTTAATGCTGATCAATGTATTCAATTTATAAATTATTACGAGAAAAAATTCCCCCATTTGATTCAAGGAGTTTCTGCAAGAGGGGGCGAGGAATCTTTTCTAAAGAAAATAAGATATCCTTTAAAAAAAGGGTATGTTCGTTTTTTTATGAAGACTCACTGTCTGTATAATGAGGTATCACAAGAATGGTATAAAACGTATCATGGAAAACAAAATGAGCTCTTAAATGACTCACAATTACCTGATTTAGGACTTGGCTGTGATATCATTTAGTCGGTCTTGAAACATTCTCTTAATCCTCTGCATCTGTATTAAAAATAAAGTCATTGGAGGGGTGAAATCTCGAGCTAGAGACTCGCTTGTGAACAAGGTTCAACTTACCCCTTCAACAAATTAGTACGTGTTCTCTTTAACTCAAAGCCTTCATCATTTCTCTTAAAAAACGGGCGATTTCACCACCGGTGACAATACGATGGTCGGCAGTGATGGAGATGGGCAACACGGGTCGGATAACGACTTTGCCATCGATAGGGATGACGGCGTCGTGTAATTTGCCAATACCGACTATTGCAGTCATTGGTGGGATAATGATTGGGTTAGCGAAGCGGCCTGCAATGGTACCAAAGTTAGAAAGCATAATAGTAGCACCATGAAGGTCTTCTTGGGCGATTGTTTTGTCGAGTGCCTGTTGTTTGAGCCGATTGATTGTTTCTCTGAGAGTGGAGTCACTCATGGCAGCAATGTCTTTGAGCACAGGTGAGTAGAGACCGTGAGGTGTGTCAATGGCTAGACCAAGATGAGTCACTTTGTTGTAACAAAAACTTTGGTTGTTGCTATCAAAGGTTGCATTGAGTATGGGTTCTGCTTTACAAGCGGCCTGTAGAGCACGGATAATGCGTAGCGTGATGTTTTCTTTTCCATGCCAGGATGAAATATCGACTTCATCCGATAATGTAACAGGAACAATTTGCTGATGCGATTTTGTCATATTCATAGACATCGCTTGTCGCACCAGAGAAAGTTTTTCCATGCCTGCTTTTACAGGAGATTTAGCTGCTGCAGTTGTTACTGCAGTTGCCGCTTGACGGACTTCGTCAGCAGTAATGCGATGACCTTTAGGAGTGAGCTGCGCTAAGTCAACACCTAGTCGCTTCGCCAAGGCGCGAACGGCAGGAGTCGTTCTTAAAGCAGGACTTTGCGCCAGGCTTGAGGGGGCAATCCCTTCGGGAGATTCATCCAGAAGGGCATCGCTTTGTTCAAGTGTTCCGACGACGGTACCAGTATCGTGTGCAGCAGTTGTCGGTCTTTCAGCTTTAAAACCGATAAGTGGTTGACCTGTTTCAATGGTGTCATCAACGTCACCAAAGAGTTTCTCAACGATACCATCAAAAGGAGCAGGGACTTCTACGAGCGCTTTAGCTGTTTCTAATGAAGCAATTGTTTCATCTCTTTTTACTGCATCTCCTACGTTAACATGCCATTCTCGAATAATTGCATTAGGTAAGCCTTCTCCTAAGTCGGGTAAATTAAATATTTTCATTTGGACTCCAATACTATTTTGACGGCACCGATAATTTGTTTCTTAGTTGGTAGATAATAATTTTCCAACTGAAAATAAGGCATGATGGTGTCATAGCCGGTTACACGTTGTATGGGGGCGAGCAAGGCATCAAATGCATATTCACAAATTTGAGCGGAAATTTCAGCACCTACCCCACAGGTGCGAGCAGCTTCATGAATAATCACGCAACGCCCTGTTTTCTCAACAGAGTCAAGAATAGTGATAATATCGAGAGGCTTGATGGTGGCAACGTCAATGACCTCGGTAGAAATTCCTTCTTTTGTCAATTCAGTGGCTGCTTCTAAGGTTTCTTTTATCATTGCTCCCCAGCTGATAAGAGTAACGTCACTGCCTTCACGTAATAAGAAGCAGCGGTCTAAGGGTAGCGCTTGACCATCATCAGGCACTTCTTGTTTTTGTAGTCGGTAAATGCGCTTAGGTTCTAAGAAAATAACAGGGTCTGGGTCACGAATCGCTGCGAGTAAAAGGCCATAAGCACGAGCAGGAGACGAAGGAATCACTACGCGTAGGCCAGGGATGTGGGCAAAAAGTGCTTCTGTACTTTCAGAGTGATGTTCAGGCGCGTGAATCCCGCCACCATAAGGAGCACGGTACACAATAGGGCAATGAAGTCGGCCTCGTGTTCGATTTCGCATACGAGCAGCATGACTTAGGATTTGGTCAAAGCCAGCATAAATAAAACCCATAAATTGAAATTCAGCGACGGGTTTTAATCCTTGGGTTGACATACCGACGGCAATACCCGCGATCATATTTTCAGCCAGAGGGGTATCAAGAACACGGTGTTCCCCAAATTCTTTTTGTAAGCCATCGGTAGCACGAAATACTCCTCCGTTCTTACCCACATCTTCGCCAAAGACAATAACTGCTTCATCCACACGCATTTCATAAGCAAGAGCTTGGGTAATTGCTTCAACAAGAGTAATTGCCATTTATGAGTATCCCCCTTTTTTTTGTAATTCTTCATATTGATCAATGAGGGCGGCAGGAAGATTCTCATAGAGCGAATTAAACATTGCTTCAGAAGAATCTTTTTCTTTTGATAAATAGAGATCAATTGCTTGATGTACTTTGTGTAAAATCTCTTTTTGCAGTTGTTCTTCTTTTTCAGGAGACCACAGGCCTTGTTGAGTTAAGTAGTTTCTTAGTCGAGAGAGTGGTTCTATTTTCCAAGCAGCAGTGAGTGTTTCACTATTTTGGTAGCGATTTGCATCGTCAGCAGTGGTATGATCGCAGAGCCGATAAGTAATCGCTTCTATTACAGCTGGCCCTTTTCCTTGGCGAGCACTTTCAATCGCAGTTACAGCGGCCTGGTGAACTGCAATGACGTCATTGCCATCAACCTGAATACTTTTGATTCCAGCTGAAATTGACTTTTGCGCCATTGTCCTAGCATGAGTTTGTTGTGATATTGGAACAGAAATGGCCCACTGGTTATTGTTGATAACAAATATGAGGGGTAAATTCCAAACCCCCGCTAGGTTCATGGCTTCATAAAAATCTCCTTTTGAAGTGCCCCCATCTCCTAGTGAGGTTGCAACAACACGAGGTTGTTGACGGTATTGTATTGCAAAAGCAACACCTGCAGCATGTAAACATTGGGTAGCAATGGGGATGTTGATTGGCAGGTCTTCTTTAGGTACTTTAAAATGATTCCCTCGTTCATCTCCGCCCCAAATACTCAATATTTCCTCGATTGAGACCCCTCTTTGCAATAGAGCTGCTGACTCACGATAATAGGGGCAGTAGATGTCTTCTTGTTTAAGTGCGGTAGCTAAGCCAACACCAACGGCTTCTTGCCCAATACTTGCAGGATAAGTCCCTATACGACCAGTTCGTTGTAATTTTATGGCTTTACTGTCAACGACTCGAGCCAGCGTCATTTGAGAATAAAAGTTAATCAGAGTGTTGGGGTCTTTTGCAAACTTAGGAAGAGGTTGGGTAGGTTGGCTGGTTTCGTCAAGGTATTGTAGATAGAAAATATCAAACGCGGCAACACTTTTCATTTTGGTCTTATCAGTCATGTTAGGGCCTTTTCTTGAGCTAAGGTCGTTAGATTATTTCTTTAATTAGACATTCCTAGGATATCGTTTTTCAACCCGAATCTTATAAATTTTATTTGAAATTCAACTCAAAATGTTTATTTATTACCAAATAAACCCTGCTTTCTCGTCGAATTTCGCCTTATTCTGTTTAAAAATCGCCGATTCTAGGAATATCGGTTCAATGAGCTTCTGTTATTCTTTAAAATACCCAAGCCTCTCCTTTACAATTTGGTGTGCGATAAAAGTTGTTGATTTATTTTCAGTATGAGATCTTTCCAGTAAATGGAGCGTCGAATCGAAAAGCTGTATGATTTGCTCCTCTGCTCTAGCAATATCTTGGTAATCATAGACCATAGCTGCATTAATCAACCCTCCTGAGTTAGCTAGGTAGTCAGGGACATAAAGTATATCTTTTTTCTCTAATAAGTGGATGACTTTCTCATGAGAAAGTTGGTTGTTGGCAGAGCCGATGACCATCGCGCAGTTTAGTCGTGGTATGGTTTCTGCATTAATAGTACCTCCTAGTGCACAGGGGGAAAAAATATCGCATGGTACTTCATAGATCTCATCAAGGCCAACGACAGTCGCATGAAATGCTTTGCTACAGTGTTGTGCTGATGCTGTATTGAGGTCTGTTATAATAATGTCAGCCCCTTGTTGGTTAAGGAGATCACACAAATAACGGCCAACATTGCCAGCACCTTGTATTGCCACACGCAGTCCTGCAAGAGAGTTTCTTTTCATTTTAAATTGAACGGCAGCAAGCATACTTTGCAAAACACCGCGGGCGGTGTATAGAGAGGGATCGTTTTTTAAGTCAAGAGTGGAGATGCCGGCGACATAAGGAGTGCGTGTGGCTATAACTCCCATATCTTCATTAGAGGTACCGACATCGATAGCTGTGATGTAACGACCGTTGAGCTCATGAACAAAATCGCCATAGGCTTTGAATAAGAGTTCTCTGTCTTTTATCGGATTTGGCTTAATAATTACAGCCTTGGCTCCTCCATGAGGTAAGTTACTAATTGCTGATTTTAGAGTCATCATATAAGAAAGACGAAGTACATCTTTAAATGCTGCGCCGATGCTACTATATGCAAAAAACCGAGTGCCGCCAATAGCAGGTCCTAGTTGAGTGCTGTGAATGGCTATTATGGTGTGCAAGCCACTTTTATCATCTATCCTCTCATGGACTTCGCCGAAACCAAGAAGTTTTGCATAACGCGCCAGTGCTTCATGTTTATAATATCGTTTCCGTCTTTTTTGCAATAACATTGATTCTTGTTCCTTTTAGACTGGTAGAGTCTGTTTTTTTTAAATCATTAAGTGGCCAGCTTTGAATGGAAGTGAGCTGCCGACATTCCTAGGCGCCGTTGACATTTCTACTAGGCTAATTATAAATCGCGTGATCCGTTGCCACAGACTTCTATGGATGCTGCGCTACGGTTCTCAAGAGTCCACGAGTTCTGCCTCAGCCTAGCGAAGTGTCAACAAGGCTTAGGATATCTGCTTTTTAAGCAGAATTTTGTTGAAATTCGACTTAAAATACTTAATTAATGCCAAATAAACTCTGTTTTCTCGTCAAATTTAGCCTCATTCTATTCCAAAAATCATCGATCCTAGGAATGTTGGCTTTCTATTCTGCCTCAGTTTTATCAAAATGCGATCGAAAGTTAGCAAACAGGGTAGAATTTTTTATACTCTTTTCAATCGAAGCGCGAAAAGCCATTTTTTTTTCGATGAAGACTCAATACATTTAATTAAGCAGGGGAAAAAGTAAAAAACAAGGCAGTTATCTTCTTCAGTGCCGAGCTGCTTTATTTTGTAGTTGTCATCTCAACCCAACCTGAAGGTCAAATGTCCAAGTTATTTCGTGCATGTTCCTAAGGATGCCTCTTTTTAACCATAATCCCGTTGAAATTTGACTCAAGATGCTCATTTATCACCAAATAAACTTCGCTCTCGTCAAATTTCCTCTTATTCTGCTTAAAGATTGTCGACCCTAGAAATGTCGGAAGTATCTCCTTAACTTATTTTATTGCAGGCAAAAAGCCCTCACGTAATTAGTTTATACGCTGTACTTCTTTTTTATGGGTATTTCGCTCAATAGGTCATCCCAGGGTGTTTCAATACAGTTAAGATCGGAGTAAATAAATTCCCTTTTTCTTTGCTAACAATTAGCGCTCAAATTATAGGGTATTTATAGCGTTAACTAAAGAGATTAAGGATAACTCTAGTTTTTATGCATTAACCTCCTACAAGAAACTGCTGTATATTAGCAAGGATCTAGGTAATATGTAAGAGAGCTCAAGGGATTGTTAAGGAACGTGACTGGATTCATTTTGGCGTGGAACCTACGTCCTGACTGGGCAAATACAAGAAAGTGGTGGAGTGGATATTGCTCTCTGCTTGCATCTGTTCCTTAAGGAGGATTAAAGAGTGGGTTTACGGAAAATAGTAATATTTGGATGCTTGGTTTTCTTTTCAAGCGTCATTTTTGCCACGGGGCCTTTAGTATTAAATAGCGTCTCTTATCAAATCACTGAACAACAATGGGTGAAAACAAATCGTGCCACAGCAACGGTTTCAATGAGTGCGACCCTTGCCAGCCAAGACGTACAAAATTTACATGAATCAATCAGAAAAGATTTGCACAGTGTTATCCCAGGAGAATGGCATATTATTCAGTTTCAACGTCAAAAAGCAGAGTCTGGATTAGAAGTGATTGAAGCAACAGCACAAATTCGAGCAAGTGTTGATGATCTTGATCAAATATATCAGCGGATTGGTCGTATTGCTCAGCCTGGGCGAACGTATCGAGTAGTTTCTTTAGTTTTTAACCCGGATCTTGCAGATATTGCAGCTGCTAACGATGAGCTACGGCAAAAGATGTATCGTGAAGTACAAAAAGAAATTAAAATATTAAACGACCAGTTCCCTTCGCAAAAATTTGTTTTACACCAAATGAATTTCATTAATGCCCAACAGGTTTCAACTCCTGGACCTTTAGTGAGGAGCCAAACTATGGCTTTGGGTAGGGAGACAACTTCTACATCGGCCTTCTTATCTGTTAGTCAGCGCATCCAACTGACTGCAACGGTTACTTTATCACAACAATTTTTAGTTAAGTAAGGAACGTGCACGAAGTAGCTTACCCATTTGCTCTCTCATCTTGGGCTAATCTGCCAACGTTCCTCAATCGAAAAACACTCGAAATAGTAAGGACTATTTCTCGTATTTTTCTCAATCAGAATGTTGTCATCTCAATCCAACCTGAAGGTCAAATGTCCAAGTTATTTCGTGCACGTTCCTAATAGGGTGCTTGTAATGTTTTTAGGTAGATCAGTTTAGATGAAGAGGGTAACTGGGCAGTGACAGTATGATCATTAAAAACAGAGAAATGTTTTTGTTCGAACTGTGCTAAATAAAGACTGAGAATACCTAACTTTATTATCGATTTTTATGGAGTCTTTATTCATGGATAATGCGACTACTTTTTTTCCCAAGCTGATTGCTCATAGAGGTGCGTCTGCTTATGCTCCTGAGAATACATTATCAGCTTTGCAACAGTCATCGGAGTTAGGGGCTGAATGGGTTGAATGTGATGTCATGTTAGATAGCCGGGGGGAAGCTATTATTTTTCACGATCTTAAATTACATCGTACTACGAATGGCTATGGTTATGTATCACGTACACCTTATTCAGTGATCAGCCAATTAGATGCAGGTGGATTTTTTGGAGCAAAATACATCGGTGAAGTTGTACCAACATTAGAGCAATGGTTAAAAAGAGCAGCCCTGCTCAAGATGGGTATTAATCTTGAGTTAAAGATGGCTTCGCAAGTGGATCGGTTAGTCGATACAGTGATGATGAACTTAGCTCGATTTTGGCAAACAGGGTGTCCTACGCCTTTAATTTCAAGCCAATTTGTGGAATGTTTAAGCTGTATCAGTAAGTATTCTCATTACCATTGTTTGCTGGGTTATGTGACTAAACGATGGAAACGAAATTGGCATAAAATTCTTAAGCAATTTCATTGTGTTTCATTGCATGTTGATCATCGTTTTTTAAACCCAAAACGGGTGCAGCAGGTCAAAGAGGAAGATTATTTATTATTTGCTTATACAGTCAATAATCAAAATCGAGCAAAGGAATTGTTTGAGATGGGGGTTGATGCTATTTTTTCTAATTATCCGGATCTTCTGCTTCAGGAAGATCATTCGGGATAGTAGGGACGAGTAAAAAAATTGATTTGATTACACTAGGAAAAACTCGTAAAAGCTTTCCTTAAATTTTTGGAAAAAGTGTGTTAATAAGTCGTTCATTGACGCTATTCATATAGTAGCTCGCTTTAAGTTTTCTCCGCGCTTCCAGTGATAAATCACCTAGGCATTGGATAGATATTCGTTTTCTTTTGGAAGTTTCATACAGGCTAATTGCGGCCGAGACAGAAAGGTTAAGGCTTTCTGACATGCCAACTATTGGAATGTGGTAGAGAAGATCGCATTCTGCTTTCGCTGCTGCCGACAGCCCTCTGCGCTCATTTCCAATTAGGATGCATAGAGGGTTTTCAATAGGTAGTTGGCATAAGGAAGTGTGAGTGTGATCTGTTACTCCGCCTGCAAGCAAATAATTTTCCGCTTTGATCTGCCGGTAAAACTTTTTAAAAGTTGTATGAAAGATAATTTCAGTCCAACGGAATGCGCCTCGAGTAACGCTTTGTATAGAGAAAGCGGTGTCGTTTTTAGGCGTGATAATATGAATTTTTGAGATTCCAAATGCTTCACTGCTACGGACAGCTGCGAGGGCATTGTTAATGTTAGAAGGCAGTTCAATTGCGAGTTGGATGCTACCAAGGCGATTTAAAAGGATTTTCTCAATACGTTTTTTCCGCTTTTCATTGACAAAAGGGGCTAAGGCTTCGATCACTTTATGTGCCCCAAAGTGATCGATGATTCTGAAATGACAGTTTTTTACTAGGTCAGCCAATGTGTTATTGTGTATGCAGTTAAGAGAAGGTTCTATTATAAACAAACTTTTTTTTTAGACAAACAAATAGCAACTTTAAAGTTTATTGATCACGGTGCCTTGCTATGCTTTGGTCTAATGACGAAAAATACTTGCTGCAAGCTCTTCAGCTTGCTAATGTACGCCGCGGTTTTTGTGCTCCTAATCCGGCAGTCGGAGCTTTGGTTGTACATCAAGGGCGGGTTGTGGCAAGAGGAATGCATTGGGCTGTTGGCTATCCGCATGCAGAAGTTGAAGCTTTAAGCAGCATTGAAGATCAAGTTGAATTAAAAGAAGTGACTTTGTACGTGACGCTGGAGCCTTGTTGTCATCAAGGAAAAACACCCCCTTGCGTTGATTTTATTGTTTCATTTCATAAAGTAAAACGAGTCGTGTTTGCTTATTATGATCCGAATCCACGTGTTTCGGGGCAAGGAATGGCTGCTCTAAAGACTGCTGGTATCGATTGTGATTACCATCCCGTAGCGCAAATTAGCTCGTTTTATCGAAGTTATCGTTATTGGGTTTACCACCGGCGACCATGGGTTACTTTAAAATTAGCGTTGAGCGCTGATGATAAGATTGCAGGTGAAAACGGTAGGCCAGTGGCTATCACTGGTAAGGGGTGTCATCAATTAACGCATCGACATCGTTTTTATGCAGATGGTTTGTTAACGACAGCCCAGACAATTATTAATGATGACCCAAGAATGGATGTCCGATTGCCAGGAATTAGAGTTGCTAAGCCATTGTTTATTTTGGATCGTTGTTTGCGCTTAACTCATTATGCTCGTGCTTTTACGATGGCAAAGTCTGTGGTTATTTATCATGCGGCTGATCAAGCCCCAAAACTAATTGGAAGACATCAAGAAAAAGTACAGCATGTTGCTATTTCTAATCATTTTTCAGGTTTAAATTTATCTCAAATAGTAGATGACTTGGGAGCGAGAGGGCTCCACGATATTTGGGTTGAGGTTGGTGCAAAAGCGTTTAGATCTTTTTGGGAATTAGGAGCTATTAATCAAGTTATTTTTTACCGTTCAACTCGGTCTTTAGGGAAAAATGCTTTGCCTATATTTTCAGATGACTTTAATCCTTTACGACAAGTAGCTTCAGTAGAATGGCATGAAATTGATGGGGACGAATATACCCAATGGATTGTTTCTCAAGAGTCTGTTGACATGCGGTTGCCTGAAGAGAAAAAGTGTAGAGATTTAGAGTAATTCCAACATTCCTGGGGTCGGCGACTTTATGAATAGAAGAAGGCGAATTTCAAAAAATTCTGGTTAGGAACGTGCATGAAATAACTTACCCATTTGCTCCCTCATCTTGGACCGATCTGTCAACGTTCCTCAATCGAAAAACACTCGAAATAGAAGGGCTATTTCTCGTCTTTTTCTCAATCGGAACGTTGTCATCTCAACCCAACCTGAAAGTCGAAGGCCCAAGTTATTTCGTGCACGTTCCTTAGAAAGCGATATCCTAGGAATGTCAGTTCTCAACTTGGGAAAATGATTTTGATGCTGACACTTCCATTATCCTAGTATGATTTAGGTCCGTGTACAGAGGACAATTTGACAATCGAATAGACTATTGCTAAATTCCGTTTTGTCTCCTTGTCGTTTCTGCGGCAGGTTATGACGCTTCGGGGGCGGGGTGTAATTCCCCACCGGCGGTAACAGTCCGCGAGCGCTCCTTAATAAATTCATCAAGGAGGTCAGCAGATTTGGTGAAATTCCAAAACCGACGGTAAGAGTCCGGATGATAGAAGTGCTTGTATCAGACATCCTGGCAATGTCGGTTGTATCTAGCGAATATTCTATTTTTGTGTGGAATATTGCCAACCAATAGCAGTAACTTATAACTTATTAGTCGCACGAACCTTATCTACACCCCCCCGAAGGCAATTTCATTTAAGCCGACATTTGGTTTCAGAGAGGAGGGGTTCATGTTTTCTGGCATCGTTGACCATTGTGGAACACTATTAGAAATCTGTAACTCATTAAATGGTTTGCAATTTTATATTCGTTCGAAGTTTTCTCATTTAGTTTTGGGAGAGAGTATTTCTGTCAATGGGATGTGCTTAACTGTTGTCGAAGTGAACCAGAGTGATTTCCGCTGTGATTTATCTCCAGAAACTTTAAAAGTAACTAATGCTGCAACTTATTCGTTAGGAGAACAGATTAATCTAGAGAGAGCAATGTGTCTGAATGATCGAGTAGGGGGGCATTGGGTTACAGGTCATGTTGATACTGTTGTAACTCTTATAAATAAAA
>Ga0075318_1000012_pt1 | contig 17183 bp, 12 predicted proteins | sample MayberryNE_TuleB_2_FD_120050 | JGI IMG/M metagenome (GOLD analysis project Ga0075318, IMG submission 120050) | Natural and restored wetland microbial communities from the San Francisco Bay, California, USA, that impact long-term carbon... | ecosystem: Environmental > Terrestrial > Soil >...
AAGCAAGTTAATCATAAGGTTCCGGTGATTGTTGGTACGGGTGGCCCTAGCACCCAATTCACAATTGATATGAGTCGGCAAGCAATGGAACTTGGCGCAGATGCAGTGCTGATAGTCACACCTTATTATAATAAACCAACGCAAAATGGTTTATATCTTCATTTTCAAGCTATATCTAAAGCAGTACCAATCCCGCAGATTCTTTACAATGTTCCTTCTAGAACTGGCTGTGACTTGCTGCCAGAGACTATTAAATGTTTAGATAAGTTTTCAAATATTGTAGCTTTAAAAGAAGCAACTCCTGGAGTTGATAGATTGCAAGCTTTACTGGAAACTGGGTGCCATTTGGATCTTTTAAGCGGGCATGATTCTTCCTCTGTTGATTTTGTACTTAATGGTGGAAAAGGGGTTATTTCGGTCACGGCTAATGTGGTCCCTAAGCTTATGCACGATATGGTTGAAGCAGCGCTTGCTGGGTATCGTGAAAAAGCCGTTCAATTTAATGAGAAATTGTTTATGCTTCATGAGCGTTTATTTCTAGAGTCTAATCCTATTCCTGTAAAATGGGTTTTATCGAGAATGGGGCTTATAAAAAACAGTATTCGTCTACCACTTACACCACTGGATGAGAAGTATTATGCTGAGTTAGAAGAAGCAATGATGTCTTTGGATTTATCGATTGACCGGGAAATGTTTAATGAAGAAAATGACAAATAAACTTTTATTTTTTGTGATTATTTTTTTTATTTTGGCAGGATGTACGACCGGCCCTTATTCAACTAAAAAAGATAACTACTTAACACAGGTTCAAGCAATTCACCCAATTGTGATACCATCTGGTGCGACAGCCCCAGCCCAGCAGCCTTATTACTCTGTACCACGGCGGTCAATAAAAGTACCGAATCAACCGCCTTCGCTAGTACCCCCTACTTTGAAAAAATAACCTTGAGGAAAATTAGCTATGAATTTAAAAAAGAAAGATCTTTTGTATTCTGGTAAAGCAAAGTCGTTATTTACTACAGATAATGCAGATTGGCTCATTGTTGAATTTAGGGACGATACAACAGCATTTGACGGAGGTAAACGTGAAGCATTAGCTGATAAAGGGGCTGTAAATAATCAGATTAGTGCTTATATTATGCAGATTCTTGAGAAAGAAGGTGTTTTAACTCATTATAAAGAGAGAATATCACCTTATCAGTCTTTGGTTCGACGTCTAAAAATGATTCCTTTGGAAAGTGTGATACGTAATGTTGCTGCGGGTAGTATTTGTCGTCGCTTGGGAGTCCAAGTAGGTAAGACATTTAATCCGCCTTTGTATGAGTTATTTTGGAAAAATGATGAATTGCATGACCCCCTTGTTAATGAGAATCATGTTGTTTGTTTTGAATGGGCGACTCAAAATCAGCTTGATCAAATGGAGCAGATAACTTTTAAGATTAACAAAGTGTTAACTGAATTATTTGCAAAGGCAGGTTTAATTTTAGTTGATTCAAAATATGAATTTGGGGTTAGCTCTGATGGCAATATTTATTTAGGTGATGAAATTAGTCCTGACTCTTGTCGAGTTTGGGATGAAAAAACTTATGAGTCTCTTGATAAAGACCGCTTCCGTAAGGATTTGGGTAATGTGGTTTCTTCATATCAACGAATAGCAGAATTATTGGGGATATCGATAGAATTTTAATGAGGTAACTGTATTTCAATTAAGTAAATGTATTCCTTAGGACTCCTTCTTTTTAGCAAAAATTTCTCCTCATTGTGTTCAAGAATCTTCGATTCTATTGTCAGTTCGGAGATTTCTTCTTTGTATTTTCCTTGTGAGATTTTTAAATTGTACCATCTTGTGGAGATTTGCGAGATATATTAAGGTAGCAAAAATGCTCAGCGTCCTTGCAAGTAGCAGATGCCGCGATGTTGCTGTCCAAAATAATGATTGTATTTGTAACAGAATAGCAGCACTTGCTAAGATTCTTAGTGAGACCCATTTAGAAGAATACATAATCCAGAAACAGAGAGCAAAGCAAAAAACGATCTCCCAGTCGGGGAACCATTTTTTGAAATGAAGAAGTATGCTTTGTAACGCTTCAGTATTAAAATTTCCAATTATTAGATTCTTCCCAGCAATCCAATATAATTTTGGAGGTATGCTGAAATTTTCGGGAATAAAGGCCGAATTTGTTAATGGCACGAATACATGGCCATAGTACCAATTGTGTAATGGTATTAACAGCACGGGTAGAAAACCTAGTGCGGACCTACAGAGATAATGCTTAAGTTTGTAAGGGGGAAGGGGCAGTATTTGCTTTGACAAATTGAAGTGGGCATAAGCTAATATAAAAATAGCAGCTGGGAGCATATTGGGTCTGCACATAGTGGCGATTGCAAAGAGAAAAGAGACAGAAAACAGATGCTGGTGATTGATTTGGTTTTTATTTCCGTTAGTCAATAAGCATAATGCACCAACAAAGCAGGGGAAAGCGATTGATGCTGACATATTTTCAACAGCTAAAGAAAAGTAAGTATGCATTAAAAAGATAAAGATTAATAAGCACAGCAATGCAGGTAGACTGTAAAGAGCGCGACAAATCTTGTCAAGATAATAATAGAATAGCATAAATAAGGAGAGCAAAAGAAATAGGGAGGGAAGGCTGCTTTCTCCGAAAATAAAATAGAATACAGCATTGCAATATCGTTGAAGCGGCATGTAACTAAATACTTCAGCCCCACCTGCTAATGCTTTTAAGAATTGGTTATGTAAAAGATAATAGAAAATTTCACGTCCTCGTCCAGCATAGGTAAGCCCATCATCCCCCCCGGAAAAGACATGAGTTTCTGAGAAATGGCTGAACTGATGGATAGAGCCTTTCAGACTTAAAATGAAAATTTGCGGTAGGATAATTAAAAAAATCAAGAGGATCTTTGTAAAATGTTTTCGATCAAATTGGAGGCTGAAAAACAAAAAACAAATCATTAATAATGATAAGAACCCACGAAGAAAATAAAATATCTTATATTTAGTAGACAAAATAAGATGCATAGATAGATTGTCATGTTCAGGAAAAGAGACACCATAAATAAAAGAGCTTTCTTTAGCTTCAGCAGATGTAATTGAGCGGCATTGTAGGTTGCTGTGATAAATAAAGTGATCAAGCCAGTAGACAGAGCCTTTCCAACAAAGTTGGCTGTTGATACTGTTCTGTGGGAATTGAAATGCTATAAAAAAGGGGGTGAGTTGTCGGGAAGGGGGGTCTGATTGCGCATACCAATTATAGTAGCCGAGCGTTTTTGTTTTGTTGTTAATAAAGCTTTCTCTTAATGTTTCTAGAGAATCAAAATCAATACGATGAATATAAGCACTCATATTGCTGTGTTTCCAGAAAGATTCGGTGGAGAAAGAATAAGTTTGTGATGGCTTAATGAGAGATGCTTGCCAGCTAAGACCCAAGTAATGTGTGTGCCAATGAGATCTTGGGTAATATTGGGCAAATTTCTTTTTTAAAGCGTGATATACTGGATCTGGTAATTGTTGGTATTCGCGCTGTTCATTGCTTTCATTTTTTACCGTGGGCATATAGAGATTAGCGCCCATATTAATTTGAAGGATTGGAAAACAATGTTTAAGGAGTAGCAGGATTAAAAAGAGAAGAAAAACTTTCATTGTTTTTTTGTAAAATAGGGAAGTAGTTCGTAGCTCTGGAATAGTAATAATTAAGCTAGTGCTAAGAAAGAGAAGTAGGGTTTCCCAAATGGAGGTAATAGGAAGGCCGATAGCAAGTAACACAGATAAAAAGATAAACATCTTCCATGCTGCATTTCTGTTAAAAAGAAATGATTTGGCTGACATATTTGGTATAGTCCATTTTGAATGATTTTAAACGAGGGGAAAAATCATTTTCACATTTGATGTTATATAGTTAGCTAACATCAAGGAGAGGAATGATTTCTTGCACGCTTACGGTGATAAAACTAGCATGTTCAGATTGATTTGGCTATGTTATTTTTTGAATACAATTACCCCAAATTTCGCAGTTAAAATCGATTGCACGTTCCTAAGCGGTCTCTTTCTAGTTGATCATTGTCGTGTCACCATAAGTTTGACTCTTTTACTCTTGCTTGATAAATGCTTTTTGGATTAGCTTTTCATCAAATTCAGGAAGCAAGATACCTTTAGCAGCGTAGTGATAAAGGACGCAGGCAAGGATTGTCTGTGTTGAAGAAATTATCGTTGAAATGATAAGGATTATTAAAAATGAAATGGACACGCCGATAATAATGTTTTTATACCCCCCGACTAGAAGGGAAATAAGGATCGGCAAAATTGCTAAAATGCGCGCTATAAGCATAAAAGGAACAAAGCCAAAATTAATTTTTAAATCGCTTCCCCAATTTTTGCGGATCAGTTCTGCTGATCGTTTTGCTGAATAATGGGGAGAGGTGTTGTTTTCAACTATTACAGGTAAAGTCAGTTGACATATGATAGACCAGCGGAGGCCAAAAAACATTTTCTGGTAAAATTTTTTATTTTTTACCATTGGATAAAATATAATTACAATAAAACCAATGAAAGAGCGATAGATATTCCAAAGTAATAACTTAAAAAACCTTGTATTTGCTCTTTCGATGCCATTTTTTAGAGAAAAAGTTTTTTCTCTAAAATAGTCGCTAATGCAGTGGGTAAGCGCTGCGTTAAAGTAAAAAGCAATTTGGTGCACGAAAAACAGAAAAAGAAGGATACTCAAATAAAGCCAAATAATTGTTTCAGTTTTTGGGTGCTGGGTAATTATTTCTTTTTCATAGCGTATCAGTGGGGAGAGAAGAAAAGCCAGTAGTAACAATACAGTGAGGCTCGAGAGAAAAGAGATCATAAGGAGAGACTTGTGTTTAAAAACAAATTGCATACTTTGTTGCATGAGCTGACGGCTACGTTTTAACCGGGTTTCCACAATACTCATTCCTGAACAAGGGTTAAGAGTTTAGTTTTATCGCTTACCTTAAGCTTAAATTTCGTATCGACTTCGACTGCAGAGCTCAGGTAAATAGACAGGAGGGTTGACTCATTGTCCAAAAAGAAACAGAATAGCGCAATTTTATGTTCAGGTGAAGTCAATGCGCCCTACTTTTCTTAGCGATTTTGATTATTTTTTGCCGAATCACTTAATTGCTCAGCGCCCCTTACCTTGTCGAAGCACAAGTCGTTTGTTATGTGTTGAGACTGCTCAAGCCAGGCTGAGTGATTGTTATTTTGAGAACATTATTGATTGGATGCGTCCACAAGACGTGCTTGTTGTTAATAATACAAGGGTTTTTCCAGCACGGTTACGTGGGGAGAAAGTAAGTGGTGCTCGTATAGAATGCTTAATTGAACGTTTTCTGTCAGGTAATCAGGCGCTTGTACACTTGCGTTCAAATCGCTCCCCTAAGCCGGGTTCTATGCTAACTTTTTCAGATACTTTAACAGCAGAAGTACTGGGTCGTGAGGGCGCCTTATTTTTGCTGCAATTTCATTGTCACTCAAAACTTATTGATGCATTGAAGAAGTACGGTGAAATTCCTTTACCTCCTTATATTAAAAGACCTGTTGATGAGGAGGATAAAGAACGCTATCAAACTGTTTATGGTCAGCAGGAAGGGGCTGTGGCAGCTCCTACGGCAGGTCTCCATTTTACTCATGACTTGCTTGAGAAGATTCGTTTACACGGGATTACTGTTGTCGAAATTACACTCCATGTAGGTGCAGGGACTTTTCAACCAGTTCGAGAGGAAAAATTGCATTTGCACAAAATGCATCAAGAGTGCTGTGAAGTGTCTCAAGAAGTCTGTGATGTAATTCGCCAATGTCAACAGGATAGTGGTCGTGTAATTGCGGTGGGAACAACAACACTACGAGCTTTAGAGACTGCAGCTAGCAACGGGTCTATTATGCCGTATAAAAAAGCGACTGATTTATTTATTCGCCCCGGTTATCATTTTAATTGTGTTAATGTTTTAATTACTAACTTTCATTTACCTAAGTCCAGTTTGTTGATGCTTGTTGCTGCATTTGGGGGCTATGATTTAATCATGAAGGCCTATCAGCGAGCTATTAATAATAATTATCGATTTTACAGTTACGGAGATGCTATGATGATCGTCAGGTCTCATTGATCTGTTTATTTAAAACACATTTTTCTAGTTCACAGTGCTAGGTAACTGTGACAACCTACTGTCTTTAATGCAAAAAATTCTGATTTGGGAGTATTGATCTATGGCCTATCAACACATTCAAGTTCCTTCTCAAGGTGATAAGATTCGTGTTAAGAATGATTTTTCTCTTAGTGTGCCGGATCAACCTATTATCCCGTTTATTGCGGGAGATCGCATTGGTGTCGATATAACCCCCGTCATGCGCGCTGTTACTGATGCAGCAGTTAAGAAGGCCTATGGAGGGCGACGCCAGATTTCGTGGACGGAGATTTATGCCGGAGAAAAATCCGTTCATCTTTATGGAAGAGGTCAGTGGTTGCCTGACGAGACTTTGGAGGCGATCAAAGAATATGTCGTTGCAATTAAAGGCCCATTGACAACACCGGTAGGAGGAGGTATTCGCTCGTTAAATGTGGCTATTCGGCAGGAGCTTGATTTGTACATTTGCCTACGCCCTGTGCGCTATTTTAAAGTTACTCCAAGTCCGATTAAAAGGCCAGAGCTGGTTGATATGGTGATTTTCAGAGAAAATTCTGAAGATATTTATGCAGGGATTGAGTGGGAAGCTTTTTCACCAGAGGTGGAAAAATTAGTTTCTTTTCTTCAGGAGCAAATGGGGGTACAAAAAATTAGATTTCCTGAAAGCAGCGGGATTGGTATAAAACCCATTTCAAAAGAGGGTACGGTCCGTCTGGTTAGAAGCGCTATTCAGTATGCTATTGAGAATGATCGTAGTTCTGTGACACTAGTGCATAAAGGGAATATTATGAAATTTACTGAAGGTGCATTTAAGACCTGGGGCTATGAGTTAGCTTGCGAGGAATTCAATGCCAAGCCTCTGGACGGTGGTCCATGGCAGGTTTTACAGAACCCAAAAACTGGGGGACAAATTGTAATTAAGGATGTGATTGCTGATGCTTTTTTGCAGCAGATTTTATTGCGCCCAGAAGAATACAGTGTGATTGCGACGATGAATTTAAATGGTGATTATATTTCCGATGCCTTAGCTGCTCAGGTAGGTGGTATTGGTATCGCTCCAGGTGCTAATTTAAGTGATCAAGTTGCTGTATTTGAGGCTACACATGGTACAGCTCCGAAATATGCTGGACAGGATAAGGTAAATCCAGGTTCTTTAATATTATCATCTGAAATGATGTTACGTTATTTAGGATGGGTAGAAGCAGCAGATTTAATATTACAAGCAATGGCCGACACTATTTCAGAAAAAACAGTAACGTATGATTTGGCTCGTTTAATGGAGAATGCTAAGGAACTGAGTTGTTCGGAGTTTGGAGAAGCTATGATCCATCATATGTAAGCTACTTTGTTTGATATTCTTTGCAGTAACTTTCCTGCTCGTTGTTTGTTTTTATCTGAGAGTCCAAGAATTAAAGTATCAAGAGGAAGGGTGCTGTTGAGTAAGCTTGCGAATTTTAAAATTTCTTCTAAATTTGGAACTGGATATTCTTTAATCTGGGCCAATGCAACTAAGTCATCAAAGTGTGCTGCTAAAGTATGCAGCACATCAAAACGTGTAGGCTCTCTGTCAAGAGTTGCTTCAGGTATTTTGCTGTTACACATTTCTAGTGCAAGTTTCAGTGGATTGCTCAGTAAAGAGTCGCCATAGTATTGGCGAAGTGCATTGTATTGACTTTTATGCAGCATGTCATAGTGTTCAGCAATTTCATAAGTATTACTGTAAGACTTAAGAATTGCAGCAATATAATTTGGTTTTCTTCTAATAATGGCGCAAGTTAAATAGGGGTCGAAGCGAAAAGGATGTTTATAAAATCTTTTCTCTAATTTTTGGGAAAATTGATGTGCGAAAAAATTGATAGTATTCCTTCTATAGCTTTGGGGCGTTGTCATTTTTGTTATCCTTTACCACCAAAATCTGGTTTGTTTCACTCTACAATTTAGGAATGGATTTTTGCTAAATTTCGAGGAGTCCAGATTAAAATATACACAAGAATTTGGGATCAGTAAAATAAGCTTTTACGCAAAAATCTTAGCGAAAATAACACAAGAGCCATGCTTGAAATCTACCTAGGGCTTGTCGATGCTTTTATTATATTGAGTGTGTAGTATATTAATTTTTCACAGTATGTTTATTGAGCTCCAAGAGAAATGATGCTTGTTTTTCGAAATTCAATCTATGTCTTCTCTGCCGAGTGCGGTGATATCAACACCGATCTTCCTAGGATGTCGTCGCTTTTTAACTATAATTTAATTTCGTTGAAATTCGATTCAATATGCTTCACTTATCACCAAATAAAGCCCGTTTTCTCGTCAAAAAGCGCCGATCATAGGAATACCGGTTAAATTAGAAAAAATAATTTATTAAGCTGGTTTTGCTTGTAGTGTTTATTTTTTATTTAAATCCGATTGCTTAAGATTACTTTTTGAACTAATAAACGAACCCTGGCATTTTTTGAGGGCATTTAATTTGCTTGGTTAAGCCTTTTTACACAGGAAATTGAGTAAAAAATATTCTAAAGTTATAGAGTAAGTGGCAACGCCCACACCTTGAAGGAGTAAGGGAATGTTTAGCAAGTCTCTAGAGCTGTCATTAAACAATGCCTTTAAAAAAGCTCGTGAGAAAGGCCATGAGTTTATTACAGTAGAACATCTTTTACTAGCTCTATTAGATAACCCAGAAGCAGGGGGTGTTCTTATTGCTTGTGGCGCTTGTTTGGATCGTTTACGGGCAGGTCTTGGAATTTTTATTGATGAAACAACCCCGCAAATTCCTGGTAATTCAGATCGCGAACTTCAGCCGACATTAAGCTTTCAGAGAGTATTACAAAGAGCTATTTATCAAGCGCAAACATCAGGACGTTTAGAGGTTACTGGAGGCAATGTTCTGCTAGCAATCTTTGGTGAAGCAGATAGCCAAGCTGTTTATTTTTTAAGTCAAGAAAACGTGTCGCGAATGGATGTATTGAATTATACAATGCAAGGAATTACTAAAAATTCAGAACAAAACTATTTGGTAAGTGATTCATCTGTGTTCTCTGACCAAAATACCTCACGTGAGGGGAATGGTGAGGAGAATTTATTAGCAGCTTATACTATAAATCTTAATGAAAAAGCCCTGCAAGGGAAAATTGATCCCTTGATAGGTCGTGCAGAAGAGCTAACTCGCTGTATTCAAGTTCTATGCCGTCGTTGTAAAAATAATCCATTATTTGTTGGTGAGCCAGGGGTTGGGAAAACTGCAATTGTTGAGGCTCTTGCTCAACATATTGTTGATAATAAAGTCCCTAAAATGTTGCGTTATACCACCATTTATCTTCTTGATCTTGGAGTGCTCATTGCAGGGACAAAATACCGCGGCGACTTTGAAAAACGATTTAAAGCGGTCTTAAAAGCCTTAAATAAGCTCAGCGGAGCTATTGTGTTTATTGATGAAATTCATAACTTAGTAGGGGCTGGTTCTGCAACAGGTGGAACAATGGATGCATCTAATCTAATCAAGCCATTATTAAGTTCTGGTGAATTAAGATGTTTAGGGGCAACTACTTATGATGAATTTCGGAATTTTGTTTCTAAAGATCGTGCTTTATTACGCCGATTTCAAAAAATTGATGTGCCAGAAGCAACTCCCCAAGAAACAATTCATATACTAGAAGGGCTTCGACAAAGGTTTGAGCAGTATCATCAACTACATTATACTCCTGCAGCGATTTCAAGGGCTGTTGAGCTAGCTTCAAGGTATCTTTTAGACCGCCATTTACCTGATAAAGCGATTGATGTGATTGACGAAGCAGGGGCATATCAACATTTGCAGTCTGAGAGCAAGCGTCGGAATATTGTTGATACTCGAGAAATTGAGCAAGTTGTTGCAAAAATGGCGCGTATTCCTATACAAAATCTAACTCAGTCTGATAAGGATTTAATGAAGAATTTTCCTAAGGCGCTCAACGGAGTGGTTTTTGGTCAAGAACAAGCAATTGAAGTGTTAAGTGATGCCATTAAATTATCTCGCTCAGGACTTAAGGATGGAGAAAAACCAATTGGTTCTTTTCTCTTATCGGGGCCAACTGGGGTTGGGAAAACAGAATTAATTAGAGAGCTTGCTAACCAACTGGGATTGAAGTTAATTCGTATTGATATGTCTGAGTATATGGAAAAACACGCTGTCTCAAGATTAATTGGCGCTCCTCCTGGTTATGTAGGCTATGATCAGGGGGGATTATTAACAGAATCTATTATTAAACATCCTCATGCAGTACTGTTATTAGATGAAATAGAGAAGGCACATCCTGATTTGTTTAATTTATTATTGCAAATAATGGATTATGGGAAATTAACAGATAATAATGGACGAGAGGCAGACTTTCGCCATGTCATTATTGCAATGACAACAAATGCGGGTGCAACCCTCTTAGAAAAAAACTCGGTCGGCTTCTCTGAGCAAAATAGAGAGTTAGATGCATTACACGCAATAGAGCAGTTACTTACACCGGAATTTCGTAATCGTCTAGATGGTGTTATTTTCTTCAAACATCTTGAGCCTCATACTATATTGCAGGTAGTTGATAAATTTATAAATCAGCTGCGAGTGCAATTACGAGAGAAAGGTTTTGATCTGGAGATTTCACTTGAGGCAAAAGAGTGGTTGGCAAAATGTGGTTATGACCGAAAAATGGGTGCTAGGCCTATGGCAAGAGTCATTCAAGAGTATCTTAAAAAGCCACTTGCTAATGAATTATTATTTGGAAAACTATCGCAACGGTCTAAGGTATTGATTAGTTTAGATAATGATCGGATTAGGATACAAGTAAAAGAGGTGGTTGATGCTTGAGGCCGACATTGAGAATAGATAGATCCGACATTTTAGGATCAGCGATTTTTAAGCAGGATGGGGCAAAATTTAGAGAGAAAGTAGAGTTTATTTGGGGATAAATGAGTATTTTGAGTTGAATTTCAACGGAATTATAGTTAAAAGTGACATCCTAGGATTAGGAATATTTGTCCTATTAAGTGGGTTATCATTCTCATAATTCCCCACGTGGATCTAGTTTAGAAGTTATTGGAGTAGTATTGGGGAGAGAGATAAAATTTTCTTCTTGCCCTTTGGTAGGCACATGTATTCTTCGCCATAAAAAAAAGATAAACAAGAGAAGGCTGGTTACAATAAAATAAACAAATAGTCCATTGATTCCTAAATAATGAATAAAAGCAGGTGCAACAAAAGGTCCAAGGGTAGCTCCGATGCTGTATGCTAATAATAAACTTTGAGTTCCTGAGACTATATTTTGTGGCTCTAAATTATCACAAGCTTGGCTGGTGCTAATTGGGTATAGTGTAAATGTGACTCCACCAAATAAAAATAGAGTAATGACAGCTAGCCAAACTATATGAAAACCTATTAGTGTGAAAACTGAAGTGATCGCTGCTAATAACGCGATCACAATTAAAACTGTACGCCGTTCTAAATGGTCAGATAATTTTCCAACAGGATATTGCAACGCCATACCACCTAGTATGGTAATGGCCATGAAAAACGCAACCTCACTGGGATATCCTGTTTTCTGAGCGATAAATAAAGGAAGTAACCCATAAACTGCGCCTAAAATGAGTCCAGCAGTAAAACAGCCAATGACTCCTGAACCAGAGGCTTTATACAGTTTTTTAAAATTTAAAGTGGAGGGTTCGCTAATTTGAGGTTGACCTACTTTGGTCATAGCCAAAGGAATGACAGACAATGAGCTTAGCATGGCAGTTACCGCAAAGAGTGTAAGTGCTTTTGGGTCGCCTAAGTTAATTAAAAACTGACCTAATGCTTGTGCACCGTAGAGGGCTATCATATACAAAGCTAATATCTGCCCACGTATTTTTTCTGTTCCTAAAATTAAAAGCCAACTTTCGATCACAACAAATAATCCAGCGGTAGTAAAGCCTCCTAATAGTCTCAGTAAGATCCAAACCCAATAAGAAAGAATCATACCTTGTAGGAGACAAACAACCCCAAGTGCTGAAGCAAATGCTGAGAAAGCGCGTATATGACCTACTCGAACAATAAATTTTTCAACGCGGAAAGAGCCGCACACCAGACCCGCATAATAAGCACCAGCCATGGCTCCAATAACAAGCGAAGAAGCCCCCTCTATGTGCAGGCGAATTACTAAAAGTGTAGTAAAGAGTCCATTTCCCAGTATTAAAATAAAAAGGCTTATTAGAGGAGGGAAAACCTTACTAAATATGCGAATGATACTGCTCATCACTTATCCTGGTTTAAGCTTAAATCCTATAGTTGATTTCAATCGTAGGATTTAGGCTAAAATCTTCGTTATTTAGCTTTTAATGATTTAGTGCGAATTGATTCAAGACAGAACAACAGTTGTCTTTCCGACATTCCTAAGTCCTAAGATATCGCTTTTCAACCATAATTTCGCTGAAATTCGATTGAAAATGATCATTTATCACCGAATAAATTCCGTTTTCTCATCAAATTTCACCTCATTCTATTTAAAACTGTTTTTCTCAATGCACAAAAACACTCCACGCTCTAGCATTCTTAGAATGTTGGCTTGGTCTCTTTCAAGACAGAGTTTTGTTTGAAACTCGGCTTGGTGCAATTCTGCCAACCCTAGAAACCTTACTACCATTATCCTGCTTAGAAAAACATTCCTCTAATTTAGGTTTAAAGATCGAAAAAAGAAGGATGTTGTTATTCCAGAAGGAAGAGTACTTCTGTTTCAGTTTGAGTCGTCGCTACTGTTTTCTGTTCGTTTTTTCCCAATATCACGATAAATAATTCGTCCCCGAGTCAAGTCGTAGGGAGTCAATTCAACAGTAACAGTATCCCCCATGAGGATGCGAATATAGTTTTTTCGGATTCGGCCTGAAATATGAGCTGTAACTACATGACCATTTTCCAGTTTGACGCGAAACGTTGTATTTGGAAGGCTTTCAACCACTGTGCCTTGCATTTCAATATGATCTTCTTTTGGCATAGTACCCTAGATCTCTCTATCAAAAAAATGGTAATGATGCCGATTTCTTATCATGTTTTCAACTCATTTGCTTTACCATGGCTATCTAAATATTTTTCGGCATCTAAAGCAGCCATGCAGCCTGTTCCAGCAGAGGTTACAGCTTGGCGATAAATGTAATCACCCACATCTCCTGCAGCAAAAACTCCTGAGATGGAGGTAGCCGTTGCATTGCCTTCCAAGCCTGATTTTGTCACGATGTATCCATTTTTATTCATTTTGAGTTGGTTTTTAAAAAGCTGTGTATTGGGATTGTGCCCAATTGCGATAAATAGTCCTTCAACCTTCAGTTCTTGAATGGTTTCATTTTTAACGTGTTTTAAACGTGCCCCGGTCACTTGCTTTTCATCACCTAACACTTCATCGAGAACGTGGTCCCAAATAATATTGACCTGCCCCTGTTTTGACTTTTTGATTAGGCGATTTGCTAGAATCTTTTCAGCACGAAACTGATCTCGGCGATGTACAATAGTAACTTCTGACGCAATGTTCGAAAGGTAGAGGGCTTCCTCAACAGCCGTGTTGCCGCCCCCAATCACAGCGACTTTTTTTCCTTTATAAAAGAAACCGTCACAAGTAGCACAAGAGGACACTCCTTTACCCATATAGTATGCTTCAGATTCTAGGCCTAAATATCGTGCTGAAGCACCAGTTGCAATAATCAGTGCATCGCAGAGGTATTCATTATACTCGCCCCAGAGATGAAAAGGGCGTTCTTTTAAAGTTACTGCATTGATATGATCAAAAATAATTTCTGTATCAAAACGTTTTGCATGTTTTTCCATTCTTTGCATTAAGGTTGGGCCTTGTAAGCCTTCGACGTCACCAGGCCAGTTGTCAACGTCAGTTGTCGTCATCAGTTGTCCCCCTTGTTCCATGCCGGTAATCAGAGCGACTTGGAGGTTGGCTCGTTTTGCATAAATTGCGGCAGTATAGCCGGCAGGGCCTGAACCCAAAATAACCAGTTGGCGTTTCTTAGTATTACTCATTAAAGCTCCATGGAGGTTAACCTAAACAGTGTAAGAAATATATAATAGCTTTCGATTCAATGGAAGTCGGACTATAATACAATGATCTTGATTTCATTGACTTAGGTGATTTTTGTGACTGAAAGTGAAAAAAATAGAAAGCAAAAGAGCCAGGAAGGAATTCTTTTTTCTCTGCACTTTTCTCATCGTGTAAAAGAAGGATTGTTGCTGCTGACTATTTTGTTATCGATGTTTTTGTTATTAGCATTGATGACTTATCATCATACGGACCCTAGCTGGTCTCATTATGTGGTCACTCAGCAAGTAAGGAACGCGGCAGGCCGGTTTGGGGCTTGGGTTTCTGATTTTTTTCTTTATCTGTTTGGCTATCTTTCTTATCTTTTCCCTTTTATATTGCTTTATTTAGTTTGGGCTTATTATTATGATCGGCCGTTGATTCAAAAAGAAGAACACTCCTCTGTTGTTGTTTTATTAGTCTTTTCAAGAATTATTGGTTTTATTTTGGTTTTAACTTCGGGAACAGGTTTATTAGATTTATATGTTAAAAGCAGTCCTACCGCCCTTCCATTTGATTCCGGTGGTATTTTTGGCAATATTGTTAGTTTAGCGGCTTTAAAGTCATTTAATGTAATTGGTTCAAGTTTAGTATTAATCACTATTTTGTTGATAGGCCTCACACTTTTGCTTGGAATTTCCTGGTTGCGGATGATTGAGTTGGTTGGGATAGCTGGAATTTTTATTTCTAAACGACTGTGTGGTTTCTTTTATACCGCTTTCTTTTTTAGAAGAAGGAAAGAAAAATCACAAGAGATAGCGAAAGGAGCTGCAACGATTGATCACAATATTATCGAGCAAGATGAACCCTTTTTATTAATGGCCTTAAAGCGATTACGATTAAAATTCACTGTCGTAAAAAATTTTACTATCGCAAAGTGGTTGAGTAAAAAAGAGAAGAACTCGATAGAAGAATCCCCCCCCCCTCTTTCCATTGTTCCTGTTGTTGTAGCACCTACTGAAACAGGGTTTGTTGAAGCAGAGGGGCCTAAGGCAAGCAGTGCTAAACGGACTGAACGCATGAATCAGTCTGAATGGCAAGAAAAAAGTGTACTTCGTTATTCTAAATTAAAAGTGATTCCTAAGTTAGAACTTCTAGACCCACCAGCGACTCAGTGTAATGAACGTGTCAATACTAAGAAATTAGAAGCACGATCTGTTGAGGTTGAAGCTCGTTTGCTAGATTTTAATGTGACGGCGAGGGTGACAGCAGTTCACCCAGGGCCGGTGGTGACTCGGTTTGAACTTGAGCTGGCTGCAGGAACGAAAGTTAGCAAAATTACGAATCTTGTTAAAGACTTAGCGCGATCTCTTTCTGTGACGAGTGTTAGGGTTGTTGAGGTGATTCCTGGAAAATCTGTCATTGGAATAGAGCTTCCTAATGAAAATCGGGAAACGGTCAGTTTGCAGGAGGTGCTAGCAACAAAACAGTATAAGAATGCACGTTCACCATTAACTTTAGCTCTCGGAAAAGATATTGCTGGACATCCTGTTATTGTTGATTTGGCTAAGATGCCGCACTTGTTGGTTGCTGGAACGACTGGAGCGGGAAAATCAGTGTGTTTAAACGCAATGTTGCTAAGCTTTTTATACAAGTCAACACCAGAAGCATTAAGACTGATATTGATTGATCCTAAGATGTTGGAGTTATCTATATATGACGGCATCCCTCATTTGTTGACTCCTGTTGTAACAGATATGAAAGATGCTGCAACGGCATTACGCTGGTGTGTGGTTGAGATGGAACGGCGGTATCGATTAATGGCAGCGCAGGGCGTGCGGAATATCGCAGGCTATAATGAAAAAATACGAATGGCTAAACAACGAGGTGCGCCTTTGTTGGATCCTTTTCCCACTCCTGGGGAGGTTGCTACTGAGCTGCAAGTGTTACCTAATATTGTCGTATTGGCAGATGAGTTTGCTGACATGATGGTGGTTGTTGGTAAAAAAGTTGAAACTTTAATTGCTCGCTTAGCACAAAAAGCTCGCGCGGCGGGTATTCATTTAATTTTTGCGACTCAAAGGCCTTCGGTGGATGTGATAACAGGCCTTATCAAGGCCAATATTCCCACTCGGATTGCTTTCCAAGTCTCCTCAAAAGTAGATTCACGGACGATCCTAGATCAACAAGGCGCGGAACAGCTACTGGGTCAGGGAGATATGTTGTATCTTCCACCAGGTTCTGGTATGCCGGTACGAGTTCATGGTGCTTTTGTTAGTGATGATGAAGTTCATCGAGTGGTGAAATATATAAAACAAAGAGGAAAGCCTGATTATTTAGAAGAAGTGTTGAGTGAGACAAGTGCAACGAATGATCCTAGTGGCTATACTCAAGCAGTATTAGGCACGACAGAAACAGATAGTGAGCAAGATCCTTTTTATGATGAAGCGGTAGAGATGGTGATTAAATCCAGAAAAGTTTCAGTGTCGAGCATCCAGCGTCGTTTTAAGATTGGTTATAACCGCGCTGCTCGTATTGTTGAGGCGATGGAGTCAGCTGGTTTGATTAGTTCAATGGAAAACAATGGTCAACGAGAAGTGCTCGTGCCCAAAAGGACAGAGTGAGAGCGATAAAATATGAGTGATTTTAAACGAAGGTTTTGGTTTTTTTTATTTTGCATGATTTGTATTGTCTCTCCTGTCTGTGCCGCGGATCAAGCTTCAGTCGAGTTAGCACAATTACTGAGCCAATACCAAAGTTATCAGGCTCTTTTTGTACAAACAACATTTCAAATGGATGGTTCTCGTCCTCAAATTAGTTCTGGTGAAATGATGATGGAACGTCCAGGAAAATTTCGTTGGGAAATCCATAAACCGATGAAGCAAGTTATTATTGCCAATGGTGATGATCTGTGGGTGTATGATGAGACGTTGCAGCAAGCCACTCTACAGAAAGTCAGTGCTGGTGTTGGTAGTCCTGCATACTTACTTAGTAATGATGCTGTCCAGTTAA
>Ga0075318_1000013_pt1 | contig 17078 bp, 14 predicted proteins | sample MayberryNE_TuleB_2_FD_120050 | JGI IMG/M metagenome (GOLD analysis project Ga0075318, IMG submission 120050) | Natural and restored wetland microbial communities from the San Francisco Bay, California, USA, that impact long-term carbon... | ecosystem: Environmental > Terrestrial > Soil >...
TGAATACCGATGAATTCGAAGGGCTGCTGGATCTCCTGGAGAAAGAAACGCGGGAGATCATACGGGAACGGGGACCCCCCCTCTGTATTCTGGGGGTGAACTCGTCCCCCGCCTGCGGGGTGGATACCATGTATTACGGCCCCGGTTCGGCCGGACGCCGGGGGAAAAAAGCGGGGAGGGGTGTATTTTTGAACAGGTTTCCCGATATCCCGGCAATCGATGTGGAAATTTTCGCCCGTTACCGTGTCTATCTCGCAGCCCCGCTTTTTTCCCAGGCCGAGCGGGACTTCAACCAAAGACTCTCCGACGTGCTGACATCCCACCATTATCTGGTCTATCTGCCCCAGGAGGCCGGGGACGAGAGCTGTTTCCGGGGCCATGAAGCGCACAGGGAGATCTACAGGAATAATCTCGGGGGGCTACGCTCCGTTGATGTCGTGGTGGCGGTAATCGATGGCGCCGATGCCGATTCGGGTACCGCCTGGGAGATGGGGTATGCGTACGGGATCGGAAAGCGGGTGATCGCGTTAAGGACCGATTTCCGTATGGCCGGAAGATGTGAACATGTGAACCTGATGCTGGAACAGTCGGCAATCGTGGTAGGGTCTATCGAGGAGGTGATCGATGCACTCTGTGCCCCGGTCACCGGTGTCCCGGTTGAGCATCAGGGCACAGATGGGGACATTACCCGGTAGAGATCCACGCGTTGTTCCGCAAATATTTAATGTCCGAAGCAGAGCAATGGTGATTGATGGAGAATAACAAGAAGCGGAAAACTGAGAAGGCCGAATGTAATCTTGACAGGCCATCGCCGAAAGACGCGACACCCGCTCCTTTCTTCTCCGGCCCGGGAATACACCAGGCTCTTCGCAGCAGGTATATCCAGGTACTTCTGGTCCTCACCGCTGCAGGCATTTTTTTACGATTCTACAATCTCACCTTCAACTCGATCTGGCTCGACGAGGCGGCGACCTACGAGTTTTCCAGGAATTCATTCCTCGGGATCTGGGATATCACGGCGAACGGGGAGTTCAACCCGCCTCTCTTTCATTGGATAGAGCATTTCATGCTCTTCTTCGGGAACTCGGAATATATTCTCCGGTTTATTCCCGCCCTGCTTGGTGCACTCACCATTCCTCTCTTCTATCTCATCGGCAGGGAGATGTATGACCGTAATGCAGGGATCATCGCCGCAGCGGTTCTGGCGTTCTCTCCGTTCCATATACTGTATTCCCAGGATGCAAGGGCATACACCGCCGTGCTCTTCTTCTTCTCCCTCGCGCTGTTCTTCTTCCTGAACGGGTTAAAAAAAGGGAGGAGATCCGACTGGATATTGTTCGGAATTTTTTCGGCCCTCTCGTTCTGGACCCATTTTTACGTGTTTATCGGTATCTTGGTCCTGTACGCCTATGCGATATATGAGGTGGGGAAGAAGAAAGGCTGGAACCTGAAGGCATTCACTTCCTGGATAATCTCCGCGGTCGTCTTCCTTATTGCCACTCTGCCGATCATGGTGGTTACGGTCCGTCTCTTTCTCATCAGGACGGGGGCGCCCCCGACCTACGGAGTACAGGGACTCGAGTCCTGGCACCTGACGTTCATCCAGTTTTCAGGGTTCACCCTGTACGCAACAGGGATCTTCCTGTTCCTTTTTGTATTGGGCCTTATCCAGCTCTTCAGGGTAAGGAGGAATACCTTCATCCTCTCGGTTTTTGCCATTCTGGTCACCCTTCTCGCCAGCTATGTGCTTTCGTTCGTGATGCCGATGATCCCGAGGTATCTCATCTTTTTACTCCCGTTCTTCTTCGTTCCCATCGCATCTTCCTGCGGTATCTTCTGCGACGTGGCAAAAACGCCGAAGATCGTGTATATTTTTATCATCGCTATTGTGCTCGTCTGTATCCCCCAACTCTACATCTACGATACTTCCTACTCGAAGGAAGACTGGCGGGGGCTGGCACAGAACCTGCAGCCCGCGACACAGCAGGGGGACGTGGTGGTGGCCGTTCCCGCCTACCTGAAGATGCCGCTTGAATATTATTACTCGAACAGTACCGACGGGACCATTATTGCGGGAGCATCCAGTCTCCAGGAACTCCAGGCAGTTTCGGAGCACTATCAGAATACCACTATCTTCTATATTGTGACTCCCGATCTTGCGGCAACCGACCCGAGCGGGGCGTCCTTCCAGTGGTTGGAGACGAATACCATGTATATTGCGAATCAGGGTGGGATCTTCGTTTTTGTCTCAACTACCCGGGGCTGATCATCGCCGATGTATGACGTCCTGTTGATCGTCCCCGGCGATGGCGAAGGGATCGGCGAAGCCGCCGGGGAAATAATCTCCATATTCAGGGGCAATTCCCTTAATGCCGGCATTTTCCTTGTTTCCGAAAAAAATAGGGAGGAATGCGGGAACCCCCGTGATGAGCACGTAGGTGACCGTGCCGGGACAGGGACCTTTGCCGACCTGTACACCGCGGTGGTCTCCGGAAAAATCGGAACCCGATCGCTCTGGTGGGTCAATGACCCCGGGAGCATCCCGCAGACCCCTTCGCGTATCGAAGAGATGTGGAGCGGGCTGGAGAAGGGAAATGACCTTGTAATCATGGTCCACTCATCGATACCCCTGATCCGGAAGTTCGTGGGGATGCTGCTCTTTCCCGAGTGGAAGGATCCTTTTTCCGGTATCTTCGTGGTGAAGGGAGATGCGTTCCGGGAGTATGCCACCCCGGACCTGCAGGGCCCCCTCCTCCCGCACCTCCTCTCCCGCATCCCGTGGAACGGTGTCATTGAAGTGCCGGGTCCCGGACACGAACCCCAAGGGGTGCGCATGCACTATGGGTGGGGATCCAGGGTGCGCGGCCTCGGCCAGATCATCTCCTATGCCGTATCAGAGGAAAAGAGCCCATTGCGAACAGAGTTGGGAAAGATTGTGAGGTTCGCACTGGTAGGCCTGTCAGGGATCCTGGTGAATACAGGCTTTTTATACCTTTTCACCGAGATAGGGGGGATATTTTATCTTGCGTCGAGCGCTCTTGCCATCGAGATCTCTATCCTGACCAATTTTATATTCAATGATTTCTGGACATTTAAGAGCCGGACAGGACTGATCCGACAACGTTGGAAAAGACTGGCCAGTTATAATTTTCTAGCCCTGGGGGGGATGGCGGTGAACATGGGGGTACTGTACGGACTTACCGCATTTTTTGACGTATATTATCTCTACGCCAATATCATCGGAATACTCTTCGCCTTTTTGTGGAACTACCTTACCAACCGGAACATCACCTGGAGGTGATCAGCATTGTTCCGATGCGCCGCCCGCAAGAAAAATTCTCCAGGAACGGGCGATCGCAGTGCTTTTCCGGAGTATCAGGTTATACTCGAGGATGCTCAGGCACTGGACCAGGTACTGCAGGAGTATCCTCCATTGCAGTTTGCTCTCTCCCATCTCCCGATCCTTAAACGTAATGGGAATCTCAGCGACCCTGGCCCATCCCGCCTTTCCGAGTATCTCGAACCCCATCCGGAAACCCCGGGGAGTGAGGGTCACCCCGTCAAGGATCTCCTTGTTAATCGCGAAAAAACCGCTCCCTGAATCGTGGACGTGCGGGATCAGGGTTCTTCCAAGCGTCGCGGCCCCGAAGGAGAGGATCTCGCGGTGAAATGCCCAGTTCCGGACCTCGCCTCCTTTCACATATCTGCTCCCGATGACCATATCGCACCGCTGCTCACGAAGGCACAGGTAAAACCTGGGAATTTTTTCGGGAGGATGCGAGAAGTCACAATCGATGCACTGGACAAGAGGGGCCCTGGCAGCCTGAATTCCGTCATAGAGTGAAGGAGACAGTCCGTGATTCGAATAACGGACCAGGATGTCCAGGTTGTCCATGGCATCTTTCAGTGTTCTCACGATCTCCGCGGTCCCGTCAGGTGAATCGTCATCCACGACCAGGATCTCCTCATAAATCCCGTTATCAGTGCAGATCTTATGCACCGCCCGGATCATGGGCCCAATATTTTCCTTCTCATTGAAGGTCGGGATCACCACGGTGAGATCATAGGTTGTTGTCTGATCTGTCGCTTGAATGGGCACTTCTTGATACATCTTCACGGGGATGCTTTATAGTTTGGTGAATCTGAACCGAGAGATCTCGTCGCCGGCCGGGAGCGCCATTCTGTTGTCCCCGGATCAGGACCGGGAATAAAATGATAAATAATATATATACTCTTCCCGAAACCGGTGTAATGGTTTATTATTATGACTTCAATTTTTAAATCCTGGAGTCATTTCTACGCAATTCCTTTGTTTTTATGCCTTGCAATTGTCACTCCGGTTCTTTTTTTGAAGGGTTATTTCATCGGCGATTACCATGATATCCTCAATAACACGCTTGATTATTTTTATCTGCAGCTCAATCTGCTGGGGAAATGGAATAATCTCTGGCCGGGAGGATTTCCGGAGGTCGCAAACCCGCTCTCGTCGAGGTTCTATCCGTTCTGTTTCCCTTTTTATTACCTCTCCAATAGCATCTACATCCTGAATTTCGTGGTCATTCTCCATATCCTCATCGCATTTTTCTCATTTCGCAAACTCGCCACCCTGATCTGCAGTTCAGAATTTTTACTCACCGTAAGCGCTCTTTTTTACGCGTTCTCCGGGATACTGCTGACCAGGATCGCGGCGGGACAGCTGGTCATTCTCTTTGCGCTCGCCTGGACGCCATTGATGTACTATTTCCTCCTGAAGATGCTGCAGTACCGGGAGTACTCGGTAAAAAACATATTTTTCCTGGTGTTCATTCTCGTATTTCAATATTTTTCGGGCGGATTTTACATCTTCGTGTTTAATTTCATAGTATTATTGATATTTTTCGGGTATTACCTCCTCACCGGGGAGAACAAAAAAAACATCTTCACCGCATTCCTGCTTGTTGCGATCTTCGTGGTCTCCATAAGTGCGATAAAAATGATCCCCGAACTGTCCATCAACGACTTTATCGTCCGCATCGATCCCATCGATCCCCTCGCGGGTGGGGGATTTCTGGAGAATACCTTCGGCTCTTTTTCCTTCGGCATCCCGATCGAGTCCACATTCGGGATGCATGAAAGTGCGGTGTTTCTCGGGCTGGTCCCCCTGGCGTTCGCGATAATCGCCTTTGTTTACGGTGATAAAAGGCTTGTATTCCCTTCGTTCATCGCGGTAATTTTTGCATTCATATGGGCGGACGGGGGGAATACGCTTCTCTCGTTCATTCATTTCTTCCCGATGCTGGATAATTTCAGGTGTCCCGGAAGAATTCTTGGAACGATTGGTCCTCTTGTTATTTTCCTGGCATTATATGGACTGGTGATCCTGCTGGATCGGCTGAAAAAGAAGGATGCATTCGCCGTGGGACCGCAGGAGAAAAAGAGAATTATCATCGGGACCGGGATCCTGGTCCTCGTGAAAGTCCTGGAGATCCCGTATCAAAATGGAATTTCCGGGTGGGGACTGCTGGCAATCGCCATGATCCTGATTCTTCTCCTGGTACTCTTCATCAACAAATTGTCGGAACGTGGCTTTATTGCATTTTTGGTGGGTTCATTAATAATAAACGGGGTATCAGTTGCCCTGTCAGGATTTGTCAACCCATACCTCGGCTTCCAGGCGGGAATCGCACTCGTGCTGCTGCTCATCGCGAGCTGGTCTTATTACCGGGCGGATACCCGTGCCAGTTCAAGAATATTCACCTCCCTGTTCGTGATCGCATTACTGGTCTGTATCGGCGGCAACCTGGGTTACCTCGTATATTCCAACCCGGGACTCGATTCGGGTCCCGCACGCGATATCGCTCAGGAACTGGGGATACCCTCTGTGGAATATCCCCAGATCTACATCCTTGATACCGGGTGGGCATGGATGCACATGGATTTCACCTATGCATACCTCGTCAGGAACATTCAACCGCTGAACGGCTATTATCCGTATTTCCTGAAGAACAACCTGGCCCCCTCCTATACCCTCCAGGGAGTAGCCTATACCACTGCGAATTACATCGTGGACATGGCATACCTGGAACGTGGAACGCCCGCTTTTGAGGAGATATCAGGGACCATCGATGATATTCCGGTCTATACACCCCCCGACGTCCTTCCTAATGTATTCGTCGTGAGGAACGATCGGTTCGTTCCGGTTGCCATCGAAAAATATTCCCCCGATGAAGTGATCATTACCGGGGATCTGCACAGCGGGGACGTAATCGCATTAAAGACGGCATTTTACCCGGGGTGGGTGATCGATGGGATCCCCGCCCAGCCCACCGGAAACCTGGTAAGCGGAAGGTTGGTCGCGGATTCGGGACGGGTGACCATCAGATTTGATCCCCTTGACTTCAAGATAGGTATTTTCCTCTCCATGATGGGCCTCCTCGCGCTAGCCCTCCTTGTTTTTTACCGGAAGAAAACCGAACCCCTCCTTTTCTCTGCAGGAACAACGGCTCATTCATGATCTCTCACCCGCGTGGCGGGTGGACCTGACCTCGTTCCCAGGTAAATCCGGGACTTTTTTAAGGGAACCGGATCGATGCATGGACCTTCCGGAACAAGCCCGGGGCGGACCCTCCCCAATCATCATATCCCATCGCGCCCCATCTTTTCTGGATGCCGAACCTTAATGTCGCCGTCATCGGCCCCCTGGAATATGCAAAAGAACTGGGAAAGAAGGGGACCGTTTCGGATATCACTTTTTACAATCTCAAAAAGGACGAAACCACCGTCACGTTCATCGAACCGAGCCGCTATCCCGAGAAACTTTCCTCCCTTTTCTTCGCGGTCTCCATGGCCCAGAAAGTGATCCTGGTGGTCGATGAGATCAACGCACAGTTCGGAGAATGCGTGCTGATGCTCGATTGCGCCGGGATGAAGGACGGAATCCTCGTCCTGCGCAACTATATCACCCCGGAACAGGTGGCACCCCTGGTCAGGGACACGGTGGTCGAAGGCTACCGGATCGCGGAAGACGAACGGTTCCGGCTCCGCGAAGAGCTGATCGAAGAAGCGGCCTCCCGGAAAGACCCCGCTCCGGAAGAACTACCCCGTACCGGTTCGGTCCCTGTCGATCATCACTTCAATGTAAAGGGAGTGGGTGTGGTGGTGCTGGGAGGAGTCATCAGGGGGGCGATCCGGAAGCATGATTCGCTCAAGGTACTTCCCACCGAGCACACGGCCCTGGTCCGGTCCATACAGAAGCATGACGATGACGTGGACGCGGCATGGGAGGGAGATCGTGTCGGCCTCGCGCTGAAAGGTATCGAGGTCGAGGCCCTTGACAGGGGCTTCGTGCTCACCAATGATACCACCCTGACCGCATCGGGGACGATCCACGGGCGTGCGGTCCTGGTGAAATACTGGCCGTCCGCCCTGAAAGAGGGTATGATACTCTATCTCGGACACTGGATGCAGTTTCTTCCGGCCAGGATAGCCTATGTCAACAATGCGGGTGACTGGAAACGCCCCGAACTGACGCTGCGGTCAGAGAAAGAACTGGTCTTCCCCCCCAGGGCACGGATCCTGCTCCATTACCTGGAAGGAGGGAAACTGAGAATAGCAGGCTTCCTCCAGGTCGACTAAAGATGTACCCGGAATAACATCCTGTTTTTTCCGCCGGGGGATTTCCCTTTTTTTATTGAATATTTGGCTCTGTTGAAATCCTGCATACTCCTTCGACGAGAGAAATATGCTATATACATTCATCAGTGATATCCCCCCGGGGGATGCCGCAGTGGCGGGGGCGAAGCACCCGAGAACGTCCACGATAACGAGGGTTTCAACAAAGCCGAATATTTTGCAAATGAAATGCGAGACCCGCCTGAGTACGACCTCCCGGACTCATCCCGCCGTTGTGTACACCTCCAAACGGGATTTACCTGGGTTGTCGTACGCAGAGATTTTTCCGGAGAATTACAGAACCTGTTTTTGAAGAGCAGCCGGTGCGCTCTTCGGGGTGGCGGGACCATCGCGCTGATCTGGTTATGCACGACCCGTCCCCGACACTCCCAGGCCTTAGGTCCATATCGGTGTGGCGTTACTGACAGGATCGATCCGGGTTGTCGGATGCACGGAGTTCAGGCGTAAATTTTTTTGAACATGACCGGAACCGCCTTTGAAGGCCCGTTGGATAGCGGTGGAACCGTCGGGTTCGGGATTCCCGTACCGGATCCTTTCGGATCCGACCCGGCAGGGGAGGGCTTATCCCTGCGGGCTCCAATGATTGATCAGGTGAACTATGGCACTGGGAGACCTTATTCCCTGGATTGTGGGAGGAATCATCCTCCTGATCGTGGTAGTGCTCATCCTTTACTTTGTCTCCATCTACAACCGGTTCTACACCCTGAAGAACTCGTCAGAAGCGACGCTGGGGCAGATCCGGGTGGCAATGAAGAAGCGGCTGGACATGATCGACCAGCTGCTGGGTGCGGTAAAGAGCTACGCGAAGTTCGAGCGGGAGACTTTCGAGAAGGTCACCGCCATGCGTGCCCGGGTAGGCTCGGCCGGGCCGGGCGACCTGAACGATATCGAGAAGGAGTCGCGGTCCCTGCTGGGCAGGCTCTTTGCGGTGGCAGAGAACTATCCGGACCTGAAGACCAATACGACCGTGATGAACCTGATGGATGCGGTGAGAGGGGTCGAAGAGGAGATCGCCCGGCAGCGGTATACCTATAACAACATCTCACAGCAGTTCAACATCATGATCGACGTCATACCCTCGAGCTTCGTGGGCCGGTTGATGGGGCTCTCCAAACTGACCTACCTGGAGTTTGAAGAGGCGATCTCGACTCCCCCGAAGATCGAGTTCTAGGGGTGATCGAATGTCGGAGGAACGACAGCTCATCCTTCTTTTCATCATCGCGATAGGTGTCGCCGCCCTGGGGATCCTGATCGGGACCACGATCCCGGGCCTCCTGGAAGGGGACCTCCTGGTGGACTCGTATCACGCGGATTTCGGCCAGAACGGGACCCTTGCGGAGACCTTCACCTACCAGGTCAGTAACAGCGGGGAATACCGGATGCTGTTCCGGTTCTGGAACGTTCCCCTCTCTCTCACGCTCCTCAATTATCCATTCATCCTCTACCAGGACATGACCATCCCCCCCGGGGTGATCGGGTACGTGAAGGATTACCAGGGGATGGTGACCCTGGTGGGATCGACCGATCCCGGTGCCGCCGCGGTGGTGAAACAGCTGGCCGAGCTGAATGAGGTAGGGATCTACAACCCGGCATATTTCAGTTCGGGAGTTTATACCGCCCTGTACCAGTACACGCTCTACCCGCCCATCGAGTACGACCAGGATTATGCCCACCTGAACATCCGGCTCGTCGACCAGCACGTCCCGTTCCGAAACCTCGAGATCACCTACCCGTCGCAGTATGTGGTGGAGGTCTATCCGCATCCGGCTTCGCTCTCGGTCTCGCAGTCCGGCGACAGGATCGTGGTAACCGGAAGCGCGGCCACGAACGAGGTGGTGGGGATCGAACTGTTGCTCCAGAAACAGGCGCTTAATACCACCCCGGGATTTCCCACCTACGTGGAAGGGGTGAAGGCGCAGACCGACGCCGCAAATCCCTGGTGGGAAGTCCTGCCCTGGTATTTCGCCCAGGCATGGTTCGTGATCTCCCTTATCGCAATGCTCGCGACCTCGTTCCTCCTCCTTGTGGTCTATTACCGTTTCGGGAGGGAGAAAAAATTCACGGTTCCCGGGTATCTCAGTTTTACCCCCAACCCGGCCATGAAGCCGTGGGCGGTCAACCTTCTCTTCAAGGGAGACGCGGTCGATTTCGACAAGGACGGCTATTATGCCACCCTGCTTGACCTTCACCGAAGGGGACTGGTCAGGATCGAGGGAGGCGACCAGGGGGCCCCGGTCAGGATCACCGTCCTCTCCGAGAATACCCCGGACCCCTATGAGAAGCGGGTGCTCTCGTTCCTGAAGGACGTGGCTGAGAACGGAGTGGTGGATACCGCGGTCCTCGAACGCCTCGCCACCCGGGCGAGGTCTGATCGCGGCGCAGAATCAGAGATCCTCCGTTACCAGCGGGAACTGCTGGATGTGACCCGACGCTCCGATCCCTCCCTGATCGCCCGTTACCTCGTGGACGGAAGGGACCATATCTTCCCGTTCCTGTTCGTGGGGGTGGCGTTCACCGCGATCGGCATCATCGGGCTTATCGTGTCCCCGGTCCTGGCAGGATATCTTGGTCCTGCGGTGTTGTTCTCCGCGCTGATACTGGCACAGTCTGCGATAGCCCTTGCCTTTCCTTCCACGCTCTTCGGGCACTGGAAGGGGGACGGGTACCAGGAGAAACTCCAGTGGGATGCATTTGCAAAGTTCCTCTCCGACCTGGCCCTGATGCGAAAATACTCCCCTGCGGATATTTCCATGTGGGGCGAATGGCTGGTCTATGGAACCGCGCTGGGAGTGGGGGACAAGGTGGAGAAGGCCATGAAGGAGCTTGATGTGAACATTCCCGAGGCCGGCGTTCCCCTGGGAATCCGGACCGCGTTCATCCCGGTGCTGCTGTTCATCCCGCCCTCCCAGGGAGGAGGCGGCGGTGGGTTCGGCGGCGGCGGTGGGTTTGGCGGTGGCGGAGGGTTCGGCGGCGGCGGCGTGGGAGGCCGTTGAGTGCCTTGCAATCACCGTTGACATCCTTTATCCTCCCTTTTATTTTCCAGGAAATTCCATAGCATAGCAGAGAAAAGAACATGCGGTACGCGGAAGGGAGCCCTGGCAGGGTTTTTTATTTGAGGATCGACCACGGGGAGGACCTGATCGCCACGCTGCTCTCGTTCGTGAGAGCACAGAATATCCGTTTCGGGGTGATCCAACTCCTGGGCGCGCTCCTGGAGGGCGGCATGGTAACCGGACCGGAGCATCCCGTGCTCCCTCCCGCTCCCCACAGTGAGGGTTTCGGCGGGGGATGGGAGGTCATGGGCATTGCGACAATCTCCTGGTCTGCGGACGGTCCCCACCTCCATCTCCACGGCTCTGTGGGGAGGGGCACAAATGCCCTGACGGGGTGCATCAGGGGAAAGGCAGAGGTCTATATCGTGGTCGAGGCGGTGATCCAGGAGATACGAGGATGTCGGGTAGAAAGGGTTTTTGACCAGGGTACCGGGCTCGATCTCCCGTACCCCAAAGACGGACAACACCAGAAGCCATGATCATGCAACAACCCCCTTTCCTTCCACTTTCCGCCAGGGAAACGCAAAAAATCGGAATAGATCGCCCTGATATCCTCATTGTAACCGGTGATTCCTACGTGGATCATCCCTCTTTTGCGGCGGCACTCCTGGGAAGGGTGGTATGGGACGCCGGTTTTTCGGTGGGAATAATCTCCCAGCCCGACTGGAGGAAGGAAGACGACCTCGTTATCTTCGGTGCCCCTCGGCTTTTTATCCTGGTCGCGCCGGGCAATGTGGACTCGATGGTGAACCATTACACGGCGAACCTCAAACGAAGGAACCGTGATGTGTACACCGCAGGAGGCCATTCCGGGAAGAGACCCGACAGGGCGGGGATTGTCTATTCCGACAGGCTTCATGCGGTCTTTCCCGGGATACCCATAATCCTGGGAGGAATTGAGGCAAGTCTCCGGAGGTTCGCGCATTATGATTACTGGTCCGACAAGGTCCGGCAGTCCATTCTCGCGGACGCCCCGGCCGACCTGCTGGCATTTGGGATGGGTGAACGCCAGGTGGTGGAGATCGCCCGAAGGCTTGAGAGGGGTGAGCCGATCGGGGAGATCCGGAATGTCCCCGGAACTGCATATAGAATCCCGCTCCATGAATGGAGGCTGATGGAACCCGGAGATATCGTCACCATCCCGGATTTCAGGGAGGTATCGGGGGATAAACGGGAGTATGCCCGGGCGTTTGCCCTGCACTACCGGGAACAGGACCCCGTCCGGGGCAGACCGGTCGCCCAGGTCCACCCGAAGACGGTGGTGATCCAGAACCCTCCCGCCAGGCCGCTCTCCACCCCCGAGCTGGACCACCTGTACGAACTCCCCTATGCCCGGGCGGCACACCCTTCGTACCGCGAACCTGTCCCGGCCCTGGAGCCGGTCCGGTTCTCCGTCACCAGTCACAGGGGATGTTTCGGTGAATGCGCCTTCTGCGCCCTCACTCATCACCAGGGGAGGATTATCCAGTCCAGGAGCATCGAATCGATCGAGAGGGAGGTCCGCAGGATTACCAGACTTCCGGGTTTTTCGGGGGTGATCACCGATGTGGGGGGGCCTACCGCGAACATGTGGGGAGCACGGTGCAACCGCTGGGAGACCGCAGGAGCATGCCCTGACCGTCATTGCGCTCCCTCCTGCGACGGGCTGGTCCTTTCTCACCAGTCCCAGCTGGATCTCCTGGCAAGGCTACGGGGAATACCGGGGGTCAGATGGGTCTTCATCGGTTCAGGGATACGCTTCGACCTGGTCATGGCCGACCCTGCCGCGTACCTGGAGGAGGTATGCAAGTACCACATATCCGGGCACTTGAAGGTCGCACCTGAACATGTCTCCGGGGAGGTGCTGGAACTGATGAACAAGCCGGAACCCGCGGTGTTCCAAAGGTTCAGGGAGCGTTTCTCCGCCATTGGGAGCGAAACGAAAAAAAAGCAGTACCTGCTCCCCTATTTTATGTCGGGTCATCCCGGCTGCACTATCCGGGATATGATCGAACTTGCGGAATATATCCGCGACCACAGGCTCTACACCGAGCAGGTCCAGGATTTTACCCCCACCCCGATGAGCCCTGCCACCTGCATGTACTACACGGGGATCAACCCGTTCACGATGGAGCAGGTCCATGTTCCCCGGGGAATGGAAAAGAGGATCCAGCGTGCGCTCCTGCACTACCGGAATCCGGAGAACCGGGACCTGGTGGAGGAAGGGCTGAGGACCGCGGGTCGGGCGGATCTGATCGGGCCGGGTGCGAAATGCCTCATACCTGCGGGCACCGGTGCATACTTCGGAACACCGAAAAAGAGAAAGAAATGAAGGATGTCCGGGGGGATCTGCGAAAAAAACCTCTTCACAATTCCTTCGAGGGGTTGATATCCACTCCTTCATTGGCACAGGGGATACAATGAGCCATCTTTTCATCGATTATCCGATAGGCATTTGCAAGGACCGAGGAGTTGGATATCAGGCCGGCGAGGAGGATCACCTCGAGTATCTCCTCCCATGAGGCACCTTTTTTCATCGCAGCCTGCATGTGATAGCCGGTGCAGTGCTTACAGCGAAGTGCGGCTCCTACCGCCAGGCTGATCAGTTCCACGTATTTGGGGTCAAGGGAACTGGTCCTGGTGACCGCACCCTTGTAGAGCAGGTGGGAGATGAGCACTTCCGGACGTTCCGCCATCCTCTGGAATATCAGCGGGGTTCTCCCGTACTCCTTTTCAATATCCTGCATCCATTGCGCCGCGGTCGTCTCCCCGCCTTTTTCGAGTATCTGCTGAAGGGTGTCTTCAAAGTCTTCCAGTTCCTTCATCGCCGAATTTCACCTGCAAGAGCTATCTCCCTTCATCCTGACATACCTTGGCATCCTGCAGGACCGGGGGGCAGGACGGGTAATTGCCAAATTTTTCGCAGTATAAGAAGGATATTTATCAAAATCTTTTCATACCTAAAGTGTGGTTCCACGCGAACCGGAGGAATAGATCTATATGAAATATAATAGAGCAGGCAGCCGCGCAGTGGCCGTTCTGCTGGTCCTGGCCTGTTGTTTTGGAATGGTCGGGGCGGCACAGGCGGCTCTTCCCCAGGGCGGCAGTTCTTTTCACGAAATATCATCTGCAAAGCTGGTTGAATATCATCAGAACACGGGGGTCCCGGGTACGGTCGCCCAGACGCGGATCTCCCGATTCGTTGAGGCACAGAAACCGGACGTTTCCGGGAATGAAGGGCTTTTACGCTACGTCGGGAGATCCGGCGGGGATGAGGGCGAGTTATTCAGGATCACCGCACATGCATCCCCGGGGGTCCTCCAGGGCAGCAATCCGACCTCGTCATTCAGGGAGATGGTGCAGAAACAACTCTCGGAATTCCCGCTTGCGGGCATTCATCCGGGAGCGGTATCAGTGGTCTCCGCTACCGGGGTAATCCGGTTCATCGACATTGAAGACGGTTTTTTCGGAATTGTCGCGGATGACGGCACTCAGTACATCCCCGATTCCCTTCCTGCTGAGTACCAGGTCAATGGTATCCGGGTCAGTTTCACCGGAATTGCCGAGCAACCCAGCCCCAATGTCAGGATGTGGGGCACACCCCTGCACCTGAACTCTCTTGCAGCACTCTCCCCGGGGTCTCCTGATATCACCTCCACGGGGACGGTGCGGTACATCGACCTGGAAGGCGGGTTCTTCGGAATTGTTTCCGACGACGGCACGCATTACTACCCGTTGAATTTCCCTGAGGAGTTTGCACAGGACGGCGCCAGAGTCACCTTCACCGCTCAGCAGGAAGAGGTTGCAACCACCGCGATGTGGGGCATTCCGGTCACGATCGTCTCGATGGAGACGCTGAATGCGCCCGGAGATGGTACTCCCTTATCGGGAGCCTGGACGCTCACCGGGTATTTGGCCCAGGGGTCCCTGAAACAGGTCATACCGGGAACCGCAATCTCCGCTGAATTCGGGGACGGGAACCGGCTGACCGGGACCGCGGGATGCAACCATTACTTCGCGGAATACTCGGTTTCCGGAACCAGCCTCGGCATCGGAGCGGTCGGAAGCACCCTGATGTACTGTGGCGGGGATGGGATCATGGAACAGGAAGCTGCGTTCCTTGGGCTTTTGCAGGAGGCGGCCGGTTTCAGGGTCCAGGATGGAGACCTTCTGGTCTTCGATGCGGAGGGCAATGAGATACTTCACTTCGCGAATGGGGCCCCCGATACACGGGGTGAAAGGTCTGTCCTGGTAGAATTTACACGCACAGGCGGTTTTGCAGGGTTTAACGATGCACTCGTCGTCTACCAGGACGGGACCGCGGTAGTAACCCGCAAGGAATTCACCAGGGAGATCACCCTGACCGCCGACGAACTCTCCACAATCAGGCAGCTCCTCCAGGATGCGGCATTCGGCTCTTTGCAGCCCGAATATCCTCCTGCGGCCCCTGGAGCGGACTATTTCACCTACACAGTGATGTATGAAGGAAAGACCGTCACCGCGGTTGACACCGGAGTACCGGAGTCGTTACAGCCTCTGCTTGAAGCATTGGGAACGCTTGTCAGTGAAAATGCCCCGGATGACATAGCGCCCCCACTGCGCTAATTTTTTTTCGAAGACGCCAACAGAGCATGTTCATTTTTTCTGTAACCCGAACCTGGTACCCTAAAAAAAATTTTGCTGTAGGGCAGCAGGATGTGAAGAGAGTCTCCGGCTCTCTTCCTTCGGCTCTTCCAGACCGTGATACGAATCCCACCCTATCATGCCCCGGCTTTCCTTTGTAACATTAATCAGATTAAAATATTAGAGAAGGATAGATCCTTCCATCCATTAAATATGGAGAGGAGGTGCTGCGGTCATAAGGCGAGCTCCACAAGAATCCTGGAGTGCCGGGACATTCCGATGGCCTGGCATTCCCGTGCATCCTTACGAATAGTCAAATTTTGGGGGTGAAACAAATGTACAAGCCAAGTCCGGCGGTGAATGATACACCAACCAGAAAACCGGACACGTTGTCGTTTCAGAATACACCAGGAGTTCGAGATCATCTCCTGGAACCGCCTGACCTGCACCTGGGAGGTTACCGGTATTTCATCGGGCTCCGGGACGGCACACCTATCCTCATGAGATGCCCGGAAAACGAGACGGATTTACCGCCGGAGGTGCTGGATCATGAATCGCTGGGTATCACCGACCATGACATCATGGTTGCGGTCCGTGAGTGTCCCGGGCATATTGAAACAGACACCCTCCCGGTATCGGACCACATGACAAGGAAACTCCAGATTGTATTCGGGTAACGGTCCGGGAGATAGTTCACCATCCTTTTTTCCAAAACAACACCACAAATTAAATAGGACCATCTCCGAATGTTTCACCAGGAGGAGCAAGATTGAAACCAGTCAAAGGACCCTGGATAGGGAAACTTGCGGCGATAAGTGTGCTAATTGTGGCACTCTCTCTCTGTGGTTGCCTGAGCCCTGAAGAAATTGGAGGTCAACCTCAGGTGACCCCGACCCCGACGATGAGCACGGCGCCCACCGAGACCGCGGCAGTGCCGGGGACGGGCCAGGAAGGGATAATAGTGCTTCCCGAGGGGAGCGAGAAGTTTGTGTCCAGGACGTGGGGTTACGAGAAATTTGTCGCCAACCCTGCCTTGCATGCCACACTGCAGGAGACGCGTGTTGAGACGGATAGTTCGGGAAGGCTGTACCTTACCGGAAGGATCAAGAATGACAGCCAGACGGGGATCGAATTCATTCAGGTGACCTTCAACATCTATAACGCGAACGGGGCACTTATCGGCAATGCAATCGCAAACGCGTATTTCCTCCCCGCAGGAAAGACCTGGGTATACACGACCAACAGTTTCGATGCCTCGACATATCAGTTCAATGAACTGGCGGAGATCTTCACCGCATAATTTTTTTTCTCCGACGTTACCTCACTCCCGACGGATACTGTCTGATTTTATTCATTATCCCGGAATGGTGAGATACGAGTCCAGGGAATTTCTGTACTACAGATTATCCCTCATGGTTCGAAGATAACGCTTCTATTCCATACAAGATGCATGCCCCCGCCCCCGAAGGGTGCCCCGGCGGCGGATCAGGAACTTGTTTCGTTTTGTGAATTTTCTTTTTCCTGCATATTTTCCAAAAACCTCAACATCAAATGGTCCAGACCTATCTCGTCAGGGATCGCCACAATGGCGGGGTGAAGCCCGGTAATGTTTTAAAATGCTCTTTTATTCAATTTGCCTACCTTTCCTTTCCAAAAACAGGATGGTTCCGCCGCCTCCGAAGAAAGCCCAGGCGGCGGATCTAGAACTTATTCCGTAATTTTGTGGATTTTCTTTTTCGCCATATTTTCCAA
>Ga0075318_1000014_pt1 | contig 16635 bp, 14 predicted proteins | sample MayberryNE_TuleB_2_FD_120050 | JGI IMG/M metagenome (GOLD analysis project Ga0075318, IMG submission 120050) | Natural and restored wetland microbial communities from the San Francisco Bay, California, USA, that impact long-term carbon... | ecosystem: Environmental > Terrestrial > Soil >...
ACTAGCTTACAGCTACTGGAAAAGGGAACACCGCTCGACCATCAAAAGATACTGAACAAGGAAGCTATGATGACTTCTTATTTATTTCGTCGCTTACTACAAGCTTTTCCAATTTTGATTGGAGTCAATTGCATCACCTTTTCTTTATTTTTTCTTGTTAACTCTCCAGATGATATAGCACGCATGCAGTTAGGGCAAAAATATGTCACTCAGGAAACGGTTACCCATTGGAAGCAGCAGCACGGTTACAATAAGCCTCTTTTTTACAACGCCAAAGAGCGCGGAATTAGCGCTCTGACCAACACTCTTTTTTATACAAAATCAATTGACTTGTTTTTTTTTCATTTTGGCAAATCGATTCATGGTCGTGACATTGCTTATGACATTAGCCAGCGTATGTGGCCTAGCATAGCACTAGCACTCCCTGTTTTGTTGTTTGGTTTAGCAATAAATATTACTTTTTCACTCCTATTAGCGTTATTCCGCGGCACCTATTTTGACGTTTTTGGCGTAATTTTTTGCGTTATCTTAATGTCCATATCGAGCCTGTTTTATATTATCATCGGTCAGCATTTTTTTGGAAAAATGCTCCGCCTTGTCCCTGTCTCAGGTTTTCAAGGTGGCTGGCAAAGCATCAAATTCTTAATCCTTCCGGTTACCATCGGTATGATCAGCGGCCTAGGTTCTGGCACACGCTGGTATCGTACTATTTTTTTAGAAGAATTAAATAAAGACTATGTTCGAACAGCGCGTGCTAAAGGTTTAGCAGAGCCTATTGTTTTATTTAAGCATGTTTTGAAAAATGGACTTATTCCTATTTTAACTGGTGTTGTTGTGATTATTCCTTCCTTATTTCTTGGCAGTCTTATTATGGAATCCTTTTTTGGAATTCCCGGTTTAGGAAGTTATACGATTGATGCGATACAACAACAAGATTTTGATATTGTTCGTGCGATGGTCTATCTGGGAACTTTACTTTATCTACTCGGCTTATTATTAACAGATATTTCTTATGTTTTGGTCGACCCTCGTCTACGCTTTGAGAAACAACGATGAGAAACTTCTGCAGAATTCTGTATCCTGCAAAGGAAGATCCAACATTCGTAGAGAACGTGTCTGAAATAACTTGGGAACTTGACTTTCAGATTGGGTTGAGATGACAACATTCCGATTGAGAAAAAGACGAGGAAAGGAATCGTATGGCTATGTTATGGAGCGACTGGGTGATGTGGGCATTTATGCTCGTGCTTGTGTTGTTAATTATTATTTTAAAACAGCATCCTCAACTCAAAGCCTCTTGGGGTCATATCTGTAGCCAAAACATCGCTATGGCTGCCTTCGTGATTCTCTGCTTTTATTTTTTTATCGGCCTGCTCGACTGTATTCACTTAAACGTTTCACAAAGTAATACGGATCGCACAGGGCAAATAACTCAGGTAAAAAGTTTACTCGATTTCCTATTATGGCCACTATCAATCAAAACAGAAAAAACCTATTCAGCTCCTTTTGCAACCCATCTTTATTCTCAGGCTTTGGTCATCTCAGAAAAAAAGAAAGAAATTAGAATCTATCCTCGCTTACAACATGCTGCCACCTCACTAAAACATCCCAATTCAGAATTTTCAAAAGACATTCTGTTAAGAGCAAGTGTAGGTTTTCTTTGTGGTGCCGCGTTGTTTGCCCTATTCACTGCGGGCATCCTAAAATGGTTAGCACAACGCAACCAGCAAGGATTCTTATCTCAGTGCCAAAATATTATCAAAGGAAAAACAAGGACTGCTTGGAAAGCGATTCTCATTACAGCAGGTAGTCTGTTTTTGCTACTAGGGATTACTGTGGCGCTGGCGACGAACTACCATGTCTTTGGTACCGATAAAATTGGGCAAGATGTTCTGTATCTATCAATTAAAAGTATTCGTACTGGTCTGATCATCGGGACGGTCACAACGTTCTGTATGGCGCCTCTCGCAATTCTTTTAGGAAGCATGGCCGGTTATTTTGGCGGATGGGTCGACGACATCATTCAATATCTCTATACGACTCTCAGCTCTATCCCTGGCGTGTTATTTATTTCAGCCAGTATTTTAGTATTACAAATTTACATGAGCAACCACCCCAACTTATTTAGCACACTGTCTCAACGAGCCGATGCGCGCCTGTTAGCACTCTGTTTTATTTTAGGAATTACTAGCTGGGCTAACCTCTGCCGCCTATTACGTGGAGAAACTCTTAAGCTGCGCGAACTAGACTTTATTCTCGCAGCTAAATCACTCGGTGTTACTGCAAAAAAAATACTCGGTCAACATATTATTCCCAATGTGATGCATATTGTTATCATTACCTTAGTTTTAGATTTCAGCACACTCGTGTTAGCAGAAGCTGTCCTCTCTTACGTAGGGGTTGGAGTCGACCCTACCATGATAAGCTGGGGAAATATGATTAATAGCTCCCGCCTCGAATTAGCGCGTGAACCTATCGTCTGGTGGCCTCTTTTAGCCTCACTTTTTTTTATGTTTTTCCTTGTCTTATCTATGAATCTGTTCGCAGACAGCGTCCGTGATGCCTTGGATCCGCGCCTCAATGATCCTAGTTTTTCAACCAAAAGGACTTTATAAACTCTAAGGTAAAACTATGCGACTTGCAATCAAACAGCTGTCTGTTCGCTTTCATCATCACAGTACGGAAGTGCTTAGCAATTTTAACCTTACTATAAACAACGGCGAATGTGTCGGTTTAGTTGGCGAATCAGGAAGCGGTAAAACTTTAACGGCACTGGCAATGATGCAATTACTTCCTCATGGAGCAGAAGTCAGTCACTCCAGTCAAATCTTCCTTTCGTTTCCGGCGTTAAACAATTCCACTGCTCCACTCACTACACCAACAAATTCTCTTGATTTGCTTAATTGTTCAGAAAAACAAATGCGAAAAATTCGTGGCTCTAAAATTGCAATGGTCTTTCAAGATCCCATGACTGCTTTTAATCCGGTTCTGACCATTGGTGAACAACTTTGCGAAGTTGTTCTTAGATCGCAAAAAATTTCAAAAAAACAGTCAAAGGGATTTGCTTATGAACTATTAAATGAAGTTGGCATCAATACACCCATAAGAAGTTTTGAATCTTATCCCCACCAACTCTCAGGAGGTTTACGTCAACGAGCCATGATCGCCCTGGCCCTTGCCGGTAGACCGCTAATGCTGATTGCTGATGAACCAACTACCGCACTCGATGTGACCCTGCAAGCACAAGTTCTTAAGTTATTGCAAACATTACAAGAAAAACATAATATGGCTTTATTATTAATTAGTCATGATTTAGCTGTTGTTTCACAGCTAGCTAATCGAATTGTCGTGATGCACCAAGGGAAAGTTGTTGAAGAAAATTCAACACCTGTTTTTTTTAAAAATCCAGTATCAGAATACAGCCGCCAGCTGATTCGAGCTATCCCAACAATGATAATAAAAGAAAATAGAACGATAACTTTCAAAAAAAAAATTCCCCTGCTTACAGTAAGTAAACTCAGTGTTTTTTTCCCAGTTAAGAGAGGTTTTTTTAGAAAAACTGTAGATCACATCAAAGCTGTTGATGGAATTAGCTTTGATTTAGCAGCGGGACAAACCTTAGCCTTAGTTGGTGAGTCTGCTTCTGGAAAAACAACGGCAGCCAAAGCAATCATGCAACTCATACACACTGATCATGGGAAAATTCTATTTAATGGAAACGATTTGTCTCATTTAAGCAAAAGACAACGGCGACTTATTCGCCACGATTTACAAATGATATTCCAAGATCCTGCCAGCGCACTCGACCCTCGCATGATGGTCTTTCAAAGCATTGCTGAGGGACTGTTGGCACAGAAAAAAATATCACACCGGCAAGAGGCAGCTGATAAAGTCAATGAAGCATTACAGCGAGTTGATCTAGCACCCGAAACAAAATGGCGCTATCCCCACGAATTTTCAGGAGGTCAACGACAACGTATTTGCATTGCCAGAGCCTTAGCTTTAGAGCCAAAACTATTAATTCTTGACGAAGCAACAAGTTCATTAGATGTTTCTATACAGCAACAAATCTTAAGACTACTTAAAAAACTACAATTAGAACTGAACTTATCTTACCTGTTAATTACTCATAACTTATCAATCGTTCCCTGGATCGCCGAAGAAGTCGCCGTGATGTATCGCGGAAAAATCGTTGAACAAGGGCCAGTGGGCGCCGTCTTTTGTCAACCACAGCATCCCTATACACAACAACTCCTGAATGCAATCCCTACAATCAAAAAAAATAAGAGAATGGAAGAAAAAAAATGATTAATAATAAAGATATTTTATTCACAGAAATCGAAACAACCCATGGCCTCATTGGAGAAGTCCTGCTAAATCGTCCTAAAAAACTAAACGCCTTAACACTCGATATGTGTAAACAATTTTGCATCCACCTGGATCGATGGGAGAAAAACCCTCAAATTACCAGTGTGCTCGTTAGAGGAGAAGGGAGCCGGGCTTTTTGTGCAGGAGGTGACATTCTTAAACTTTATCAATACCGCTCGACCCCCGAGCTATTGGACGAGTTTTTCTGGCATGAATACCGCCTAAACCTTGCCATTCACTATTGCTCAAAGCCCTATGTTGCACTGCTTACAGGATTAACCATGGGCGGAGGTGCTGGGGCAGTGATTCATGGCACCCATCGGATTGCGAGCCCAAACTTACAATTCGCAATGCCAGAAACTCAAATAGGCCTCTTTCCTGACGTCGGTGCCAGTTATTTCCTAAATCAATGCCCCGGCTACTCCGGGCTTTATTTATCGCTAACAGGAAACAGTATTGATGCTGCAACGGCATACCATTGGGGCTTAATCACCCATCTCTTGCCTGAATCAAAATTATCAACAATTCCCACCCTACTGCGGTCCAAAACCATCGCCAATTTTGAAGAGGAACTGCACCATCACTCGATCAAGCCGGCCAGTTATGAATTGGCAACAAAAATGGAAGCAATTAATCAATGCTTTTCTGAAAAAAGTGTCGCCGGCATTCTAGATCGGCTGGAGCAACACTCTAATCCTTGGTGTCAACAAACAGCCGCCCAACTGCGGACACGCTCACCGACAAGCGTTCTAATTGCCTTCGAAGCCTATCACCGTGCACAGCAATTATCCTTTAATGAAATTATGGCCATGGAATTTAACTTAGCACAACAATTCGTTCGTGAAAAAGATTTCTTTGAAGGAATCCGTGCTACTCTAATTGAAAAAGACAAAAAGCCCTGCTGGCAACCGGCCTCTTTATCTGATGTGACTGAAACAGTTATCGCGAAATATTTTTCTCCCAAACCAAGAACCTTAGAAGCATGGACGAAATAACTTGAACATTTGACCTTCAGGTTGGGTTGAGATGACAACACTGCGATTGAGAAAAATACGGGAAATAATCCTTCTATACCCAAAGAGTTTTGAAATCAGGTATTGTAGAGGCACCGAATTTCAAAACTCTTTGGGTCTATCTTTTTGAATCCCATAAATTCAAACGTATTTATTAATAAGCTAGCTATATTTCCCAAACAGCCTAAAAATAAAATTTTTGCCTTTTTTTCATGATCTTTAGATGCTTAAAAAATTCGCCAGCAGATCATAGCCTGAAGAGGTCAAAATTGATTCGGGATGAAACTGTAATCCAATAACTCGATATTTTTTATGCCTCAACGCCATAATCTCTCCTTCTGAGCTATAAGCAGAAATTTCTATATCAGAAGAGAGCGTTTTAGGCTCTACTGCTAAAGAATGATATCTTGCCACCTTTAAAGGAGACTTAATGTATTTGAATATTCCTTTACCATCATGCTGAATTAAAGAGGAGCGGCCATGCATCGGTTTTTTAGCTCTAACTATCTCAGCCTGAAAAAATTGCCCTATTGTTTGATGCCCTAAACAAACCCCCAAAATAGGTATCGTTTGGTAAAAATAGTCCACTACCGCCAATGAAATGCCTGCTTCATTAGGGGTACAGGGACCGGGCGAAATGATGATATGACTTGGCTTCAACTCTCGAATTTCCTTTATGCTGATTTCATCATTTCTTTTAACTAACCGCTGATAACCTAGCTGACCAACGTACCTTGCTATGTTGTAAACAAAAGAATCGTAATTATCAATTAGCAAAATCACTAAGGTCTCCTTGCAAAGCAATTCGCAATGCCTGGCTTTTGCTTAATGTTTCTTCGTATTCTTCTAATGGCGAAGAATCGATAACCACCGCTCCACCAGCATGAAAAGTAATAAAATTATCTTTCGCTACATAAGTTCTAATGACAATAGAACTATCCATATTTCCATCAAAACCGATAAGAGCAATACTTCCACAGTAAGGACCTCGGTAATGTGGCTCTAACTCCGCTATGATCTGCATAGCCCTCACTTTAGGAGCGCCTGTGATAGAGCCACCAGGAAATGTTGCTCTTAATAAAGTAAAAGCTGTTTCATCATGACGTAATTTACCCAATATTACTGAAACCAAATGATGCACCGTTGAATAAACTTCATGTCCACACAACTGTGGTACCGTCACACTATCATCTTCACACACAATAGAAAGATCGTTACGCATTAAATCAACAATCATGATATTCTCAGCAAAATCTTTCTCGCTAGATAACAAGTCTCTAACATTATTTTCATCTTTACGCTTATCTTTTACACGTGCACGAGTGCCTTTTATTGGTCTGGTTTCTACTATTTGGTCTTGTAATTTAAGAAACCTCTCAGGAGAGGAGGATAAAATTTTATGCTCTCCTAAATTGAGATAGGCGGAAAAAGGTGAGGGATTGATTGCAGAAACTCTTTTAAAAAGCGCGTAATAATCATAACCTTTTTGCAAATATGCCTGAAACCGCTGCGAAAGATTCGCCTCAAAAATGTCACCCTCACCGATATATTCAATTGTTTTTTCAACTGTAGCCAAGTATTCTTCTTTAGTAAAATTAGAGGTAATGGAAATGTTGTTATCTGTCTTCTGATCTTCAGAATGAATCACTTTAGACTGAGTGAGGCAATCTCTAAGCCATAAAAGTCGTTTTTTAGCCCGTGCTTGTCTCTTTTTAGATTCAATTTCAGGAAACCCTGATGAAAAAAGATAGGCTTTTCCATTAGTATGATCAAAAGCACAAATCAAATCATAAAATCCCATATAGACTTCAGGAAAATTTAGATCATTAATTTGAGGAGGAATAATAGGATGATACAGATATGCCAAATCATAACTTAAATGTCCTGCTATCCCACCCTGGAAGGGGGGTAATTTCTCAATTGAAGTTAATGGATATTGTTTAACTAACTGAACTAGTTCGTTTAAAGGATCTCTTTTATAACTAACTGAAACAGACTGATTAAAAGTGTATACATAAAACGGGTCTACCAATATATAACTATAGTGGTTAGTTCCATAAGCTTCTAAAAAGTAATCTGCGCTAATAATTAACATGCTCCCTTTTTTATCTGAGAAATTTTTAAATAAAATGCTTGGCTGTTGGTAAGCTATTTCTGCAAAAATAGGTGTAACTGCATCTGCTTTAAACTTAGCCTCTTCTTTGCTAACTATTAGCGTCATTTACTTAATTCCACAATTTCAAGTTCAACACAACCTGTTTCATCAATAATTAATTCGTATCACTTAATAATAAATCTAGAATCTAAATTATACTCTTTTGCCGATCCTGCACAGCGATGCTTCACTTGTTCAACTCAGCTAGGCTGCATCATTGGGATATTAGATTTTTTCTTGTAAACATCCGCTTGCTGGCAAACGCCCACTCTTTCGTGTATTTTGTTTGGGAAAATAATTCCTGAGTTGTGAGATTGCTAAATTAATTTTTAGATTAGAGACAGCGAAACAAAAACGTAGTTTATTTAAAGAATCTGCTTGATTTAAATAAAAATATTTTCCTGACGTTCCTTGGCCGTATCTATTAAAACGGCAGGTTAGAATATTAATCATACTCTATTCGCTTCGAATAATACGACCACTCACAGCCTCTCTGATGACCGTCGTTCGCTTAAGCCCACCTACCTGCGCTCTGATAATAAAAATATCATGGTGCGCAAACTCTCTGGCAACCGCTTTATCATCAAAAGAGGGTGGCTGGCCTGAAAAATTTGCACTTGTCGACACCAATGGTTTATTAAAGGCCCTACTTAAAGCAACTATCACTGGATGAGCACTTACTCGAATCGCCACACTTTCATGATTGCCCCGAACCCACTTTGGAACGCTTGGTCCTGCGGGAAAAACCCAAGTAACAGGACCAGGCCACGTGCTTAATACATGTTGCAAAGAAGCTAAAGGAATAGACTCAACTAATGGTTCAAATTGCTCCCAACTCGCAGCCACTAAAATAAGACCCTTTTCAATACTTCGTTTCTTAAGAGTCAATAATTTATTGACTGCTTCGGCATTAAAAGGATCACAACCCAAACCATAAACCCCTTCAGTAGGGTAAGCAATCAAACGCCCTTGCTGCAGCGCGCTCACTGCTGACTGAATGATCTCAGGCGTAACGTCGTTGCTGAAGTTTTTCATCGGCTGATTTTAACCCTTGCCGCTTCTCTTGCCGCATTGCCTGTAAACGATCTCTTAGAGCATCATCGTGAATAGCCAAAATCTCAGCAGCCAAGATCGCTGCATTCTTAGACCCTGCTTTACCAATACTCACGCAAGCAACAGGAGTCCCTCCAGGCATTTGCACGGTCGACAAGAGCGCATCAAGCCCGCCTAAGCTGCCTGCATTAAGAGGGATACCAATCACTGGTTTAATCGTATGAGCTGCAACAGTTCCCGCAAGGTGCGCAGCCAAACCTGCAGCAGCGATATAAATAACACAACCTCGCTGCTCTGCCTCATGAACATACTGAACTGTGGTATCAGGGGTGCGATGAGCCGATAAGATGTGAGATTCAAAATGGACTTGTAATGCAGTCAAAGTATCAAGACAAGATTGCATCACATCAAGATCACTGTCTGACCCCATCATTACGGCTACAAACGGTTTAATCATCTCCACCATTCACTCCTTCAAGATAATTTTCAGAAAATTTACATTTTTTTTGTGGACATACTTTTTGAGCACCCTCTCGTTTTGTCACTTTGACAGATAAGATCGGCCAGTGACATTGTGGACAAGGCTCATTTAAAGGACGATTCCAGAGAGCATAGGCACACTTAGGGTAACGCTCACAAGAATAAAAGATTTTACCCCGACGAGACTTTCTTTCAAGAATGTTTCCTTTTTTGCACTCAGGGCAAATCACCCCCGTGTCTTTAGGCTTTTCAAGAGGCTCTATGTATTTGCATTTCGGGTACCCGCTACAACCAATAAACTTTCCATATCGACCGTATTTTACCACTAGATTTAAGCTGCATTGAGGACATTGCCGTCCCTCCAAGACGGACTCCTCTTCATTACCCTCTTCTTCATGAAAATTCCGAGTGTAATCACAGTCTGGGTAACCCGTACAGCCAATAAATCTTCCTCGTCTCCCAAGACGAATAGAAAGTGGTTTTTCACATTTAGGACATTTCTCCTCAAGCTTTTCTTGAGTGACTTCACTGCGTTGTACGTTTTCAGCGGTATAATCAATACGCTCTTTAAAGGGACCCCAAAATTCTTCCAGCAACGGAATCCAAACTTTATCTCCTCGAGAAATCGCGTCTAACTCATCTTCAAGATTCGCTGTAAAATGATAGTCAACATACTGCGGAAAATAGTCTGTTAGAAATCGATTTACAACAATCGCAACATCACTGGGCTTGAAACGTTTTTTATCTACCGTCACATATTCTCTATTTTTTAGGGTCGAAATAATAGAAGCATACGTCGAAGGGCGGCCAATACCATGCTCTTCCAGGGCTTTTACTAAAGTTGCCTCAGTGTAACGTGGCGGCGGTTCTGTAAAATGTTGCTCCCCTTTAATCTCTATTACTTGAACCATCTGCCCTTCTGCCAAAGTCGGCAGCATCTTACTCTGACCTTCCGTCTCTTCAGGTTTTTTATCATCCTCTGTTTCCTGATACACCGCCATAAAACCTGGATCCGCTAAAGTTGAGCCATTTGCTCGAAAAATATGGTCATTGACTCCCAGATCAACAGCCACTGTGTGCAAGGTTGCATCAATCATTTGAGAAGCGATAGTTCGCTTCCATATCAAGTCATACAGTTTATATTGTTCTGCAGAAAGCCTTTTTTTTAAAGTCTCAGGGATGCGCTCTGCTGTCGTCGGCCGAATCGCTTCATGCGCCTCTTGCGCATTTTTAGTCTTCGTTTTATAAATCCGTATGGTTTTTGGTAGCTGGCTTTTACCATATCGTTTCTCAATACAATTGCGAATTTCTATAATTGCTTCTTGTGCAAGGTTGACTGAGTCAGTGCGCATATAAGTAATTAATCCTATAGGCCCATCACCAATATCAATGCCCTCATACAGCTGCTGTGCAATTTGCATGGTGCGCTGTGCAGAAAATCCGAGTTTTCGTGCTGCCTCCTGCTGCAAAGTCGAGGTAATAAAAGGAGCTGCCGGTACCCGCTTACGTTCCTTTTTACTTACTCTAAGCACTCTTAACCAGCCATTCGATTCTTTCTGTAGGGTTGCAACCACCTCATTCGCATCTTTTTCATTCGTGACACTAAACTGCTGTAATTTTTCTTTCTTATATTGAATTAAACGGGCACTAAAGGGCTTCTCTTCTGCCTTTGCTTCTGCATGTATTGTCCAGTATTCGCGAGAAACAAACACTTCTATTTCTTTCTCACGCTCAACAATAAAACGAAGTGCTGGACTTTGAACTCGTCCTGCAGATAATCCTGCCCGCACTTTTTTCCACAACAAAGGCGATAAAGTAAAACCAAACAAATAATCAAGTGCACGTCGAGCTTGCTGCGCATTTACAAGATTCATAGAAATATCACGTGGGTGTCTTATTGCATTCTGAATCGCATTTTTGGTAATTTCATGAAAGACGACGCGGCCAACCTCTTTTCCCTTAAGAACACCACGCTCACTAAGAATTTGCTGGATATGCCAAGCAATCGCTTCTCCCTCGCGATCCGGGTCAGGAGCTAAAAAAATGCCATCCCTTTTTTTTAAGCTTTTTTCAATCGCCGCCATGTGAGAAAGATTGCGCTCAATTTCTTGATAATGCATTTTAAAATGGTCGACGGGATCAACAGCTCCTTCTTTTGGAATTAAATCACGAACATGTCCATAAGAAGCGAGGACTTGATAATCTTTACCTAGATACTTTTGAATAGTCCTTGCTTTCGCAGGGGATTCGACAACAACAAGATAATTTGACATTACTAATGGGCCTCACCAGAAGTGTTATCAAGTACAAGCAACTCCAAGCAAGCCAGTGCAGCATGGTGATTCGGTTGATTAAAAAGGACCATCAATGTAACCCATTTTACCAAACTCATTTCAACCACATTGTTAGATCTGACAGAAAGTACTTGATTAATAATCACCTCACGATTTTCAGGGGATAAAATACCTTTATGTTCTAGCTTCAAAAGAAATCCAAAACAATCCTTATTCATTCGCTCCAACTCAAGGGAACTCAACACCCGAGTGGAAAAACTGCTTGGCGGCTTCATTAAGCCACTTTTTTCTTTAATCAGCACCTCTAGCCAACAAATCGCCTCACGAATGGCTTGCGACTTAAAGCCCGATTTTTTTAGCGCATTAATAACTCGCTGAAAGTCACCATCCATTTCACAACTTTCTATGATGTGATGATGAAACAAATAGATCAGTACGTTTATAACACTTTCTTCTTTCATTATTTCACTCTCTGATAACCTGGTGGAGCAGAAACAAGTAAACCTCGTAACTCCAGCTTTAACAATAAACGAGCAACACTTGCTGAATCAAGCCCACTTCTTTTAATGACCTCCTCTACTGGAGTTCCTTGATAGTCTACACAGCCTAACAGCTGATACTCTTGTGGATCAAGTTTGAGGTTTAAAAGAGAGCCTGCCACGACTGTCTGTTGCTGCTGTTGAGGCTCAATCGAAGCTCTTCCTTCTATTTTTGCAGAGCTTAGGTTCGCAAAATTAAGCGCTGCAAAAATATCATTAGGCGCTTCAGTTAACAAAGCTCCTTCTCGAATTAGCTGATGACATCCGCGAGATAAGGCATTTCGAATACAACCTGGAATCGCAAAAACCTCACGCCCTTGATTCACCGCATGATACGCTGTAATCAACGAACCACTCTTTGATTTTGCCTCAACAACCAAGGTCCCCAATGATAAACCACTAATGATGCGATTTCGCTGAGGAAAATGTTGCTTTTTTGGTGGAGCGTGCAAGGGAAGCTCTGAAATAAGACAACCCTGCTGCACAATGCGGGCTGCGAGCTGACAGTGAGATCTCGGATACACAGAAGCAAGACCATTGCCCAAGACGGCAATAGTTTGCCCACCACACTCAAGAGCGGCTTGATGACTACAAGCATCAATACCGAGCGCTAAGCCGCTGGTAATGACCAGCCCTGCCCCAACCAGCGCCCTCACGAACTGTTTCACATGAGCACCCCCTAAGTGACTCGGATAACGACTACCTACGACAGAAAGTTGAGGTAAGCTTAAGATGGATGGTTGTCCTATCACATACAGCAGTGGCGGCGGCATCGAGATTTCCTTCAATAAGGGCGGGTATTCAACATCCTTAAAAGTAACAATATGATGTCCAGGCGTCTTAACCCACTGACAGGCCTCAAAAATCAGCTGCTCTATCGGCTTCCCCCAACAACAAGCCGGTGAGGTCTTACGTTTTAAGTAGACTTTAATAAAATCTGCAGGACCCTCATACCGCTCCAAAAGAGTCGTGATAGAGATTTCTTTAGCCATGGGGCTATGACTGAACAGTAGCCAAGGGGTCAAAACATTTGATTGCATAGAACAGAGAGTTTACAAAATAAGACAAAATCCACAATACTGTGTTTTCAGCCTAAACTCCTAGAATCGCCGTTTTTGAACAGAATGAGGTGGGATTCGACGAGAAAGCGCCTCAGTAGATCGCGGCGCGATGATCACACATCACACTGCAGATTATTTTTTTCTAATAATCTAATTCTAGCAATACAAATCCATCCGAGCCAAGAGAGGAACAGCGAGTAAGCTCGGCGACAATGATATCAATTAGGATTTCTCAACTCACACTCTATAAGCAAATTAGTACGCTCTCGACATCTCAAGCGTCGATAGAGTCGTTTCAGCGGATTCCCTGTATTGCTCCACAGTGCATTAATTTCAAGTGCTCGTCTAACATGAAACCCTTTTGTCTGTAGATAGCCACTTAAACTTTTCGCGGTCAATGATCTAACGTGTTGTTGTCTATGAAACAAAGTATTATCAATGGGATTACAGATATATGAATTTTCAAGCTTTTCATTGTTTGGAGTGGTAATAATAAGTATTCCACTCGGTGATAATAATGATTTTGCTGTTTCTATCAAAATATTCAGCTCGTTATCGTAAAGGTGTTCAACCACTTCAGTGCAAAAAATAAGATCAAACAAGGCCTGACTATTTGTTTTCAGGGAATCAATAGAATCAAATGCTCCCCCAAAACATGGAGATCGATTGAAGGATAAATTTGCTTTAGCCACGGCTTCTTTTGAAAGATCCAAGCCATAGATCCGCTGCTGCTTAGCTGGTCGCAATGTCTCTAATAACTTTTGAATCAAAGCACCCCCCCCGCAGCCTAAATCCAAAATATTCTTTGAGTTTTTGATCTGTTTTTTGAAATATTTAAAAAGTGTTCGCCAGCAAGTACTTGCCCAAAATTTCTCCGGGAAATTAGACTCATAATTCCAAAATTTTTCAACCTGATCACCCGTCCATTGATGAATAGCATAACCCTTATAATGGTCATTCATCTTTTATACTCCTACAAATCTAAATTTTTCGCAAAATAGTACGAAAATAGTACGCGTTAATCCGCTAATCATTGTAGTGTGGCCACCACAAGGTATCAACCGCGCTCAAGGCGCAGACAATAACGGTTCCGAAGACTTAATTATTAAATTTTTTCATAGTGCTTTTTAAGCCAAGATGTTACAAATGAGTCCTCATCAATCAAATTTGATACAACTTATTGATTTATTAGACTCCGTACATGATTCGCTCAGAAAAATTTGATCGTCGAATTATACACAAAGAATCTCTGCTAAATCGTATCACTTTCCTCTCTCCAACCTTGGATCAAGTCTAGCAGAAAAAGAATCAACTCTGCTAATTGGGGATTTCTCCATGTCTCTAGCAATAGCTCTGTAATTTACCAGATTTCTTACTAGCCCTTTTTAAAATTGATTCTTCTTTAATACGCCCCCTGGGGATACTCATCTTAATTTATCTCAGTATAATGACCCCCTTTACCCAGGAGTATTTTTCTCAAGTCTCAAGCAATCTGGTGAAACACCAGCAACTAGGAAATCAAGACCAATGAGCTTAAAAATTATTTTTGCAGGAACTCCTCTATTTGCATTACCCACCCTGGAAGCACTGCAGAATTCTCCATATGAAGTCATCGCCGTCTTCACTCAGCCTGACCGCCCCGCAGGACGAGGACAGAAATTAACCCCTTCTCCTCTCAAAACCTTCGCCCTTTCCCACGCTCTACCTATTTTCCAACCCAAGCTCCTGCAAGCAAGAGCACTACAGGAGTTAGCCCCTGACCTAATGATCGTTGTCGCCTATGGCCTCATCCTACCAAAAGAGATACTGGAAATACCTCGCCTTGGCTGCCTTAATCTTCACCCCTCACTCCTACCCCGTTGGCGAGGTGCTGCCCCCATTCAACACACACTCTTGCATGGCGATACGATGACGGGCCTCACTATTATCCAAATGGACGAGGGGATGGACTCGGGGCCTATCCTCTTGCAGAAAAAATATTCCATCAAAGCGGCAGAAAATAGTGTCGAATTACAAACACGACTCGCCAAAGCAGGGGCAGCGCTGATGTTAGAGGCTATTCATGCCCTAGCTTGCGGTCTCTCAACACCACAACCTCAAGAAGAGTCGTTGGCAACTTATGCTCCTAAAATAAAAAAATCACAAGGCCTCATTGATTGGCAACAGCCTGCAATACAAATTTTTAATAAAATCCGCGCATTCAACTCTTGGCCTGTTGCTTTTACTTACTTGCATGGACAACCTTTGAAAATTTGGGAAGCAAAAATTGCGGAAAATAAAACGACCCTAGCGCCTCCAGGAACGATTGTGTCTGCAGGCCCAACCGGTATTTTTGTTGCCACGGGATCGGGGGTGCTGGAATTATTAACCTTACAGCTCCCTGGAAAACGCCAACTTTCAGCTCCTGCTTTTTTTAACGCACAACATACCGAGTTCAAACAGGGAAAAATCATCTTATCAAGCTCTGGAAAGCACTATGAAAAGTAGAATCTTAGGAGGAGCTCTCTTAATTGCCGGCACTTCTCTTGGAGCCGGCATGCTCGCATTGCCTTTGGCCACTGCAGCTAGCGGGTTTTTCCATTCAATCAGCTTATTCATTGCTATGTGGCTTCTAACCGTGATGGCAGCCTACTATCTACTAGAAACAAACCTCTGCCTCCCAGAAGGGAGTAACTTAATTTCAATGGCACAAGCAACGCTTGGTTGGCCAGGGCAAGCACTCACTTGGCTTGTCTACTTGCTCTTTTTATACACCTTAATCTCAGCTTATATAGCAGGGGGCGGCGACTTATTACACTTTCTGACAGAATCCATTCACCTTCACACTCCTGCTTGGGTCGACACAGTCCTTTTTACAGGCCTCTTAGGCTATGTTGTCTATAGAGACATTACGACTGTTGACTGGGTGAATCGCGGACTCATGCTGGTAAAAATGCTAGCCTACCTAACTCTCGTTATTTTGATACTCCCCCACGTCCACCTTAGATATTTAGAGTTCGGCAGTTTCAGCAAATTAAAATCAGCAGTCATGTTTGTTGTGGTTTCGTTTGGTTACTCAATTATTATCCCAAGTCTAAGACGATATCTACACAGCGACGAAAAAGCGATTAAGGCCACTATTCTTTTAGGTAGTTCTTTAGCCTTAATTTGTTACCTCCTCTGGGATCTAGCGGTACAAGGCAGTATTCCTTCTTACGGGATAGGAGGGTTAGTTCACATCTCCACTTCAGGCCATGCCACGAGTGAACTCACTGAAGTTTTAAGCACCGGCCTAGGAAGCAAGTCAATTGCCAGAGCAGCTCATCTCTTTACTTCTATTTGCATCACCACTTCTTTTCTAGGAGTCTCTCTCTGCCTTGCTGATTTCTTAACAGATGGTTTTAAGTTAAAAAGAACTAAACATCATCGTTATCTCGTTACTGCACTGTGCTTCCTCCCCCCTCTCACTCTGGTTTTACTTTTCCCGAATACTTTTATTGTCGGATTAAAATACGCTGGCATTCTCTGTTTGATTTTATTATTGATCATTCCAGCTCTGATGGCATGGAGCCATCGCTACCTCACTAAGCAACCCTCAAAATATCGCGTTTGGGGTGGGTGGCCTCTTTTGGCTCTCACTCTTGTGACTTCTTTCTATCTCTTGATATACTCCTTCAGCTAACTTCTAAAAAA
>Ga0075318_1000015_pt1 | contig 16627 bp, 28 predicted proteins | sample MayberryNE_TuleB_2_FD_120050 | JGI IMG/M metagenome (GOLD analysis project Ga0075318, IMG submission 120050) | Natural and restored wetland microbial communities from the San Francisco Bay, California, USA, that impact long-term carbon... | ecosystem: Environmental > Terrestrial > Soil >...
AAAAGAAATTAAAACTTTATCTAAAACTCCTATTGAAGAGTATTTAGAAGTAAAGCCGATGACTCGTGGTTCTATTTTGAGAAAGGAAACTTTAGGCCCAAAAGTTGAGCAAAATACCAAAAGAATCAAAGAACTAAATAAAGAAATTCTTAATAAAGAAGGGGTAGCCCTTTCAAAAGCTCAACATGAATTGCAACAGCTAAAAAGAGAAAATTATGAGCTTAATCATGAGATAAAATATGGAAACAAACGTCCTACAGAAGAGTCTATTGCCGCTCAAATAGATAAATCACAAAGAGAATTGGTTAACCATGTTTTAAGGCCTACAGAAGAATCAACAAAAGCCATCAAAAAAAATGAGAAAATGATGAATGGTTTTATTGCTAAAGCCAAAGAAAATTTAGTAAAAGGAAATCTTCCCGATAAAAAAGCTCAAGATCTTTTTATAGATATCAATGAATCCTATCTTAAACATTATAAAGAATTAGTTCAAGATATCAAAACTCAATTGAAAGATCCTACTTCTGGATTTAGAATAACTGGATCTGGAGAAAAGTTGCTTCCTATATTGGAACATAGGATCAAAGGCCTAGAGAAAGCTGTGGCTACTCAAAAACAAAAAAGAAAAGTATTGGCATCTATAAAAGGTCCTTCCGGAGTATTTACAAGAAAATTGATAGATGATGTGAGAGGAACTCAAAAACTATTTAATAAAGATCTCATTCGTACAGGTGAAAAGATAACTCAATCAGAAAGAAATATATCTAATGTAACAAAAAAACATTTTGAAGATTTAGGAAGCAAAGCAGCTAAAGGAACGGAAAAAGAATTTGAAGCAAGTGCACAAAAAGCAGGATTTACTAAAGAAGAAAGTGAAAAATTGAAACCTCATTTAGATACATTAGAAAATGAATTAAAAACTGAAAAGATTTCTACTAAACTTCCTCTTGAAAAAAGAATTAGATCTCACGTAAATGCATTATTAACCCCTGTGAAAAATCAATTAATGGCAGGTTTCATTTTAGGAGCTATGGATGAAATATCTAAGGAAGTATCAGGAAATAAAATACCCTCAAAAATTAAAAATGGTATTTTTATTTATTTTGGAGCATCTGCATTACTTGGAAGAAAAAGTCCAATAATAGCAATGACTGCTTATTTAACTGATAACGCACTTAAAAATGAAAGAGTAAAATTTCATAAAGAAAAGCTTCATAAGAAAAAAGGAAAAGAATATTTGACTGAATATGAAAGATTAAGAAGTAAAAAAGGTTTTACTACTAAAGAATTAAAACACATAAGAGAAAAATAATTATTGTTTCTTTACATTTCTTTTTATAGCCAAATTTTAATTGAAAATAAGCTATTAATAATCCTATACATGAAAGGATAAAACTTTCATCCATTTTTGTTCTCCAAAATATTTATCTTTTCCTCTATAGAGGATATTTTATTTTCTAATTTATAAATTCTTATAATCGCTTCATTATTTTCTTTCATTAACATATTTACTTTGTCCTCAATATTCATTGTTTTATTTTGCGGTTTATAACAAATTGCATTAATAGTTAATAAAATACAAACTAAAACAGAAAAACCTATTGGGATCATCCATGCATAATTACTTTTCATTTTTTTTCTCATACCTTTCTAGTCGTAATTGGTAATATTTTTCTTCTAAAGCGACTAATCTGCCATGAAAGTCTTTTGATTCATCATAAAATTTCTGATTGAAGTTTTTCCTTTCTTCTTTGATTGCATCCATTATATCTAAGGATCTCTCATGATCCGTTCTAAATTCACCTGCTAATTTATTCGTTCCAGTTCTGATATCAGATCTAAGCCATAAAAACATAGATGTATAAGCCGCTATAATTGTTAAAACTTTTGGCCAATCCATTTTAAATTTCTTCCCATATTTTTTTTAACTCTTCTTCACTCATTCCTGATTTATCGCAAAGGTAAATTATAAATCTTTCTGTTTTCTCTATTAATTCATCTCTGTCACATTTGATCTTGAATAAAATTAATAAACCAATTAATGGAATAATAATCAAAAATAAAACATCAAAAAAACTCATATTTTAAATTCCTATTCATTATTAATTTTATTATATCTAACTTCTAGGCCATATAGTCTTGCGTGAAAATCTTTCGTTTCTCTATATGTTTCTTTCATTAATTCTTTGTGATCATTTCTTAGTTCTTTATATTCATTTTTTAATTCACCAAACATGTTAAAGAAAGTTGTAAAGTTTCTATCCATTGTTTGCCTGAGATTATCAATGTCTCTATCAATTCTGGAGAGTTGAAAATTACCTACAGAAAATACAACAGTGATTACAGTTATAATTGCACCCCAAGGTAAGTTTTTTAATTTATAATAACTATTTTTTAAAAGTTTTTCAGTTTTTTCCATTTTTCTCCTTAAATGTATTTAAATACATGCATTTCGTGTACATATGCAAAAAATATGTACAAAAAATCATTTTTTATAAACATATTTATTTTTTTAACTGCATTTCAAAATCTTTCATATCTGGGCCGCCACTTCTTAAGTAAATCCAGTTAGCTTCATTTTCTTTGATATAATCTAATATATATTTATAATTTACTTTTGTGTTTATCCATATTTGTCCGATTTTATAATTATTATCATTTATTGTTGGAGATCTAGGAGAAATTACATAATGAGGAATAAAATAATTTTTTCCTTCATGTTCAATAAATCTTCCTTCTGCTAAAAGTTTTCCCCATGGCAATAAGCAAATATATATAAAAAAAATAATAAATTTCATCATTTTACACCTATATTTTACTCAGATGATATGGCACTAAAAAAATAGAAGTTAGTACAAAAAGTTTAAACATATCGAATAAAGGCAAACCTAAATGGCCCTCTCCTGCTCTAAAAGAAATAAGCATAAGTTGATATATCATTGTTTGTGCCGCAAAAAAAATAAAATTTATTTTTAACATAAAAGGATCTATAACCTTTTCATAATGAACATACATATTTTTTTTCAATGGCTCGCAAAATGTTACTGTAATTTTTTCAGCTGATTGAATAATCAATCCATAAGAATTATAACCAAATCTCAGAGTAGTACACATTTTCTTTCCCTATTTTTATTTTTCTTCAATTTTCTTCTCAATTTTAATATGAGTATCTTCACCTTTCTCTATCTTCTTTATCTTTTCAATTAGAACGCGATTCACAAAAACCCCTAAAGGAGTATTAGTAAAAGCTGCAAATCCTTTTATTTTTGCCATAAGTTCTTCTGAAACATCTACGCTAAGTCTTTTTTTTTTAGGTCCATACATACTATCTTTTCCTCTTTTCCTGAAAGTTTAACACAAAATACTAAAAAAACAAGCATTAAAATCAAATGTATATTAAATAAAAAGAAAATGACAAACCTAATTTTGAGGACAACCAAATGGCAAAAAGAACTAGCGCTTACGGGCTTAATAATCCTTTACAGGATGTATTCCCAGCTCCTGTAATTTCAAACAGAGCACCAAAATCAACAGATACTAATTATGAAATAGGACAGCAGTGGGTATATACAACTACCGGACAAGTATATTCTCTTGGAAGCGTAGTAGCAGGAGCTTCCTCATGGACTGTTCTAGGTCCTGGATCTTCCGATGTAGATACTATCACTGGAGACACAGGAGGCCCTTTATCTCCTTCAGGTGGAAATATAAGTATTCTTGGAGGTTCTGGTATTACTGTAGCTGGTGCTGGTTCTACATTAACTATTAATAGAGATGCTGAGAGTGGGTTCCCTATTACACCTTATGTTGTAGGTCCTGTAGGAGTAGCAGGATTTCAAACAATTCAAAGTGCTATAGACGCTGCTAATACCGATGGGGGGGGAGTAGTTTTTATTCAACCAGGAACTTATACAGAAAATCTAACTCTTTATGATGAAATAGTTTTATGGGGGACTTCAGAACAAACTACAATTATTAATGGATCTCACACCCCTCCTACATCAGGAGTATTAAACATATTTCGTTTATCTTTTGTAGGAAATACTTCTATTTTAACTTCAGCAGCTGCGGGAACTACAGCTATTATTATGGAAGACTGCTCAATCAATGTAACTAATGGATGGGCTTTTGATCTTTTAAATTGGACTGGGTCTATTGGATTATTTGATATAGGACCCGCAGGAACAAATGATGGAGCAATCAGAAATACTGGTGGAGCATTAGTGTTAATTTTTTCTGAAGGACTTGGAAATGGTACAGGCAATAGTATGCAATTGTCAGGAACTACAATCATGACCACAAGTAATTTTGGTTGTCCAATAACTTGCGTCACAGGAGCATCATTATCATCTGTTTATGGATGTAGATTTGATCATACAATAACGTTTTCAAATGATTCTTCAGCAACTTTTTTTAATTGTTCGTTCAATACAGGAGCTACCGCTGCAATTGCAATGGATTCTTCTGGAAATGTTGCTTTAAATGCTTGTGCAATCAACTCTTCAAATAATCCAGCTATCTCTGGAACTGGAGCAGGCACTCTTTCTTTAAATGGAGTAGATTTTGCAAGCAATGCATCTTTGGCCTCTACTTTAACAATTTCTGGCGGAACATCAATGGCTGGAACATTTAGCACGGAAACATTAGCAGCACATTTAAGTATTTCTGGAACTACTATTACAGCTGCTGGTTCAGATGCTAATATTTCAATAACAGCAACTCCTAAAGGAACTGGAGATTTTGTAGTTACCGTTGGAGATATTCAAGATACCGCTGGTGACATTATAGCTACTCGTTCAAGTGCTGGAGCTGATGTAACTGTAGAAGCAACTAACTCAGATAATACAAATGCCGCTTCTAGAGCAGGTTTTGAAGCTGCTGTAGGAGGAACTTCTGCAGGAGACCCATATGTTAATTTTCTAATTAGCGGTGGACAAGCTTTTACAATGGGTATTGATAATAGTACAGCTAATGATGACTTTGTAATTTCTGATAATGCAACTCTTGGTACAAATAATAGAGTGTCAATAGATGGAACTAGTGGAGTAGTAACTCTTGGAAGCGGTTTAACTGTCACTGGAACTACACTTATAAATAATAGTAATAATGCTAATTCATCAATAAATACAGGGACATCTACTGGAACTGTAGGAATAGGAAACTCTTTAGCAGGAGCCGTTACAGTGACTTCAAGTTCTACTATAGGACTGGTAGGAACTACTGAAGTCAATGCAAGCAACAATGCCAATACAAGTATAAATACAGGAACCTCGACTGGAACAGTTTCAATAGGAAATGCTCTTGCTGGAGCAATTACTGCCGACACTGCCGCCGGGATTTCCTTAGATGGCGCAACTGCTTCTAATTTTACAGTAACAGGAGCTTCTGCTGACCTTACCCTTTCTTCTGCCGGTGGATCAGTAAATGTAACTGCAACTGAAGCCGTTTCTGATGCTATCGTTATAAATGCTTCTGATGCAGCAGGTGGAGTGCAATTAAGAGCTGGTACAGCTGGAACACAAGTATTCGGAAATCTTCTTTTGTCAAATGTAGCTACTCAGATTCAAATGAATGGTGGAGCTGTAACTGATTTTATTGGACAAGCTACTCTTGCGACTGGAACAGTAACCGTAGCTAATACAAACATAGCTGCTGGTGATAGAGTTTTCTTAACTAGATCATCATTAAATGGTAGTACCGCATTAGGAGAACTTGTTTCAGTAATTACACCTGCAACAAATTTCGTTATTTCTTCAGTCTCGGTTGCTGATGGAACAACTGTGATTGCTGGTGATGCATCAATAGTAGATTATGTAATCGTAAGACAATTTTAACTTAAGGAGTTCTTATGGCCTACGGAACTCGTGTAGGATTTGAAGCAGTAAGAGAAGCCGCATTTGGTGCAGTTACTGCTTCTTATACCTCTCTTGGTACACCAACTTCACAATTTGTACGTCTTATTGCAATAAGCAATTCTACGAATGCAGATATTTACGTTTCATTTGATGGGACTGTTAATCATCTTCGAATTTCAGCAGGATCATTTAAATTACTTGATTTATCTTCAAACAAAGTAAGAGACGATGGACTTTTTATTGGTGTAGGTACTCAGATCTACATTAAATATGTAAGCACTCTAGGAGCTTCTGGAAATGTTTGGGCTGAATGTATGCATGCTGAAGGTGGTGTCTAATGTCTCAACAGGGAAACATTCAAGATGGCGGCGGATCAAGTAGCGATGTAAGCACTTTGACAGGAAATATTGGAGGCCCAGTACCACCATCAGCTGGCGGTAATATCAATATCCTAGGGACCGCTCCTTTGACAGTTACAGGAAATCCAGGAACAAATACTTTAACTATCAGTGGTGCAGGAAGCATTCCTTTAACCTTTACAGAAGATTCTGGCTTAGCGACCCCAGCAGCTAATAATCTTAATGTTTTTGGTACTGCAGCCCAAGGAATTGTTACTTCTGGAGCAACTGATACGGTAACAATTACAGCTTCAGATGCTACTGAACTTCAAAAGGGAGTAATGGCACTTGCAACAGATGCAGAAGCAATTGCCGGAACTGTTTCTAATAAAGCTATTGTTCCGACTTCCTTAAAAGCTAAATTGGGAACACAAACTCTAAATGGTGCAGCCTATGGAACGGGTACTACAACTGCTATCGGGTGGACTGCCGCAGGGACAGATGGACAATTACTTATTGCTGCAACCGGTGCTGCTCCTGCTTTTGCTTCTCTTACTTCTACAGGAGGTACAATAACAGTTACTGGTGGAGCTAATACATTAAATGTAGAGACCGCAGGTTCTGTTGCTACTTCTTATGTAGAGGATACAGGAAGCGCTATTCCTGCTCTTGGAATTCTGAATATCAATGGAACAGCAGCTCAAGGAATTTCCACTTCTGGAGCAACAAATGTAGTAACAATTACTGCTGCCGATGCAACTACTACACAGAAAGGAGTTTCTGAATTAGCAACAGATGCAGAAGCTATCGATGGTACAGATTCTACAAAGACTATCGTTCCAACATCTTTGAAAGCAAAACTTGGCGTTCAAACCAACAAGGGCATAGCATACGGTACAGGAACAACTACAGCAATTGGATGGACTTCTGGTTTAACAAATGGACAATTAGCCATTGGATCAACTGCAGGTGTTCCAGCAGCAGCCAATCTTACTGCTGGATCTGGTATTTCGATCACTAATGGAAGTAACTCTATAACTATTGCAGCTACGGGGGCTAACTCTCAAATTGTTATTCAAACTTTCACTTCAAACGGTACTTACACTCCAACCACAGGAATGGATTATTGTATTATTGAAGTTCTTGGTGGCGGAGGTGGTGGCGGAGGTGCAGCAGCTACTTCAGCTATTCAATTTTCTTCCGGAGCAGGTGGAGGAGGAGGAGAATATGAAAGAGGAGCTTTTTCTGCCGCTACAATTGGAGCATCACAAGCAGTTACAATAGGAGCCGCTGGCGCAGCAAATAGTGGAGCAGCAGGTGGTAATGGGGGAACTTCATCGGTAGGAGCAATAATTTCTGCAGGTGGAGGAATCGGAGGTGGAACTATTGCTGCTGCCGCTGGTGGATTGTTAAATGGTTCTGCTGGTGGATCAGGCGGAAGTGGTGGATCTTTAGTTATTGGAGGAAATACCGGTGGTTATGCATGGTTTTCAACTGCTTCTGGATTTCTAGTAGGAGGAAATGGTGCAAATACCATTTATGGTGCAGGAGGTGGAGCACAAACTACACCAAATACAGCTGGATTTTCAGCATCTTCATTTGGATCTGGAGGAGGCGGTGCAAGCAACGGTTTAAGTCAAGCTGCAATTGCTGGCGGATCCGGTGGAGCTGGAATTGTAATAATAACTGAATTTATATAGGAAATTTATGGGCGAAAATAATTTAGTAAGATCTCCTTTGCAAATGCCTGTGAATTCTCCTCAATTCTTGAGAACATTTGTTTTTAATAGACCACCAACAACCGCCGATTACCGAAATTTTGAAGTAACCGATATGTGGATTTATAGAAATCCTAGCGTTCCAACATATTCTTTTTTTGTTTTAGTAGATAAGCCTAACGGGAGTGGTATATGGCTAGATCTTTCTGCCAATGCAAACCCTGGTATTGAGATGGTAACTCCAGATCAAGGTATTGTTGTTGTTCCAGATTTATCCCAAAATATAAATGTTCTTGGCGGAACAGGTATCGTCACTGTAGGAACGGCTAATACACTTACAATCAATTCAACAGTAACTGGTCTTAGTTGGATTGTAGATACTTTATCACCAATCAATGTAAATGTAAATGAAGGCCACTTTGCAAATGGAGTAGGTGCGATTACTTACAATATACCCGCGCTAATGGCAGTAGGTGATGGATTCGGTTTTATTGATTTGGGGGGTAATGGTTTTGTCATTCAAGCAAATGCTGGGCAAACAATTCAAGTAGGAAATCAAGCGACTTCTGTTGGAGGAACAATAACAAGTTCCGCAATTGGAGATGCTATTTTCTTTGTTTGTGGAGTAGCAAACACAAATCTTAGTTCTTTTAGTTTACAAGGTAATTTTACTCTAGCATAGGTATATTCATGACTCAAAACGCCATTAATAATAGAGCTTCTGAAATGAGCATTGGTGATGTATTTATCACTGCCGATACAATCAGTACTCAAAGCGCAAATGCTAATCTGATTATAGCTCCAAATGGAACGGGAGTAACAGAAGTTGCTAATGGTATTACATTTGATACAGTTCATGTATTAAAGAATTATGTTACACAAACAAATTGGACACCTGTTCTCACATTTGGTGGCGCAAGCGTAGGAATTACATATACCACCCAACAAGGTGTATATTTAAGAATTGGCGATTTGGTTTTTGTAGAAATGGAAATTCTGTTATCTAGCAAGGGCTCTTCTACTGGAGATGCTATAATTACAGGTCTTCCTTTACCGGTAGCAGCTAATTCTTTTCTTAACATTAGATGGGCTGATGTAACATTTGATGCTACCTATACCACAGCAGTTGGAGCTGCAAGCCTGTCACAAATAATTTTACAACAAGTTGGAAATAATAATGCTTTCATAGCATTGGATGATACAAATTTTTCAAACGCAACAAATATATTTTTCTCTGGGGTTTACCCTACCTCTTAATTTTTTGGAGGACAAATTTTATAAAAACCAATCGACTTGCTTTTCTTTATATATTTTTCCACATCGATGCCGTCCATGCGCATTTGTTCGATATCATACGTGGGCCTTGCGCTGCATCTAGTCATATAATAACCAAATGCGGTGAAATTCCCATCATCTCCAAATTCTACTATCTGTGCTTTAATTTCTTTCTTTCTAGCCTCGGCAGCCTTTTCAACCAGATCATGATCGGTATATTCTTGTAAAAGTTCTTTAAGCCTTGGGTCATCTACTTTTATATAATCAGTAGCAGAAGGTACGGGTGGACTTCCAACTTGTATCATCCTCCAAAACTCAGAAGCTTTTTCTCTCATTTGTTTTTGCAAAGTAGGCTGAGCAAAACATTCGACAGTAATACAACTATCATATCTATAATCCCAAAGAGCTATAAATGCTCTCGTTGGATTCGTTAACATAATCTGCCATTGAATCTGATGCTGCCAATACATAGGGATCTGTTGCTTCTCTCTTGCTTTATCTAAAATATCATCTGTGACAGGACATTTGATTTCAGCAAGAGTGTTATGTTCAGAACAATATCCATCTAGAGAAGCTTTAAATTCAGGATGAGCTACATCTTCAACACAAATAGGCTCTAACTTCAATTGATGATTATTGTTTATCCATTCTCTAGCTCTTTCTTCATTTTTGATTCCATGAGCCATAGCATAATTAATTTCATCTTCAGCACGATATCCGCATTTGATATCCCAAAGTTGTAGGGGAGTTCTAAACTTATTACTCCCCATGATTACTCCGATATCAGAAGCCCCAATGCCATTCTTTCTCCATTCGTGCCATTCCTTGTCACCTTGAGTAAAGTTAACTACTTTCATTAGACTTCTCCGAAATCAAATACAGATGGATCTTTAAATGACTTTTGTTCTTCTTTATTTTCTGGTTTAGAAATAGGACAAAAATCTATAGAGCTAGCATTAATGGAAAGATCAATGGCTATGTCTCCATTTTTATTCTGATAGGTAGTAGGTGCACTTAATTCTCCCATGACGACAACAACACTGCCTTTTTTGATATGTGGTATGATTCCAGAGAATCTCTCATCCCAGCAGTTTACTTTATACCAGACAGTCATCTTCTCTTTATTTTTCATTACAGAAACGGCGACGGGAAAGGAAGTTACTTTTTTACCAGATGAGGTAAATCTTTCTTCCGGATCTCTTCCCACAAAACCTAAAATAAACATCTTTTGCATTTATGACTCCTTAGCTCGTTTAATTTCCCGAATTCTTTCGACACATCCTGAGTATTTCTTAGATGGAAGATCTGAAAGTTTAGTAATATTAAATCCTTTCAGAATTCCTTCAACGATTTCTGGACAATTGTTCAATTCATTAGAAAGGACTTGAAGCTGAGCTTTAGAGATTTTCCCGTTGTCCTCTTCTTCTTTCTTTTCTTTTCTAGTTTCTTGCATTGCAGTCTCACCATCATCATCTTCATCGCCTGTAACAACGCCAGTAAGAGAAGCATACATATACCTTCGTAAGTAGGTGATATAGCTTCCTAGGCCTTGTATGTCGTTTTTAAGAGGCTTTACTTGCATATTAGATTCAATCCACTGGCCAGATGCATGGCAAAGTCTTGTATACAAGAATATTTGATCTTTTTCTTCTGTGATAGTTCTTTGTATTACACAAAGACCATTCTTAGCTAAAAATGGCCTTGAAGCTTTTACAATAGAGGCTAGATCTGCATATCTGCTTTTGAAGAATGGATTGATACTAGCTGTTGCTGCTACTTCCATTTCCATTTGAGCTTTAGCAAGAGCTTCGAATAGTTTATCGAGTTCATCTGACTCATTTTTCTTTATGTTATGAGATTTTTTCTCATTATCCTCATACACTTCATAGTTTACTGGTAGGGCCATAATGTTTCCTTTGTGGTTGTAAATGTTTGTCATCTAAGTCCTTAGATATGCTAGATCTATTAATTGGTTTTTAATGTTTGTGAGCTTTTGTTTCGCTTTAAGAACTTGTTCTTTATGTTCTACGCAGACATCAGCAACATCCATTTTTCTGATTTCTTCCATTTGCTCAGTCATTTGTTTTTTAAAAACTAAGTATTTCATTGCTTTTAGAAGAATTTCTTCACAGATATATTCTTTCGAATCAAAAAGTTGTTCGTAGATTGAATATATTGCGTCTTGTTCTGTGCGGAATGATCTTTCGATTTCCATATTCTCTAGATCAGATTCTTCAAAATCATGGGAATAGGAATAAATATTTGTGTTTAACATGGTGTGGTTGTCCTTGTTGTTTGTCTAAATTCTATTTATTTTTTTCTTTATATTGTTTTTGCAAAAACCACGCAACATTTACGGGGCTTTTACATGTTTCCTCTAAGTTTTCTTTAGATAGCCAAGAAAATATCCTTAAAAGAGCTTGCTCATTAGGTTTCCCGAATTCTTTTTCCTCCCAAAGTTCTTGTGCATCAAAATAAATCATGTGAATCATATTTTGAAATTCTTCATTTTGTAAAAATTCCTTTTGGAAAGTTTCACATGCTTGATCAAGAAGAAAGTCTCTTTGTAAATATTCCATAGTTTTACTCTTTTTTTGTTGTTGTTAAGCTATATAATACGAGGAAATGAGGAAATAAGGCAAGAAGAAAAGTCAAACAATTGGTAAAAAAAAACGGCGACTATTGCTAGCCACCGTGACAAACATCTACAACCGGACAACCACGTTCAGTTGAAGCGTTGAAAAAACTCTACCAGATAATTCTATTTTTTTGTAACGTAAAAAGAAAAAAGCGGTAACCACTGCTAATAGCCCCGCTTTACTTTATAGGAAAGATGTTCCGAATATAGGATGTTGAGTAAATATAGTAAAGGAGAATTGCTGATGGTTTAGAAAAAGAGAAAAAGCACGTTACCATTTTGAAGTTAATTGAGAAATAGGACGAGTGGCGTCCTATTTTTTTTGAAGTAAGAGAAAAAATATAAAAAATCTATAAAAAGTAAAAGAGAAGGCCGTCGAAATCCTTCTCTTTTGAAACGTTCAACGCGTGGAGGCGATTAAACATGTCGAATGTTATCCCATTTCCAGATTCCAGTAAAGCCCCTAACGAAAAAAAAGAAATAATTTACGAAAATTTCGTAATTGACGATCAAGATAATGAAATTGATGGTTATTGGCCAGTCTATGAAAAATATCTTGCTATTGAAGAACTTTCTTATCCAGAAGCAGCTTATATTTCTATGATAGAAAGACTTAGTACTAAATATGGATGGACTCAAAAACCTATAGATTTTTTTTGTAAACGATTGAAAGTTTCTAGGACTACTATTTATACTTATGATTTAAAACTTATTAAATTAAATCTTTTGTGGAAATGGGAACAATCCCTTGGAGATGTAAAGGGAAAGATAATTGAGAGAGTCAGTATTCCTAGTGCAGCGATGTATTATGCCGTTCAAAGAAATCATGGATACCATATAAAAGCTGAAGATGTTCATGATAATTTTATAATAAAAATAAAAGGCTACAGAAAAGCTAACCCTCCTATTGATATGTTTCCAAATAAAAACTTGGCACATTCAGTTAAAGAAAAAACTACACAAAATATTAAGCTTAACTTACCAGATTCTCCTATGGCTCATAGTGCACGTTCGGAATCTGAACATGTGCACGCACGTTCGGAATCTGAACATGTGTTAATGACTACGTCTATTAACATACATAACAAAAACAACAACAACATAGAACAGTCGTCGTTTTCTTCAAATAAAGAGTTGAAAGAAGAGTTAGAGCAGTGCTTCAAAAATCAAGAAGACGTAAATTATGGCCTTCGTTGGATTGAACTTAAAACTCCTGAAGAAAGGGCCAAGCTTGAATCTGAAATAAAGAGTGCAATTGCTGCAGTCAAGGCCGGATATGCCAAAAAGGAAGTGGACGCTTATGATTTAAAGAAAAAACAAGAAGTAGAGAAGATTGAAGCTCAAAAGAAAGAAGAAATTGAGAAAAAACAAGAAAAAAAATCAATCACGAATCGAAATGTTAAGCTGGCCGTAACGATAAATAATTGTTTTAAGAATTTTAAGTATCTTAGAATTTTCTATGATCAGAAAACTTTTAGAATTGTTAACGAAGGACTTGAACAATTTCAAGATGAAGATGGAATGACCTATAGAAAATTGCCTAGTGGAGATAAATTTTATGGTAAACCGAGCTTGCAAATAAATTTTGAAAAGGAATATGAAACGAATTTTAAGGAATCTCTAAAATTCTTTAGCACCTCTTTCAACATAAATGAAACTCAATTTAAAAATATTCTAAATAAAGGCGTAGAATATGCAAGTGTATGAAATCCCAGGAGACCCCATTCCTCTCCAAAGGCATCGACATTCTGGCAAAAGAACCTACGATCCACAACTCAAAGAGAAATCGAACTTGAGATGGAAACTTAGATTGCTTCAAGAAACGATAGAAGTGGCCCAAAAAGCGATTAAATTAACAATTGAGTATCATTTGTCGATTCCAAAGAGTTATTCGAAAATAAAGGCCTTAAAATGCGTTTCTCAGCCCCATGCATTTAAACCAGATCTTTCGAATCTCATAAAGTTCACAGAAGATGCATTTAACGAAATTCTTTGGAAAGATGATTGTTTGATTGCAGAAATTTCCGCCCGGAAGTTATATTCCGAAAAACCTATGACCAGATTCTGGATTGAGTCGTTAGATGATTGAGAATAAATATAGAAAGATGAGAAATAAAATAAAGAATAATATTAAAAATTTAATAGATTTTCAAGTCGATCAATTTTCTTCAGAATTCGAAGAAGGAATGGTGCGCATAGCGGTTTGTTCTATTTTAGGAGATTTGCTTGAAGAAAATGACAAATGGTTGTCATCAAGAAATTATTTTGGGGCAGGTGAAGAATGTGAGTGAAGAAGAAGCTCTTAAGAGAAGTTTTAAATATGATTTAGTTAACGAGATAATAGATTGTCTTTTAGGGCTTTCAAAAGAAAAGTATAAAGAACTGTCTCGGCAAGTTTTAATACAAGAGTTCTATGCTACCTTGAGAGAAATTTTAAAAGAGCAGGATCTATGTACAGAATCTATAAACTATATATTTGAGAAAGAGTCATGAATGAAAAAGATAAAGCAAAATTAAGGGTATTCCTTCATTTCTATATTAAAACATTTTTGAATGATGCCATAGATGAATTTTCCAATATACAGAATAAGAACTGGGAAACACTAAAATATTTAGTAGATAGTGGTGGTGTCTTAATTGAAGTTTTACATATTGTTCAAAAAGAAGTCCAAGAAGAATATAGAGAAATTTTAGATAAATATTTAGACGAGCAATTAATAAAAATAGGAAAGTAAAGTGGAATGGAAGAGAGTTGAAGAGGGGTTGCCAGGAACTCCAAATAAATTAGTGCTATTTGTCTGGGATAGTTGTAATAAAATAGGCTATGGAACCTATGAATATAAGATGAGAAATATGCACAATTTCTATGATAGAATGACAGACGAGAATGTTATTGCATCTCACTGGATGGATATACCGCCTCTTCCGGAATGCGATGAAATGGATTGATCTCGAAGAAAGTCTTCCTTACGAAGACGGAGTTTATGATGTGATGCTTTGTGATAACGAAACGTTAGAGTTTTCCTATGCACTTTGTATGTTTTCTAACGGAAGATTCATTGAAGGTAGAGATAAAGAGGTTGTAATGTGGGGGCCTAGAAAATGAAGACTCTTAAAGTCTATACAAAAGAAAGTTTTTTTACTTATGATAATTTATACGTAAACTATCAATTTGAAAGAAAAGAAAATGATGTTCTAGTTATCTTTAAAGTGGACAATATTTCTGGAGATGAGTCTATTTGCGCAGTGTTTAGACAATGGGAATATCTTGAAATAGAGGAATATGAGAATGAGTAATGCGATAGGTTTCTTAGTTAATTATTCAGATGATGACCAAAGATTTTATTCATTTGATGATTATAAATTTGAGATAAAAGATCGTACATTAATTTTATTTGCATTTTTAAATGATGGAAATGGAGATGCTTTTCCATTTGCTTTTGTCAATGCATGGATAGATATAACAATAGAATTTGAAAACGGCGATGATATAACTCCAGAAGATATTAAAGACATGTCTGTAGTAAAAAATTTATATTCATGCTTGAATTAATTATCCCTCTCACATAAAAGAAGCATAGTAATCAAAATTAAAAGTTTGCTATGCATCATCAAATATCCGTATCAAAAGAATATATAGACACAGTCTGCGAATGGCTCGAAAATTGGTCAAATGATCCAGAGTCATGGACAATCCCTCAATTCCTAAAACAATATGGAATAGGTTGGTCCTACTTTCAAGCTATGATGAAAGTCTGTCCTCAGCTTCACAATGCCTTTGAAATCACAATATCTGGACTGCATGAGAAATGGCTTTTCTATGGCCTTCGGAGTAAAGAAATTCCCCAACATATGCAAAAAGTTTTGATGAAATATCTCCGTGTCTACGACAACCATGCTTATTCTGTAGATCAAGAAGCTAAAAAAGAACTAGCTGAAAGCACAAATATATCAGTGAAAAACTATGCAATCGAAGACTATTCAAAAGAACGACTTGAAGGACTTTATCGCAGCCTCTATGATGACAACGTTAACAAGCGTAGAAGTCGAAAACAGGCTGAATCAATATAGACCTCGTCCCTATCAAGCTCCTATCCTTAAAGCATTAGCAGATGGATACAAGAGAGTGCTAGCTATTTTACCTAGAAGGGCTGGAAAAGATATAACTGCATTAAACTATGTGATTCGCCAAATGTGGGAGAATCCCGGTGTTTACTACTATATATTTCCTACTTACTCACAAGCTAAAAAAGTTATCTGGGATTCGATTACTAATGAAGGTAAAAGAATTCTTGACTATTTTCCTAAAGAATTAGTATTACAATTAAATTCACAGGAAATGAAGATTAGGATGGTGGCCAAGGGTGGTAAAACCTCTCTTTTCCAATTAATCGGCTCAGATAACTACGATAGTTTGATGGGAACCAATCCTCGAGGATGCGTATTCTCGGAGTATGCACTACAAGATCCCTTAGCGTATCAGTACATACGTCCGATCCTGACGGCCAACGGGGGTTGGGCCCTCTTTATTTCTACTCCTAGAGGCAAGAATCACTTATGGAGTTTATACCAACTTTCGAAAGAATCTCCTGATTGGTTCAGCTATAAACTTACCATTGAAGATACAAATCACATTCCTCTTTATGAGATAGAGAAAGAGAGAAAAGATGGTTTAATGTCTGAAGATATGATACAGCAAGAGTATTATACTTCTTTTGAAATGGGTGTTGAAGGGGCCTACTATAGTCGTTATATTGATAGGTGTAAAAGAGAAGGAAGAATTAGCGATGTTCCTTGGGAAGC
>Ga0075318_1000016_pt1 | contig 16624 bp, 20 predicted proteins | sample MayberryNE_TuleB_2_FD_120050 | JGI IMG/M metagenome (GOLD analysis project Ga0075318, IMG submission 120050) | Natural and restored wetland microbial communities from the San Francisco Bay, California, USA, that impact long-term carbon... | ecosystem: Environmental > Terrestrial > Soil >...
ATCTTTTTTTACAAAACTATCAACAGGAAAAGCAAAGGAGTTAAATAGATATAAAGAACAAACAAAAATTCCATGTCTATGATAAATAAATAGAAAAACATGTTATCAACAGGGGCGGGGGGGTGTAATAATATTAACAATTCTCTTATTAAATTAGATTTGTTTAATGAAATCAAATTCCAGTTTTTATTTTATACAAAAATAAAGATTGAAATGGAGACACCTCTCTATGCAACAAATTATTACTTCAGCGCTCTCCTGTGGATAACTTTGTTAATAAAATAGAGGGTTTCCTGTTCCTTTAGTTTTGATAAGGCATTGTCAAAAAGGTAGTTTTTAGTTTTCATCCTCTTTTTTGAAAAAAAAGCAAAAGATCTCCTATGGTTGCACCTGGCTTACACACAAAAAAAGAGCAACAGATTATATTGAAAAATAAAGGAATAGGTTAATTATCAACAGATATTGCTTGACTAATAATAAAAACAAAATAATAACATTATTAATATTAATAAGAGAAAAAGGATAGACATCTTGTATCTTGCAAATCAACAACTTTTTTTACTTGCGATACTCACTTATCACCAAACAAGGTAATTTCGCTTATTGCTAAATTTAGTCCATAGTAATGTCGGTTCTTAAGTCTTCTTTTCTTTACATTCATTTAATTATGTACACATACAAACTTTATCAGCAGCTCGTTTCTTTCCTTTTTTGTTGAAGTTCTTTATTTCTGGCCATAAAATAGATATCTCCTTACTAAATGTATTTTTATTGAGTGATTTAATATGAAAAAGAAAGAATTTCTTCTTAGTGGCTGCTTCACAGCTATCGGTTTATTGCTTACAGGCGTTTCTTACGCGTCTGGTTTGTGGTTTTGTACAGCAACAGATGCAAGAGGTGCCGTTTGGCATCAATATGCGCCTACGAGAGCTGGTGCAGCAGCAACTGTACTCGTAAGATGTCGGCAAGGGAGCTTACGTCCAACTTGCCAAGTGCGTTGTTATCCCCCTGCCCCTGCTAAAAAACGCTGGCGTTGTATGGCTCAGGATAGTCGTGGAAAGAGGTGGTATTGGGTTGCTGATACAAAACCGGGTGCGATGACGGGTGCAAGAAGAGCTTGTATTTATAACAGTAAAGTAGGGGGGTGTTTTTCAAGGCCTGAATATTGTTCTTTTTAAAAAATACGACTATTAATTAATAGGCTGATAACAAAGGGATTTTAAGATGATTTTTTATCGGACTTTACTGTTTGCTTGTTTTTGTATTTTTATGTTATCAGCTTGCACACATAAAAAGCATTCCACTGCATGGGTATGTACAGCAACTGACTATAACGCCAGGTATTGGATCGATTATGCTCAAACCCGTGTTGAGGCAGCGGCTTTAGTGATGAATCGTTGCCAATCAACTGGGAGTTACAGATCTACTTGTGTTGTTCGATGCATTCCACCAGCTAGAAGATGGCATTGTGTGGCAATTGATAAAGCAGGACATTCATGGTATTGGAATTCGGTTGACGAAAATATTGCTGTAAGAAATGCACGGGCAGCTTGCTTGAAGAACACAATAGTAGGTGGGTGTAAAGTTCCTTCTGTTAACTGTTCTTTGATGATTTCTTAGTTGAATTTTTTAACTTTAAAAATTGAGAGTTTAATTTTTATGAAAACAATAAAAAGCATATTTACTTTATCAGCATTGTTGTTGTTTCTTTCTGTTGCTGGGTGTTATGCTCCCCCACCACCTCCTCCTTATCCAGTTTATTATAGAGGAGCAACTTTTTATGGCCCCTATCATTATGGTCGTTGCGGGATGTACTGCTCTAATGGATGGTGCACAAGGCACTGCGTGGTTCACTGATCTTTTGACTTAAGATTGTATGGGGAGTTTTATTCATTTGTTTGGGTTAGTTAGGGTTTGACACTTGCTTTTGTCTGATTTATGATTCTTCCCCTATTCAACTTACATTAGTTTAGAGTACTTTTATGAAAAGAACTTATCAACCAAGTAAAATAAAACGTAAGCGAACTTATGGTTTTCGGGCACGAATGAAAACACACGCTGGCAGATTAGTAATAAAACGTCGTCGTGCAAAAGGTCGAAAACGTCTAAGTGCTTAGTGAAAATACGCTACCTTCATTTAAAAGAATTCGAAATAAGCTTGAGTTCCAACAGAGTTTTAATTGCGGTAATCGTTTTTTCGGTACCTTTTATGTGCTGTATTATAGAATGAATGCTTTGGGTTACTCTCGTTTGGGGACTATTACAAGTAAACGCAATTTAAAAAAGGCAGTTCACCGAAATCAAGCGAGACGGGTAGCACGGGAAATGTTTCGCTTGAATCAAAATAACCTAAAACCCTTAGACTTAATTATAGTGGCAAAAAAGAAAGCTGCTGCTGCAAACAAAGATGAACTAAGGCGATGTTTGGAAAATCTTTTCAGAAAATTACTTTGCTGTTAATAACCTGTTATCAAATTCTAATTAGCTATTGGACAAAACCAAGATGTCGGTTTTACCCAACTTGCTCTAATTATGCAAAAGAGGCTGTCTCTTATCATGGTGTCATAAAAGGGCTGTACTTAACCCTTTTTCGTCTGCTACGCTGTCACCCTTTCCACTCTGGTGGCATTGACCTTGTTCCCCAAAGAAAAAAAAAGCAAAGTGAGGCCTTATGAACATAAAAAAAATTGTATTGTATTTTTTTGTTGCTTTATTGGGCACACTAATTTGGATTGCTTGGCAAAAAGACTACCCAGCGCCAACAAATCTTGATTCAAAAGGTCTTTCTTCTCAAAGAACTACAAAAGCACTAGAAGATTTTACTCCCCCAGATTATCAGTCGGATCACACACAAAATACTGCCAAACCGATTACTAAAAGTAAAAGCGATTTTGTTGATAGCAAGGAGGGTGAAAAACAACTTAGTGTGGAAGGATATATTGAGATCACAACTGACGTGTTAAAAGTTTCATTGAGCACCTTGGGTGGGAATGCTGTTAGTGCTAAATTGCTTGCTTACCCTGTTTCTGTGAAAGAAAAGGATATCCCCGTAGAGATTTTAACGGACAGTCCAGATCAATTTTATGTAGCTCAGGGAGGAGTAACGAATAGTGGTGAAAAAAACACATACTTTAAGAGTGAAAAAAAACAATATAAGTTGTTACCTAATGAAAAAAGCTTAGTTGTCTTGTTAACAGGAAAAACACAAAGCGGCCTCTTAATTACTAAAAAATATACCCTTACTCGAGGAAGGTATACTATCCAAGAAGAGATCTCGATCACCAATCAAAGTCATCAAATTTGGAAAGGAAGTTTTTATAATCAGTTTATTAGAAAAAATGTTGCTCCGAGCCAGCTGTTTAGTCGATCTTATACTGGTGCTGCTATTTCAACTCACGAAAACTTATATGAGAAGCTCCCATTTAAAAAACTAAGCGAGCAAAATTTAAATAAAAACATCGAAGGGGGGTGGGTTGCTATACAAACTCCCTATTTTTTAAGTGCCTGGGTACCACACTCTCAAATTGAAAACCATTATTATAGTCAGTCTTTTGGAGAAGGGAGTCGTGGAAAAGGAAACACATTCATACTAGGGTATGTGAGTCCTGTTATTTCTTTGTTTCCTGGTACAACAGTAAGCAATTATTCTTTACTCTATGTTGGTCCTGAGCTAGAAGATCAGTTAAGTACGACAGCAAAGGGGTTGGATTTAACGATTAATTATGGATGGTTATGGTTTTTGTCAAAACCCATATTTTGGGTTATGTCTCATATACATTCAATTGTAGGGAACTGGGGGTGGTCTATCATCCTGGTTACCTTATTGATTAAACTCATTTTTTATCCTCTTTCTGCAAAAAGCTACAAGTCGATGGCGAAAATGCGTGAATTGACCCCTCGTCTACAAGCTCTTCGTGAACGTTATGCTGATGATAAGCAAGCTTTAGGGAGAGCAACAATGGAGTTTTATAAAAAGGAAAAAGTTAGTCCGGCAGGCGGTTGTTTACCAATGCTTATACAGGTCCCTGTTTTTATCGCACTGTATTATGTTCTTATTGAAAGCGTGCAGTTAAGACAGGCTCCTTTTGTCTTTTGGATCCATGATCTTTCTGTAAAAGATCCTTTTTATGTACTTCCTGTTCTAATGGGGGTCAGTATGCTATTGCAGCAAAAGATGAGCCCTCCTCCTCCTGATCCAGCACAAGCAAAAATGATGATGATATTGCCTATTGTTTTTACTATTTTCTTTTTATCGTTTCCAGCTGGCCTAGTTTTATATTGGTTAACTAATAATTGTTTGTCTATTGCTCAACAGTGGTACATTATGAAATCTTATCACGCTAATCCTAAGAAAAAGAAAACCATAAAAAATAAAAAATAACTATGAATGATACAATTGCTGCGATAGCAACTCCTCCCGGTAAAGGGGGAATTGGTATTATTAGAATTTCTGGTCCTAATACTCTAAAGATTGCTAGAATTGTTTTGGGGAGCCAACCAAAGCAGCGGTTGGCTATTTTTTCTAATTTCAGTAATGCATCTGGTGAGATAATAGATCAAGGGGTTGCAATATTTTTTAAATCTCCCCATTCCTTTACTGGCGAGGATGTATTAGAGCTGCAGGGCCACGGCGGCTCTGTGATTATGGATAGGTTGCTGAAAACGGTTATTGAGCAAGGAGCAAGAGTTGCTCAGCCTGGGGAGTTTTCACAGAGAGCCTTTTTAAATGGAAAAATAGATTTATCTCAAGCTGAAGCTGTTTCTGACCTGATTAATGCTTCTTCTGAAGAGGCAGCAAAGTCAGCTGTTAGATCTCTACAAGGTGCTTTTTCTGAAAGGATACATTCCCTTTTGCAGAAATTGACTCATTTACGTATGTTGATAGAGGCAGCTATTGATTTTTCTGAAGAGGAAATTGATTTTATTGATACTCTTTCTATCAGAAAGGAGTTGAAAGAGTTGTTAGCACAGATAGGTGAAGTAAAGAAAGGAACAAGGCAAGGTGTTCTCTTACAAGAGGGGTTACAGATTGTAATAGCTGGCGAACCAAATACAGGTAAATCAAGTTTGCTGAATAAATTAACTAATAGAGAGAGTGCTATTGTCACAGATATTCCTGGAACTACTCGGGATGTGATAAGAGAGTCTATACAAATAGATGGTTTGCCTGTCCATATTGTGGATACAGCCGGTATTCGTTCAACCTCAAACGCTATTGAGCAAGAGGGAATTCGCCGGGCAAAAGAGGTGATTTCTACAGCAGATTTAGTTTTGTTAATGCAGGATGCTACCCGTCCTAATGAAGTTCCAATATATTTTGATAAGCCCACAATAATTATTCAAAATAAAATTGATCTTCTTGTTGAAAAATCAAGCTCAAAGGAGATAGAGAGCGGGTTTCTTATCAGGCTGTCTGTGAAAACTGAGGATGGTTTAGATTTACTGAAATACCATGTGAAGCAGTTTGCGGGATACAGAGCAGAAGAAGGTCAATTCATTGCAAGAAGGCGTCATATTGATGCTCTGGTTCGTTGTGAAGAATTTATTCTGAAGACTCTTCAGCAAGTAGAAGTTCGAGCAGGATTTGAATTGTTAGCAGAGGAACTGCTCTGGGCTCAAAATTCTCTTTCTGAAATTACAGGAAAATTTACAAACGAGGATTTATTAGACCGTATTTTTATGACATTTTGTATTGGAAAATAAAAGAAGATTATGGGCGCGATTCGTTATGATTTAATCATTATTGGTGGTGGGCATGCAGGGACAGAAGCAGCTCTTGCTGCAGCCCGTATGCAAATAAAATGTTTATTACTTACCCATAATATTGAAACGATTGGACAGACCTCTTGCAATCCAGCGATTGGGGGGATAGGTAAAACTCAGCTGGTCAAGGAAGTGGATGCTCTTGATGGAGTTATGGCAACGGCAGCAGATCGAGCAGGAATACAATTTCGCGTTCTCAATTCGAGTAAAGGGCCTGCGGTATGGGCAACAAGAGCACAAGTTGACCGAGTCTTATATAAAGCGATTATTAGGGATTTTGTAGAAAATCAAGAAAACTTATTTTTATTTCAACAAGCTGTAGATAAATTGCTTATAGAAAAAGACCGCGTAATTGGAGTGGTGACTCAGTCTGGGATAGTATTTCATGCAGAAGCTATTGTACTTACAACGGGTACTTTTCTAGGTGGGAAAATTCATATTGGTGGGCAGAATCATCAAGGGGGGAGATCTGGTGACCCGGCTTCTTTAAAATTGGCTTCCTATTTACGTGAACTTCCTTTTAGGACTGGGCGTTTAAAAACAGGAACTCCCCCACGAATTGATGGTAGAACGGTTAATTATTCAAAATTAAGAGAACAACCTGGCGACACTCCTTGCCCAATCATGTCTTACTTAGGCTCAGTAGAGCAGCATCCTAGACAGGTCTCATGTTATTTAACTTATACAAATCAGAAAACTCATCACATTGTGCAACAAGGATTGATGACCTCTCCAATGTACTCTGGAGAGATTTCATCTGTAGGACCTCGTTATTGTCCTTCTATTGAAGATAAGATTGTACGATTTTCTCATAGAGATTCTCATCAAATTTTCTTAGAACCGGAAGGTCTGCAGACTTATGAAATTTATCCTAATGGAATTTCAACGAGTCTTTCTTATGAAGTACAGGAAGAGCTGGTTCATAGTATAGAAGGCCTTGAGAATTGCCATATTACTCGGCCAGGTTATGCGATCGAGTATGATTTTTTTGATCCGCGAGATTTAAAACCTTCTCTGGAAACTAAAGCTATTTCGGGTTTGTTTTTCGCAGGACAAATTAATGGGACAACTGGTTATGAAGAAGCCGCTGCGCAAGGGTTAATTGCTGGCATTAATGCAGCGCTAAAGATAAAAGAGAAAGAGGCTTTGATTCTCCGTCGAGATCAGGCTGGGGTTAGTGTTTTGATAGATGATTTAGTGACTCGTGGAACAGAAGAGCCCTACCGAATGTTTACTGGTCGGTTCGAATATCGGTTGTTTCTGAGGCAGGATAACGCTGATATTCGTCTTTGTGAGATAGGAAGGAAGTTAGGAGTTGTAGGTGAAGCCCGTTGGCGGAGTTTTTGTGAAAAGCAAGAAGCGATAGAGAAGGAAAAACAACGACTGAAGAGTTATTGGGTCCAACCAAATAGTACTGCTGCTTTGCAATTTGCAAAGCATTACCAAAAACCCTTGGAAAGAGAGTACACGATAATAGATTTATTAGGTCGTCCTGAGGTGGATTATGAGACCTTAGCTAAAATTGGAGTCCTTGAGAATCCGATTCCTCGAAAAGAAGTAGTTGAGCAAATTAATATACAGGCTCAATATCATGGTTATTTAATAAGGCAACAAAAAGAAATTGAGCGCCTACAACATTATGAATTGGCAAAAATACCAGATAATATAAACTATGAATTAATAAAGGGCTTATCTAATGAGGTTCGTCAGAAACTAATTGAAATCCGGCCAAAAACAATAAATCAGGCTTCTCGAATACCTGGCATGACGCCTGCTGCTGTTTCAATCTTATTGATTCATATTAAACAACCGGTTGTTTAATATGGAGCAGGGGTCCTTACTAGCTGAACAAATTGAGTTCATGGGCTTATCAATGCCAAAAGAAATCCAGGAAAAAGCATTATCATTTTTAGACTTATTGCAGAAGTGGAATCGTGTCTATAACTTAACAGCAATAAAAAAAATCAAAGACATGGTTGTGTATCACTTATTAGATAGCTTAAGTGTTGCTAAGTATTTAGTAGGGGATACTGTGTTAGATGTGGGTACTGGAGCGGGGTTTCCTGGCATCCCTTTAGCACTTTACTATCCGCAAAAGAAGTTTACCCTGATTGAAAGTAATGGAAAAAAAACACGATTTTTGTTTTACGCGAAAACGGTTCTCGAATTAAATAACGTTAAAATTGTCCACAGTCGATCTGAGAACTACCAGACATCCTCTTGTTTTGATGCTATCATTTTTCGAGCCGTTAAATCAATTCCTGAAATGATTAAGAGAACGCAGCATTTATGCTGCCAAAGGGGGATTTTTTTAGCAATGAAAGCTTCTTATCCGGCAGCTGAATTACTGGATTTAAATATTCCTTTTACAGTCCATCGCTTAACTGTTCCTGGTTTAAGTTTAGATCGACACTTGGTTATTTTGAGAGGCATGACAAGTGGTTAAAGTGATTGCAATTACTAACCAAAAGGGAGGGGTAGGTAAAACAACAACTTCTATTAATTTGGCGGCATCACTATCGGTGGCTGAGGCAACAGGAGTCAAGTTGCGTATTTTATTGATTGATTTAGATCCACAAGCGAATACGACAGGGGGAAGTGGAGTTAATAAATCTGAAATTTCGTTTTCTGCCAATGAAGTATTATTAGGGGAAGCCCCGATAAAAGATTCTACTTTACGTACTGAGTGGGGGTACGATTTATTGCCTGCAAATAGCAATCTAACAGTTGCAGAGGTAAGAATGCTCTCTTTTGAAAAGAGAGAGAGAGTACTACAGTCTGTTGTGTCCAATGTTCAAGATGATTATGACTTTATTTTAATTGACTGTCCTCCCTCTTTAAATATGTTAACAATTAATGCCCTGGTTGTTGCGAATAGTGTCTTAATACCAATTCAGTGTGAGTATTATGCTCTAGAAGGTTTGACTAGTTTGCTAAATAATATTGATCACATTCGTAAAAAAATAAACATTAAATTACAAATAGAGGGACTTTTAAGGACTATGTACGACGGCAGAAACCGATTAACGACAGAGGTTTCAGATCAGCTTAAAGAGCATTTTGGGGATAAGGTCTATGAAACAGTGATTCCTAGAAATGTTCGCTTAGCTGAAGCTCCAAGTTATGGTATGCCAATTATAAGTTATGACAGATCTTCTCAAGGAGCTATAGCCTATTTAAAGTTAGCGGATGAATTTTTAAAGAGGCAAGGAATGAATTTCGAGATGGAAGTAAGTTTATGACCACAAAAAAACGAGGGCTCGGTCGTGACTTAAGTGATCTTGGGCTAACTGAGCTTCTTAGTGAAATGCAAATTTCTAAGCGTGATCTACACAATAAGGTTTCTGAAACAGATCTATTTCAGTTAGTTGATGTTGATCAAATTTATCCTTGTTCTTCACAGCCGCGAAAGAGAATGGATCCAGACTCTCTCAAAGAGTTAGCTGAATCGATACGTTCTCAAGGAGTCATACAGCCTTTAATTGTACGGCCAAAGAATCCTGACACCTATGAAATTGTTGCGGGTGAGCGTCGCTGGCGGGCTTCTAAGATAGCAGGGTTAACAAAGGTACCTGTAGTTATCCGTAATGTCCCTGATAAAACAGCTGCTGCTATAGCATTAATTGAAAATATACAAAGATGCGATTTGAATGCAATAGAGGAAGCTCTTGCTATACAAAGATTAATTGTGGACTTTCACCTCACTCATCAGGAAGTTTCTGACCTACTTGGAAAGTCACGGACTTTGGTCACAAACTTACTAAGATTGTTAAAATTAAATCCAGATGTACGGCTTTTGGTAGAGACCTCAAAAGTTGAGATGGGGCATGCTCGAGCTTTATTGGGTTTGGTTGGGGCGGAACAGAGTAAGCTAGCAAAACAAGTCGTTGCTCAAGACTTGTCTGTCCGGCAAACTGAGGTTCTTGTGCGCCGTATACAACAGGGACAGGAGTCTCGAATTGAGCAAAAAACTAGGTTAGATCCTAATGTATCAAGATTGCAGAACGAGTTATCTGACTTATTAGGTGCACAAGTAAATATACAGCAAGGCCATAAAGGAACGGGTAAGTTAATCGTTAAGTATCATAGTTTGGATGAGCTTGAAGGTATTTTGGAAAAGGTTCGGGAATGACATGGTACAAACAACACGATATTGGTTAACTCACTATTCAGGAGTTTTTATCTGCTGCTTGGCATCTTTATTTTATGTGTATGACTATTTTATTCAAGTCGCCCCTGGTGTAATGACTCACCAGCTTATGCAATCTTTTGCAATAGGAGCAGGAAAGTTAAGTATTTTATCTGCTAGTTTTTATTACTCTTACACTTTGATGCAGATTCCTGCAGGAGCGCTCTTGGATCGACTCGGAGCTCGAGTATTAATGACATTGGCAGTGTTGGCGAGTGCCATTGGGGTGACATTGTTTGGAGTAACTTATAGCTTTTTTATTAGTTGTTTTGCGAGATTTATTATTGGCCTAGGATCTTCTTTTGCGTTTATCAGCACTTTGTTTTTAATTTCTCGCTGGTTTTCTCATCGTTATTTTGCTATTTCAGCAGGATTGTTACAAATGGGTGGTTGCATTGGCTCGCTGTTTGGTTTGGCTCCATTGGCGTTTTTAGTAAATTATTTAGGCTGGCGCCGCAGCATGATTTTGGTTGGACTGATTACTTTTTGCTTTAGTCTTTTATTTTGGGTATTTATTAGAGACGGAGTTCAAGAGTCTGGGGAAAAGAGTAAATTTTCAGCTGGTTATAATAGTTCTAGGTTTAATTTTTTATTAAAAAAGCCACAAGTATGGTGGGTTTGTTTGTTAGGATTGGTTTCTTGGGTACCAGTGACGACGGTTGGTGCACTATGGGGGTTGCCTTATTTCATGAGAGTGTATGGTTTAAGTAATATAGAATCAGGGAAATTATGTTCGTTGTTTTGGTTTGGGTTAGGTATTGGTAGCCCTGTGGTGGGGTGGTTCTCATCTTATTTTTTTAATCGTCGCATACCAGCTGGGATATGTTTTTTTTTAGGTCTTTTGGGTTCGATATTAATTATAATTGCTTCATCAATACCCCTTTGGGTGTCAGCAATCTCATTATTTTTATTAGGTATTTCTTCTTCAGTTCAGTCCCTCTCTTTTGGTTTGATAAAAGATGTTGTTCCTCCTAATTTGTTTGGTCTTGCATCAGGCATCAATAATATGGCTGCTATCTTAGGAGGTGCATTCTCTCAGTCCCTAATCGGCTACTTATTGCAAATGAGTTGGGATGGGTTGAGAATCAATGGGGCTCCATTTTATTTTATTCAAGACTATCAGTTGGCTTTATTAGTGTTACCAGTTTCATCGGTGGTAGGTCTGCTCGTAACAGCATTCAAAGTAAAAGAAACTTGTTGTGAAATGAATTATTTTGAGATACCAATATCAGAAGATAATTTCTTAAATAAGGGTTAGACTTAGACGTGCATTGTCTATAGGAACGTGTCCGAAATAACTTACCCATTTGCTTCCTCATTTTGGTCGGATCTGTCAACGATTCCTCAATCGAAAAACACTCTAAATAGAAGGGCTATTCCTCGTATTTTCCTTAATTGGAACGTTGCCATCTCAACCCAAGCTGAAGGTCACGTGTCCAAGTTATTTCGGGCACGTTTCATAGAGTTTATTCTTTTTACTTTATGCAAAAAACCTCTTCGAGTTATTGGGGTTCTTTATTTTCTTGGAGGTAAGATTATCCTTTTCCTTATTTATTGCAACAAATTTCAAAGTTTCTTTTTTTTAAAAAACCTTAAAGAATTAAGACCAAATAGGAATTATGAGATGTTTTTTGATTTAGGCTTGTTCCATAATTGGGTATATCCTTTTATCTTACAGTTGTTATCAAATCCCGCAGCCTGCTTAATCGTCCAAACACGGTTTCCTGTTTTATGCCTATGTTCTTCGGAGTTGTAATCTAAACAGATTGTCATATTGGGGTTATCAAGATAGGTATACCCATTTGGTTGAGTGATCCAGCGCCCGCCGGCGGTTGCAACGAGCATACTTGTTTTAACTGATTTTCCATTTTTTTCTGGCGGATGAGCAGTGAAGGGAAAATAGAAAATTTTCCAGTCACCTGGTTCAATTCGCGAAGATGGAGCGAAGCCGCCGGTGTGAATATAAATAGTACTATCTGATTCGTTGATAACTCGAACACGATCTATCTCTGCAAATGCGCTTAGTGAAAAGAAGATTAAAGAAAAAGAGGTGGTGTAGTAAGCTGCTTTTTTGTGCCAGATCATTATTTTTCTCCTTAATAATCAAAAGACTACTGTCTAATTGATGGATAATACTTGGGCTTCACTTCCCAATAGCTTGCTTTTTTTTTAAAGCAGGGCTTCTTTTTTGCAAATATAGCTCATTGTTTAAAAAAAGCTCGCTTTAGCTTTTTAACCACCCAAATCATGCAGTTGAATCTAATTATCTGATATTTATGGGATGTCATTTTTTGGGGTTAATGTTTGATATGATTTCGCGCAGCAGCTCACTGTTTCCACCCTTCGCCTAAGGGGGGTTGGTGAAGGTATCTATTTTTTATCTAAAAAAAAACAACTTTGAGCCGACCTTCCTTAGGATGTCGCTTTCTAACAATAATTCCGGCTCTATAGAAGAATTAAGTGGATAGTTTATTCTTTTCCGTTACGATGAGGAGTGCAGCACAAGCCCTCTTGCCATTGGTATGCCGAATTTAATGAAGTAAACATACCAACGATAGAGTGGCCGCCACACTCCTTGCAACGACAGGACTAAGTTACTCACCCAACTATCTATCAGAACCAGAATTTCGCTGAGATTTAACTAAAACGCCCATTTATCACCAAGAAAACAACACTATCTCGTCGAATTTCACCTTATTCTATTTAAAATTACTGATCCTAGAAATATCCGTTTGAGTTTCTGTAACTTAGAAAGCACTTGATATTAATATAGAGAGCCTGTTTTTAGATGGCATACTGGATTGCAGAATATCATAAAACTCTTTATACTCCCCCCGGATTGTCCGTTGTTCGGGCGCGGGGGAGTATTTTGGATTATAGAAAATCATCTAGTGAAGACAGGGCTGCTATTTTACCAGGTGTACTTCGTCTAATTGGTATACAGACCTCTGTTTTACTTGTTATTGCTTTGTTATGGAGCTCGTCCGGCTTCCGAGGAGTTTTTTTCGTTCTTCTTGGGGGTTATGTTTTTGTTATACCTAATGTTTTTTTTGCGTATTTTTTCTTTAAAATGAAAAGAAGTAATAGTAGTCCTAGAGAAACAGTGGTCAAGTTTTATAAATACAAACTCATTAAATTTGCTTTAATGATTGGGATTGTAACACTTGTTTTTTCTGAATTACCCGTAATGGTTTTCCCTTTTTTTTCAGGATTAGTGGGAGCCTGTTTAAGTGTGTTTCTTATTCCTTTCTTTTTAGGCTTAAACCGTGATTCTAGGGCATTTATAGTATGAACACAGAAAGCTTAACTCCAGCACAATTTATTCAGCATCACCTTGTGCACTGGCAATTTGATATTGTGAATTTGAAAGTGGGAAAAAGCAGTGAATTTTTGGTAGTTAATTTAGATACATTAATTGTTTCTTTCTTCTTGGGGGTTGCTTTTCTCTCTTTTTTTTACTTTATTGCTAGGCGTGTAAGGTCGGGCGTCCCTGGTAAGTTGCAAAATTTTTTAGAGTACTCGATTGAAGCAATCGATGGTGTTGTGAAAGAGGTCTTTCATGGGAAAAGTCAACTTATAGGCCCTTTGGCGCTGACAATATTTGTATGGGTTTTTTTAATGAATTTTATGGACCTAATTCCAGTTGATTTATTACCAAGGTTACTCTCTTTTGCTGGAGTTGAGCATTTTAAGTCTGTTCCGACAGCTGACCCTATGATGACATTCGGTATGTCAATTACTGTGTTTATTTTAATTATTTTTTACAATCTTAAGGAAAAAGGTGGTTTCGGGTTATTAAAAGAAATTTTATCTAAGCCGTTTGGTTGGTATTTGATGCCAATCAATGTTATTTTTCGCTTTCTGGAAGAGCTTGTTAAGCCTTTGTCGTTGGCATTACGGTTATTTGGCAATATGTTTGCAGGAGAATTAATTTTTATTCTAGTTGCTGTCATGCCATGGTGGATACAGTGGTTGCCAGGAGGAGCCTGGGCTATTTTTCATATTTTGATTATCAGTATTCAAGCTTTTATTTTTATGATGCTAACAATTGTTTATCTCAGTATGGCTCATGAAAAGCATTAAATTTTTAATAAAAAGGGGGATTTGTAATGGAACTTGCAAGAATAATTGCTGAGGTGCAAGGGCTTTCAGCTGTTGCAGCAGCTTTGTTGATTGGTTTGTCAGCCTTAGGCACAGCGATTGGTTTTGGTCTGCTTGGAGGAAAGTTTTTAGAAGGTATTGCTCGTCAGCCAGAGTTGAAGGGAATGTTAATGGGGAATATGTTTCTAATGGCTGGTCTTGTGGATGCTTTTGCTGCAATTGGAATTGTCATGGGGCTTTATTTATTCTTTGCAAAGAATCCGTTCTTATCCGCGGTAATGGAGCATTTATCAATGGTAGCAAGATAAGGCTGTTTTGGAATCTAGAGGGTATTTCAAATGGATCTCAATCTTACATTGCTAGGCGAAATGATCACATTTGCCGTGTTTATATGGTTTACTGTGAAATATGTCTGGCCTCCTCTTATGACTGTGATGGAGGATCGACGGAAAAAAATTGCGGATGGTCTTGCAGCAGCAGAGCAGGGTGAAAAAGAATTAGAAATGGCTCATGTTAAAGTAAAAGAATTGTTACTAAATGCTAAAACAGAAGCCTCTTCTATATTGGAAAAAGCAAATCAACGAGCCAGCTATATTGTTGAAGAAGCGAAAGGTCGAGCACGTGAAGAAGGGGCTCGCTTAATGGAGCTGACAAAAGGTGAAATTGAGCAAGAGTATAACGCGGCTAAAGAGGATTTGATGAGAGAAGTCTCAAAAATAGCGATTGAAGGGGCTGAGCTAATTTTAAAGAAAGAGGTAGATAAAGCGAGTAACCATCAACTCATAAAAGAGTTACTAAGAGAGTTATGAGCATGAATGACACGATTGCGAGACCATATGCGAAAGCTGTTTTTCAACAGGCAAAAGAAAATAAACAGCTAGAAAAGTGGATGAAAATCTTGCAGGTTTTATCGGCAATAGTCACTAATCCCGGTGTTGTTGATTTTTATAAAAATCCAGTTGTATCCCATCAGATTTTGAAAGAACTTATCAATGAAGTGATGGCGGTTGTTCTTCCTGATGAAGTTAAGGCTTTGGGGAATAAGTTGTCTAATTTCATAGCTCTTTTATTGGATGAAAAGAGACTATTGAATGCACCTAGCATTCATCTTTTTTATTATAGCTTGTTAGCTAAATATAAAAACATTATTGAAGTTGATGTTATCTCACCATTTCCTCTAGATAAAGAGCAACAAAATTTATTTTATAAAGCGTTAGAAAAATATTTTTCTTCTAAAATATCAATAAACTTTTTGGAAGATGAAGGAGAAAGCTCCCTTATAGGGGGGGTGATAGTGCGTAGTGGTAATTGGGTCTTAGATGGCTCTCTAAGGGGAAAGCTAGTACGACTTGATAGTTGCCTTAAAGGGTACGCAGCAAAAAATAATATGGCAAGGTGAAATTGATGACAACACAATTACGAGCCTCAGAAATTAGTGAACTTATTCAATCCAGAATTAATCAGTTTGATATTAAATCTGAAGCACGCACAGAGGGAACAATTGTCAACCTGAAAGATGGTATTGTTCGTATCTTTGGGTTAGGTGAGGTAATGTATGGTGAAATGATTGAGTTTCCTAATAATACTTTTGCTCTTGCCTTTAACTTGGAAAGAGATTCTGTAGGTGCGGTAGTATTAGGTCATTATGAACATTTACAAGAAGGGATGACGGCGAAGTGTACTGGTCGTATTTTAGAGGTCCCTGTTGGTGAAGCTTTGTTGGGACGTGTTGTTGATGCGTTAGGAAACCCTATTGATGGCAAAGGTTCTATTCAAACAGATTTGACCTCTCCTGTTGAAAAAGTTGCTCCTGGAGTTATTGATCGACAGTCTGTGAATCAACCTATGCAAACAGGGTTAAAATCTATTGATGCGATGACCCCTATTGGCAGGGGGCAACGGGAGTTAATTATTGGTGATCGCCAGACAGGGAAAACAGCCATTGCAATTGATGCTATTATTAACCAAAAAAATTCTGGTATTAAGTGTATTTATGTTGCTATTGGACAAAAAGCTTCTTCTGTTGCTGCAGTGATGAGGAAATTAGAAGAAAATGGAGCTATGGATCACACTATTATTGTCGCGGCAAATGCCTCTGATTCTGCTTCTTTACAATATATTGCGCCTTATGCGGGCTGTACTATGGGTGAATACTTTCGCGATCGTGGTGAAGATGCTTTAGTTATTTATGATGATTTGACAAAACAAGCTTGGGCGTATCGCCAAATTTCATTGCTACTGCGTAGGCCTCCTGGTCGGGAAGCTTACCCGGGAGATGTTTTTTATTTGCATTCTCGTTTATTAGAAAGAGCTTCTCGAGTCAGTGCAGATTATGTGAAACGAGTGACTCATGGGAAAGTGCAAGGGAGAACGGGATCGTTGACGGCTCTTCCTATCATTGAAACACAAGCAGGAGATGTCTCCGCTTTTGTCCCTACAAATGTAATCTCAATCACAGACGGTCAAATTTACTTGGATGTTGATTTATTCAATTCAGGAGTACGTCCAGCAGTTAATGCGGGGCTTTCAGTGTCGCGAGTTGGAGGAGCGGCACAAACAAAAATCATCAAG
>Ga0075318_1000017_pt1 | contig 16140 bp, 9 predicted proteins | sample MayberryNE_TuleB_2_FD_120050 | JGI IMG/M metagenome (GOLD analysis project Ga0075318, IMG submission 120050) | Natural and restored wetland microbial communities from the San Francisco Bay, California, USA, that impact long-term carbon... | ecosystem: Environmental > Terrestrial > Soil > Wetlands...
GAATTGTATGGTCAGTGGCTTACTAAACCTTCAGAAAATATATCCATCACTATAACAGAAGGGGAGATAGATTGTTTATCTTTATATGAGATATTCGGTAGAAAGTACCCAGTAGTATCTATCCCATTCGGGGCAAGCGATAACGCTAAAGGATTTGTAGCTCGTAATATAGAATGGCTGAGTAAATTCAAAGAGATAGTCTTATGTTTTGATAACGACTCAGCCGGAATTAATGCAGCTAATCAATGTGCTGCGGTATTGCCCATAGGTAAAGTTAGAATTGTACGGCTACCTGAAAAGGATATTAGTGACATGAGAGTTGCGGGCCGATCAGCTGAGGTCATAAAGTTATGGCACTCAGCGAAGCATTATAGGCCTGACGGCATTTATCAGGCAGGCGATCTAATAGATAGAATACTTAGAAGAAACAATATGCCAATGGGACTGCCTTGGCCATGGGAATCTCTCACTAATCTTACATACGGCATACATACAAAGATGCTGTATTGTGTGGGAGCCGGAGCGGGGGTAGGTAAGACAGAAGTATTAATTGAAACAGCATTATCATTAATAAAGAACGGCCATAAGGTTGGATGTATATTCCTGGAAACTCCACCTGAAGAACTAGTATTGAGAATGGTTGGAAAGTCTGCTGGCAAAGTCTCACATACACCAGGAGATGGCATGTCAGATAATGAAATTATAGATAGCTTAGATAAATTTAAAGATCTTCTTTATGTGTATGACCATTGCGGAGGCTCTAAGTTTGCGGATATAATAGATAAAGTTAGATACTTTTCCGTAGGACTCGGAGTTAAGTATATAATTTTAGACCATATAACTGCTGTAGCAGCTACGATGCCGGAAGAAAGGCTTGGCCTTGATAAGGCCATGTCTACATTAGGAGGTCTGGTACATGAATTAGATTGTGCTATCATAGTAGTATCTCATTTATCTAGATCATCAGATTCAGGAACTTCCTATGAAGAAGGAGCTCGGGTAACGTCTAAGGCATTCAGGGGATCTCAAGCCCTTCAATACTGGCCCCATGTTATATTAGGCCTAGAAAGGAACACGACTTCAGAAGATGAAGTAATTCGACGTACACTCAGAATTAGAATACTTAAGGATAGATTAGGCGGATCTAGGTCTGTAGGGTCTGTTATCAAGTTATCTTACAATTCAGGTAATGGAACATTGGAAGAGACTTTTAAAGAAGACTATGTTGAAGAGGGGGGATTCTAGTGGGAAAGGTGTTAGTAATAGACTTTGAAACCCACGACTACTTCTTGAATGCTGGTCTCGGAGCTGGGTGGTGCTATCCAAGCGATAAATTCGAAGTGCTGAGCGTAGCGTACTGGACCAAACAATCTGGAGTTGCGTTTAGAGATCTTCGGAATAAATGTAATGTTAATTCCTTATATGAGGTGTATAAGGAGTCTGATATTATTGTCGCGCATAATATCTCTTACGATTACGGATGCTTACTTAGACTTTTCCCAGATATTAACCATAATGACAAGAAATTCTTTGACACAATGATAGCGGCTAAGTTACATGATAACTCCTTAATATCGCATGGCCTCGACTCTCTTGCAAGTAAGTTCTTAGGGGAATCTAAGATGACCGATCAGCTAGGCAACGCAGTGTGGGATAATGGGTTGTACCCATTAACTCCCGCTGATCAGAAAAGAAAGAAATTAGCGGATGAGAATGGCACGTTATTTCTTAGAAAGAGGCCCGATCAGAGATTATTAAATAAATTTGCTTACAATAATATGCGGACTCTGCACGATAAACTTCCAAAACTCATCTGGGATTACGCGATGAGAGATGTGTACTTGACTTTAAGACTTTATAAATATTATCTCGAGAAATTAGATAAAATAGATTTGGTGTATAAATTATCTAAGTTAGCTATTTATTTAGCTAGAAGCCGTAATAAAGGATTAAGAATCGACTTGTATAGGGCGAAAGAAGTTCAGAAATATTTAATCCAAAGAGAATCTGCGAGTCTGGACAACCTTTACAAATTAGCTGGAGGCGAATTTAATTTGAACTCTTCCAGAGAAACGGCGGAAGTTTTAAAAAATGCAGGATACGCTGTACCTAAAAGCGATACTGGTAAAGACTCAGTTACTAAGGAATGGGCCGCCGGCCAGGTAGGGCCATTAATATCATCACTTCTTGAATGCCGACAGATCACTAAGATTAAACGTGATTTCGTGGATAAGGTGATTGAAACCTGCCAAGATGCTACTTTAGTAGGTGATTTAGAAGATGGCAGGTACAGTCGTGTCTACCCAGAGTTTAGATTGCTTGGGGCGGTAACCGGCAGGCTTACATGTAATAGTCCAAACATACAGCAGATCCCCTCAAGGCACCCAGAACTAGGGCCTTTAGTTCGGTCAATGTACGTGCCTGAATACGGAGATAAATGGTTCTCGCTGGACTATTCTAATCAAGAAGGTAGGCTTCAAGTCCACTACGCAGGATCTATCGGTAAAGATTATGGATTGGTCAGAGAATTAAATAATGACCCTAAATTTGATACTCATCAATGGGTGGCAGATAGAGCCGGCTGCGATAGAGCTACTGCTAAGATCATTAACTTAGGATTAAGTTATGGAATGGGTCTGCCTAAATTAATGAGGACTTTAAAGTTGAAGCATGTAGCCCAGGCAAAGACCTTGAAATCTAAAGTACTTGTCTCGGCTAAATATCTATCTAGTTTAATAGACGCCACCCAGAAGACCATCGTATCAAGAGGTTACATAAAGACTTTGATGGGAAGGAAATTAAAGAACGAATCAGGAAAAGAATATAAAGCAATAAATAAATTAATGCAGGGGTCAGGGGTTGACTTAATCATGGAATCTATGTTATTATGTTATGAGAGTGGTATCAATGTGCTATTCTCAGTACATGATGAGTTAAATATTAGCGGAACTCAGGAAGATGCCATGAAGGCCGCTAAATTAATGAGTTCAGTATTTAAGCTACAGGTACCTATGGTAGTTGAGTACAAAGAAACTGGCGGATCTAACTGGGCTGATTCTAAACTTAAATGAGTAATGAGGTATAGTATGAAGACAATCAAGATAATAGGAACCGTAGTAAATGTAAGGGAGATTGAAAGGAATTACGCAAAGAAGCCTGGTACATTTAAAGTGATGGAAATAGCTTATAGAAAAGAATCTGGCGATATAAAATTCACAAGTTTAGTTATGTCATTCCTGGAAAAGAAGCCTGATTTACTTGGAAAAATTAAAGCTCTTAAAGTCGATGAAAAGATTGTGCTTGTTATGGAAGAATCAGGCCAGTTCTTCACTTTAGTAGACATAGAAGCTTATGTTGTTGGTCAAACTAAAAGTACCAACCCTTCGAGTGAGGGTATAACCCCAAAGTTCAACGACTTCAATACTAGAGCGGCCAGGGGCCAGGCTTTAAATTTAGCAGTCGCAGTTGCCATTGCTGACAAGAAGCATCACGATGATAATTTTATTAAACTTCAGGTCGCTAGATTCTTACGCATGGGTCAGATGGTACAGGATGATGATATGCCTTTAAAGATAATCGCCAAGGAAGATGAGAACGACGACTTACCTGAAATTACAGAATCACTTGAAAATGTTCCATTCTAATTGGAAGCCTGACTATGCCATTTAAATTTAGCAAGTTATTAATAGATGGGGATGCGTTAGTGTATATAGCATCTTCGGTAGCTGAGACTAGATACCATGATGTGTATCAAGGAAGTCAGGTATTATCTTTTAAATATAAAAAAGAATCGGATGAACTTAATGGATATAAGGTCTACAGGCAGGAGCCTCACCCGGCTAAGGAAGTCTATATACTTATACATAGGATGGTTAATAAATGGCGTAAGTATTTAAAATGCAGAGAATTTCAGATATATTTGACCCCTTCCGATCAATCAAATTTATTTCGTAAAAAGCTCTACCCTCAGTACAAGCTTAATCGAAAGGACTTGATTAAGCCTGTACATTATAATAATGCTCGTAACTATTTGGTAGGTAAAATGGGGGCTGAACTATGCCAGGATTTAGAGGCAGATGATTTATTAGCCATACACCAGAGTAATGCGAAGGATACTTGTATAATTTCCCATGATAAGGATTTACTTCAAGTACCAGGATACCATTTTAATATCTCTAAGAATATCCTCTTAAAGGCAGGAGATTTAGGTGAATTAAAATTGAGTTCCAGTCATAAAAATATTATTGGGACTGGATTTAAATGGTTCTGTGCTCAGGTGTTATGCGGAGATAAAGCTGATAATATCCCGGGATTGGAAGGGGTTGGCCCGGTGAATTCGTACAACCTTTTAAAAGACTGCAATACTAATTCAGAGTGCGAGAAAGTCGTGGAGGACACTTATCGATCTCATCAGAAATCAGAAGATTATCTATTGCTAATGAAAACCTTATGTTGGCTGAGGAGAGAATAGGTGTCCACAATTAAGAGCCGTAAGGCTAAGGCTAGAAAATTGCAGCAATGGGTAAGGGATAAGATTAAAGACTTACTAAACTTAGATGATAATACAGTGACATCTACTATTATGGGGATGTCTGGAGAAGATGTAGTTATCCATGGAGCGGATAGTCGGAGTAAGTTCCCTTATAGTATAGAGTGTAAGAATTGCGAGCAGATGAGAACTGTATGGAAATATTATAATCAAGCTCAATCGCATACAGATTATGAGCCCCTTTTGATTATTAAAAGGAATCATGAAAAACCATTGGCAATTGTTGACGCGGAATATTTCATTAAATTACATTCTCAGTTCAAATCAGATAATATAGAGGCGAAATAAATGATCCCTAAGATCCTATTCTATGATGTAGAAACCCTCCCAGTGTTGGCCTATATATGGGATTGTGGGAAGCAGGTCGTTAGGCCTCATCAGATAAGATCTGGGGAATGGAATGATATTATATGTATCTGTTATGGGTGGTCCGGCGATACTAAGATACATACATTGAGCATGCTTAAACACAGTCAGAAGGAAGTGATTAAGCGATTTGATAAGATCTTAGATGAGGCAGATTGTGTTATTGGGCAGAACTCGGAATCATTTGATAATAAAGTTATCAATGCTAAACGATTGCTATTAGGCCTGCCGCCTAATGATAAATTATATAGCTGTACTGATGATCTATATAGACAATTGAAAAGGTACTTTAAATTTCCTTCCTATAAATTAGATTATGTCTCTAAGTTATTTGGAAAAGGAGGGAAGGGAGATATAGGATTTGAGGACTGGATTGTTATTAAGGAAAAGCGTAAGGGTTGGAGGAAGACTGCGGAAAAGATGATCAAGTACTGTAAAAAGGACGTCCTAGATACGATGGAGATATGGAACATAGCTCTGCCCCATATGAGTCCTAAGTTTAATATGGCAGTGTACAAGATGGCTCACTGCTGCCCGAAGTGCGGGTCCGGAGAATTATCTCTTAATGGCCAGTATCAATCTAGGTTAAGTAGATATCAAAGATTAATATGTAAGGATTGTAGGGGATGTTCTTCATTCCCTATTCCTTCCTTTAGAGGGGCACCGAGATGAGTAAAGATTTTATGTATGGGCTAGATGTATCCCACTGGCAGGGGGAGATAATATGGTATGAAGTATTTCATGAAAACCCCATTAATATAGAGTTTGTATATATTAAGGCATCAGAAGCGGGCCATTTTACAGACCAGAATTTTACAGTCAATTACTTAAATGCGAGGTCTTATATAAGGAAGGTAGGGGCATATCATTTCTTTCGAGCTAACGTGGATCCACGAAAACAAGTCAGTCAATTTTTGAAAGTCTTGGGCACAACTCCCTATATTGATCTATATGATGAGGAAGAAGATCTTCCACCAGCCCTAGATTTAGAGTCTTATGATGGCATGACATCTAAGGAAGTAGCAGAAAATGCCGTTAAGTTTTTAGAGGAGTTTAAGCAATGGACTGGAATTACCCCTATTGTATACACGTTCCCAGATTTCGGGCAACGAGTCGGTGGCTATAGCTCAATTAGCGCATATGACCTATGGATAGCTAGCTATCGAAACGACTTACATGAGCTACCTAAGCTACCTTCTCATTGGAAGGGATGGAAGTATTGGCAGTATACAGATAAGGGCAGATTAAATGGCATAAAGGGTTCTGTGGACCTTAATAGAACTAATCCTTTAGATTAAGTTTAGTCAGAAAATCTATCTTGCTTTCAAGTCGATCTATATCTTCTTTTAAACTTTCAGTAACAGTTATCAAGGTTTCTTGTTTAAGTCCGATGTATTCTTTTATATCTTCCTTGTCTGGCTTCTTATCCATTATTTCAATAACCCTCCTGTATCTCCACTCCATAAAGCCTAGCCACAATGCCACGCCCCCACTAAATATATTTATAAGTAATGGCTCCATATTAAGTTCCTACTGAGTAAATTACAAATGTGCCAGACTCAATGTTCCCAGAAGTAAAACTAAATTGAATTGCATTTATTGCGCTTGTATTCTTTCTTGACGAAACAATAGCTGTCAACGCCGCCAGATCTCCGGCACTCCTAAAGACCGATACTTTTGGAGTAAACATAGTCGCGGATGTGCCTGTAATTTGAGAGTAGCCAATTAATTCCGCTACAAATGATCCACATTCCCCCGTTGAGCTACCCCAGTCACTGTACACACTCATATAAGAAGATGCACCAGCAGCTGATTGCTCGTAATCGGAAGCACCGCTATTATAGCTAGTTCCATTATCTTCACTAGTCCTAAGTCTTAGGCCTACTCCGTCGGAAGATGGCACTATATTATATCCGTAAATAATTAAACTATGGGGACCTGACGGTAAATCGGTAAATTCAATTGTAGCACTATTACTAGCCGTAAGCTGAGAAAAGTAAGCGACTGGAGGAGAGGCGGCGTCAACATAAGCTTTAATAGACTGCTGCGTCGCTAACGCAGTAGCGCTATCACTCACCATATCATCTTCATCTAAGATTGTAGTGACCCTCGCATTAGCTAATCCAAGTCTAACTCCTGAAGTAGTAATGTCTAATTTATTTGAGCCTCCCGAATATAGAGATATACTATCTGTCCCAAATGCTATACTAGTATCCGTATCCCCTTCGTGAAGGATATTCGTCCCTACATGAACATCTGCGGCGCTTAGAATTATGTCCCCAGTGGTATCAGGATTTAAAGTTATGTTACCTGCAGAAGTTGAAGTTATCTGATAACCACCAACTACTAAGTTTCCGCCAAGAGTAGGGGATGCGTCATCTGATAATGCGGATAGCTTAGTATCCGCATAAGCTTTAATAGACTGCTGCGTTGCTAACGCAGTAGCGCTATTACTAGTCATTGTATCTTCATCTAAAATAGATGAAATTATAGGCCCAGTCCCTCCTAATTGTGCTCCAGCAGTAGTAAATTCAATTGATTCTCCGCCACCGACTGTGGCAGTTATTGTATCCGCTGTAAAAGTAATCTTAGTATCTGTATCCCCATTATGGACTATGTCCTCATTGACGAATATGTCATTAGCTAGGAGGGAAATAGATCCCGTAGTATCTGGAATTAGATTAATATCCCCAGCCGATACGGATACTATATCAAACCCATTAACATCTAAATCTCCCCCTAATTGAGGAGTTAAGTCGTCGACTACATTATCAAGGGCTCCCCCCTCCACTCCTAAGTTAGCTATATCTTGGGCAGTCACTGTCCGTAAGTTATCAGAATCAGAGATATCTTGTACTAGTACTTTGTCCGTCCCGGCCAGGGTAATTCCGGAAATTGTAGCTCCGTCTAAAGATGCTAAGACATTCGTCTCATCTGTGACATCTGCTAACGCTTCTATTCCGTCTAATTTAGTGCCATCTACAGCTAGATCCCTACCGTCTATAGTCCCTACTAAGGTAACATCCCCCTCACTTGTGATAGAGAATATATCTACTAGCCCAGAATCTTTTATATTAAAATCATCTACGCCAGCTGCATCCCCTAAAATTAAATTTATATCGTTATCGGAATGTAATTGTATGTTACCGCCGGATATTGAGGTAATCTCATTTCCATTAACATCTAAATCACCACCAAGTTGCGGGGTTAAGTCATCGACTATGTCCGTAATTCCGCTGGCTGCCCCATCTACATAAGCTTTAACTGATTGTTGTGTAGGTATTGCTGTGTCAGAATCAGAGACCAAATCGTCTTCATCCAGTATAGAGGCGACTCGAGCTCCACTACCCCCTAGTCTTAGCCCTGAGTCAGAGATGTCAACTCTGGACGACCCGCCAGTTTGTATATCTAATGTATCAATACCGAATGCGAGTTTAGTATCCTCATCTCCCGCATGAATTAAGTCTTCAGCAATTAGTACATCGACAGCGGATAGATTGATATTGCCCGTTGTGTCTGGATTAAGTACTATATTCCCTGCGGAGGAGGATACAATCTCATAGCCAGTTACATTTAGATTACCTGCTAGTTGAGGAGTGGGGTCATCTGATAATGCGGATAGCTTAGTATCCGCATAAGCTTTAATAGACTGCTGCGTCGCTAACGCAGTAGCGCTATCACTAGTCATTGCGTCTTCATCAAGTACATCGGAGATATTTGGAGTCGTAGGGAAATCAATTTTAAATCCATTAAGACTCAAATCTCCTCCTAGTTGAGGAGATGGGTCTGAACTTAATTCAAACACTGATGACCCGGCTGTATATTCAATTGCATCCCCATCTGAATTCCACCTTAGGTAATTACTAGCTATTGGTGCGGGCAATGCGTTGTCAACTCCACTGGTTTCAAGGGGGACATAGAGAGATCTGGAGGCGATTAGGTCAACTTCTTGAATCTGTAAAGTTAATTTATCTAAAGCTTCTTCATGTGTTTCTGCAGGGAATTTATCATTTTCAATATAATCAGTATCTTGAGTAAGTGGAGTATTTCTAGATATAATTATTATATCCGTACTCAGAGGGGCTGTTACGAAAGTTACAGTTCCACTTGAATAGTTAGTTCCACCACTTCTATTACCTACACCACTTACTGAATAATCAGTGGTTAAGGACTTGAGCGAATAGTTTCCATCCTCATCCTTTATTGTTACCGTTATATGAGTTTCCTTTAATATAGGGAATGTAAAGCTGAAATTTACAGTCGCTCCATCCCCATTATATACAATAGGGGAAATTGTGGTTGATACTGTCATAGTTTATCTCTCTTATCTGTAGAACTACTGTGCTTTTTAGGATTCTCCCCATCAAACACTCTTGTCATAATTTGCTGTAAATAGAATAGGTTCGCAAAAGGCATTATTCTCCTTAACTTGCCTAAATCAAATTCTGTATTTTCATTAGTCAACGCTTCAAATCCATTATAAAATACCGCAGATATGTCTTTTATCATCCCAGTTCCGGGACCTAATATCGTGTCAATTGTGCGTAAGTTTTGGTACCTACTACCAGTCGATCCTGGAGCTAGTGCGGCTATATAATCCCCCATCAGCCCCATCATACCCGATCTGGTAAGGCCTTCCATTAGGGCTACATTAACCCCTCCTTTAGGCTCACGTCCTGCTACATAGGATTTGACTACATAGGATAGATAGCCTAGCCCTAATAAGTATGTGAAGCCAAGAACAACATTCATATCTCTCTTCTGTATCCCTTTTAATAGTAATTTATTAGTAGCTGTAGCCGAGAAGGATTTAAATTTTAAGATCATCGAGCCTATAGAGGACTTTTGAGCGAATATAGGCAAATCCCCCATCCCGGGCATTAGAATAGTCGACTCCACATCTCTTCTCACTGCATTAGAAAATACCCGTATAGCATCTGGGTCATCCCATAAATGCCAATGAGCTTGACGAGCTTTAAGTAGTGAGGTTTCCCCCCATTTATGGAATTGAGTTAATATTCTTTCATACATATCAGATCCAATACCCAAGGAGGATAGTTCTGCTATTTCTTGAGGGGTCTTATTGCCCTTAAATAGGACTCTTAAGATATTGGATTGTGACATGTTAGCTGCCATGTATTTGTGAGCGTAGTTCCAGTACGACATCCCAGTCGCTTTTCCAAATATCTTCATGACAGCATCGTCAAACCTATCAATCTTAGCAGCACGTACGGACATATCAAAGGAATTCTCCGATAGCCCTCTAAGCACTCGATTCATCTCTACTTCCAAAGCCACGCCTGCATCTATTAATTCATCTCGCGTATATTTAAAGAATTTAAGGCTTAATATCCCATCTTTAATATACTTAGGCAAGCCCCATTTAAAGGTAGGCATTGCCATATCTGGCATCGAAGATAGAGTAACTCCACCTAATCTTGTAGCGGTCATATATTTTCCGAAGTGCCTTAGCCCTCTAGCCATACTAGTATGGGGGTCTGCTCTAATTCTTCCTAGAACTATATTTGTCATATCATCTAGTAAATTCGAATCCTGTGAGAAGGCTCTTTCAAGGTATTTGGATTCCTCTGGAAATTTATGTATCATAAAATCTTTCTCGGATACTAATGCTTTCTTAGCGTCTGCAAAAGTATCAAATCCTTGCGATTTAAGGGCTTTCTTAAATCCTATCATCTTGTATGCCCGCATAATATAATTGCTCATAACTTCTTGAGCATTATTATCTAAGAATGGTGCTAACTCATTATCAGGTATTAATAAAGTTCGAGATTTAGTGAAGACAGGTTTAGATGATACTAGTCTAGAAGTTAAATCTTGTAAAGCAAAGGCATCATCCCCTTGATTCAATATCTTAGCTAATGTGTCATTAGCCATACTATCCGCTTCCAGGGCATCTATTCCATTTCTCTTTATAAAGTTGCGCCTCAATATATCTAAAAATCCTTCCCTATTATCTAGAATTTTACTTATATTGTATTTTCTAGAGAAGTATGAAGAAGCAGTAGTTGGGTCCAGTTCTTTTCCCAGAATATCTAACTCTTGCATTTCCTTGACTAATGGTTCTAATTTATTTCTCCACATCTTAGCGGTAGCTTCTACCTGAGGAATGACGTGGGTGTCACCATTTCTCATAGCGTATGCAACTGCGTCATTAAATTCATCATAACTAATTACAGAGGATCCTTTCTTTGCAGATTGCACTAAAGACTTATAGGATAAAGTTGAGGCTCTTTGACCTTTAACTGATTGGGCGAATCCGTAATGTACAAATGATTCAGCCGGCTCAGTTGCTGCACCTTTCATCCCCGCCTTCGTCCATAATGAATTTTCAAACATATGCGCTGTATAAGTCTTGACCGTGGAGAATTTAGATGTTGACCCTCTAATAATTGGGCTTCTAAGTCCTTTAAATGGGCTGCTGATATCAGCTACTATAGCATCCCCTACTCCGCCAAACTTCTTTAATTGATCTAATTTGTTTCTTAAAGACTTAATACCTATTTTCTCAAGCCCAGTGCCCGCACTATCAAGTATCCGTTGCGTGTATCTAAAATCTAAATTAGCCAGCCCATGGTCTAGCATTGATCCTTTGATGCCTACCTCAGCCGCACTTGCTGAGGTTGAAGAGGGTACCTGTAACCTATAAGGTATATCAACCCCGCCATTGTCAATAATATGGGATACAGATGACTTTACTGTATTCTTAGCTGTAGTCCCAGCTAATGGCCCAAGAATCCCTCCTGCAATCGCGCCAATTATTAATGACCTTTCTAAGATTTGAGGATCTCTCTCTGGCTGTAAAGCTTTTAAAGTACCTTCTTGCAGGAAGGCCGCACTAGCCCCTAGACCCGCCCCTATGGCTGATTTAGTTAATATCGTAGCTACCTTCCCTAGCCCTACAGCTGCTTTTGGAACAGTAGTAACGGGGATTAAAATAGTAGGGTCCAGAACTCCAGCTGCAATAGAGGCAACTAATCCCCATCCTCCGCTGTTCCTTAAGATTTCTGCATCGGCCTGTCTCTTTCTTATGCCGTCTGCAATATAATCAAATTCTTCTTGGGACTTAACTCCGTAGAACTGGGTGGCATATTGGGCTAGTTCTGTACTCTCAATTAGCGAGTTAGGATTAAAGTTAGGGTCTTCCGGAGTAATAATATCTTCAATTATCTGGGTAGTTTGATGAAATGGGACCAAGGTCTTGGCTATTTTTCCGAGTTGTCCATGTTGCCCTGCTGTTCTTAGCTTCTGAAATGCGCTACCTATTATGTTATGTTGCCTAAATGCGGCACCGAATGTCTGACCCAGTGTTGGCGCATTAGGATCCTTTTCTATTTTAGGCGGAATGTATTGATCCCAGTACCCAGCCTTCTTAGTATCTACAGCAGTGGTGGATTCCGGTTCAACAGGATCCGCTGAAGCTTCAATAGGAGCTGTTTCTACAGGCCCTGTATTTACTTCTTGCTGTATCTCTGATAAATCATCAGTTAGGATAGCCATTCTATGATTCTTCCGGAGTAATAATATCTTTATAAATTGAGGCACGTCGCCAGCGTCCCCTAAGTTCTTGATCAGTGGTCGCTAGTTCACCTTCTATAGGCGAGTCTTCACCAGTTCTCCCATTCTCGTTATCCAATCCCATGCCTTCGATTGGCGCTGGCTCATATTGAGGGCTACTAGTCTGGTATTCTCCATCGTATGGCTCGCTATCGTAGCCGCCGCCATCCGCTAACTGGGTCCCTATAACATCTTGAGGGCTGTGGGTTATTGGTTGCTCATCTCCCTCTCCGCCGTACGATCCTCTAGTTATACCCCCTTGATCTTCATCGCTTGGAGAAACAGGTATGGGGGAGCCCGGCCCTGCCCCTTCAACACTCCTAAAGCTTATAACTTTACTCATTGGGTACCATCGTTTACTAACCTTATTACCTTGATTTCCACCTAATCCTATAAATCCAGCCACTCCATTTCTAGTTTCAGATTTAACAAAGAATGTTACATGTCCATAGATTGGGCTGGATCCTCTCCTTAGTACTGCTATATCTCCTCTAACTGGATTGTTTGTTCCAGTACCCCATTTAAGGAATGAGCGCGCCATTAGGCTACCTGTCCCCTTCTGACCTGTAGCCCCTAGAACTGCATTAACAAATGCAGCGCACCACGCAGTCGTCGATGGATTTACTTTAATTCCAGATGATCTCCTTATGAAATCGGATAATGTTTTAGTGTTAAGGTTTTCATCCTGACCTAGGTATGTTTTAGCAATATCAATTGGAGATTGGGTATTAGAATTACTACTAATGAGGTGTCTGAACACTCTCTTCTGGGAAGAAGAGATTGCCATTCTTTGACCAGTTACCGGATTTTGCATAGATTTTGAGCGCATACCTTGAGCTGGGCTCATCCCTTGATAGTTTAAGTTTTGAGCCTCTTCCCCTACTATAACTCCTTCTGAATCCATGCCGGTTCTTTGCGAATAAGCCAGATTCCTACGATCTTGGCCCTGTTGAAGTCTTTCAGCATTCTTCTCATAATCTGGCATATTGAATTGTTGCGGCTGCTCGTAAGCTTCCCCAGTTCTTGGAATAAGTCCGGCTGAGCCAACTTTACTCATATCAAGACTAATATACTCTTGACCAGCATATTGATTAAAGACCTTGGCCATGTGTACAGCCGTAGCTTGAACTTGCTCTGGACGAGATCTATACGATGTAGATAGAATATGTATCAACTGAGATATGTGAGCCCCATTTTTAAGTGCACCGTCAAAGAATTCTTGTAGTATTACTTTAGTCTCAAATGGCACATTGGCCGGGCCGATAACCTGCCTCCCTGCTTCTACGGCTATATCAGTTGCTTGATACTTGCGTAATGCCACAGCTTCTTCTCTAAGCCCCTGATACTCTCTTTGAAGAAATGCCGTGTACTGCTTGCGGTATTGACTATCTCCACCTCCTCCAAATATCGCACCAAGCAGCCCGCCTCCTCTGCTACGGCTTGCTCGCATTTGGTACATAGCAAAGTCCCGTACATCTCTTTGGTACTGCCTTAATCTTTGATCGTACCGAGACTGAGCTCTTTCTCTTTCCATTTCAGAATATTGAGAATGTCTTATAGCATCAGCTTCTTGCTGTAATTGTCGTCGTCTTGTATCGGACTCTCTTTGCAGGTATTCTCTTCTCTTATCTTGTTCATAGTATTGATATTTACGTCGAGCATCTGATTCGCCCCATAAACTTCTTCTTCTATGGTCATATTCGGCTTCTAAACTTCTTCTACGTTCATCCGCTTCTCGTTGTAGACTACGTCTTCTTACGTCCGACTCAGATTGTAAAGATCGTCTACGTCGGTCATCTTCCTCCATTCGACGATTTCGACGTTCTTCCATCTTATAATATTGCTCTTCATGTCTTGCATAGGATTCCTCCCGTCTTCTATCAGCTTCTTCTTGAAGCCTAGCTCTTCTCGCATCAGCTTCTCTTTGAAGCCTCTCCCTTCTCGCATCGGCCTCGGTCCACAATCTCTTCCTTCTCGCATCTGCTTCAGCTCTACGCCTTTCACTTTCTGTAGGAGCATACTCTTTATATCTAGGTCCAGCTAACCCTTCTAATGATGATCTAGGTCTTCCTGCTAGGCTTACCCCAGTGCCCCCAGAAGACCTTACATTCATATCAGGTGCCCAACGTATTGGTATGTCATGCCTATCTTTTAATAGATGCTGTTGCCCATATTTATCTGTATAGTAAACTAAATAGCTGATAGGCTTACCAGGGGTAGTAGTAGCTGGATCACTTGCTACCCTAATTTGACCTGCCTGAATTCCAGCAGGTATAAATTTAGCTACTTCGGACTCTAATTGAGTTCTTAATTGTTTTGGCGATTTATTTTTGAATATCTTTTCAGGAGGTAGAAACATTAAGGTCTCTATTGGGTCAATAAACCTAGGGACTCGATTAACCTCAGAAACACCAAATTTAGTAGCCACATCGTGCTTAACCATATCCACTGCAGCATCCACATCACCAGTTAAAATATAGGCATTCTTAACTAGTACCCTAATAACGTTTGCAGTTTCTAACGTAACGTGCTTTTTACCGAATCCTAGTATCCCTTTACCGCCAAACATCGTCTTAACTGATGTCGTTAGTTCATCCCCTCTAAATGCGCCCATTCTATTGAAGTTAAGTATTCTCTGATGAGTGATCGCGTCATCGGAATGATAGACTTGTTGCCTCGCCCTGCTCACAGCTTCATCTGGGGGGATGTTGGTATTATAGGATAATACGGTAAGAAGACTAGCCATAGCTAAACTCTTTTTATCTAAACCGGCTCTGCCTGAAAATCCCCTAACTGCTTCTGGCGCATTCTTAAGAAGATAGGTTATCACCCCGGCCGTCTGTACAGCGTCTTGGGGATTCCCGTACTGTAGGTTCTGAGATATTTCTGAAATGAAAGATCTTATAGGATATTTATATAGAGCTGCTAATTCTGCTTTTCTTTGGATAGGTACAGGAGGCCCATCACCCCTCATTAACCCGACCATTCTTGTATAATGATTATCTATCTGAGTAGGAGAATATCTATCTAATCGTCTACCGTTATTTATATCCCTGGATATTTTAGCATCCACAACGACTTTACGATCTCGATCCCTTCTTACGGAAATTTCCTTTTGGTAAAGTTTAAGGGCTTGCGAAGTATTTATTGTTTTCGCGCGATGTTCCCTTAATATATCTTTCTGCCCTATTGAGCCGGCCTCGATCTTCTGTTGTAACTCTACAGTATGTGCAGATTTCTGAATATTGTTATCAAATTCCTTTACAGCCCACGTGTAATCCCGCTTATTATTTCTATCGGCTATTGCTGCATTTGCTTCGGCGCTTAAATCCTCATGACCGACAGGGGATAGTCCTAGGCTACCGGCACTACCATCTTCTAAGAGTCCCCTCGCCTTCTCAGGATCTTTATCAATAATTGATTCTATTGTACCTTCGTAGACTTTTTCAGTCACATACAGATACATCTTATTACCATCTTCCCTTGTTACAGCTCCAGACCTTATAAGCCCCTCAATATAATCCCCCGCATTGCGAAGGTGTTGATTAACATTTGATGGATCGTCTTTAGCTGAGGACGTAATAATTCTATTCAGATAGTCCTTAGAAGAGGTCGATATGTGCTCCATATGCTGGGATCTCGCGGAGCCC
>Ga0075318_1000018_pt1 | contig 15917 bp, 15 predicted proteins | sample MayberryNE_TuleB_2_FD_120050 | JGI IMG/M metagenome (GOLD analysis project Ga0075318, IMG submission 120050) | Natural and restored wetland microbial communities from the San Francisco Bay, California, USA, that impact long-term carbon... | ecosystem: Environmental > Terrestrial > Soil >...
ATCAAAATCAGCGTACTGTTTTAGCACTTGCCAAAGAGTCATTGCAGTCGTTTCTTGCCAGCCCTTGATTGCTACTGCCGGCACTTCATTCACAATCACATCTAACGCTAAAACAAAACGATCAACTCCATAACACAATAGTAATGATTTGATTAACGTCGGCTGCAGCACTGCAAGAGTTCCTATGACAACCCGATCAATCCCTTGTTCTAGTAATTCGACAATGTCCTCCTCAGTACGTAATCCTCCTCCTACTTGTAATATCATGTCACTGACTGACTTCATTTTCATAAGAATTTGTCGTTGTGATTTTACTCCCGACTGCGCACCCTCTAAATCAACAATGTGAATTTCACGCGCTCCCTGAGATTGATAGTCTAGCAAGACAGTCGAGGGATCAAGCTGATAATCGGTCACCCGAGAAAAGTCTCCTTTTGTCAACCTAATACATTTTTGTTGATATAAGTCAATCGACGGAATAATAATCATTCTTTATCTCATTCTTAGAAAATTTTGTAATAATTTCTCACCTTCTTTTCCAGATTTTTCAGGGTGAAATTGTACGCCCATGAAATTATCTTTTTTTACAACTGCTGCATACGGCTCTGTATGATTTGCAGACGCTACTGTGTAAGCAGTAACAGGGGCTGCATAGCTGTGCACAAAATAAAAATAAGCATCAAGGGAAATCCCGTCGAAAAGAGCACAATTCAAATCTAACCACTCAATACGATCCCAACCAATCTTAGGCGTACGCAAAGAGATCTTTCTCGATAATTTACTGACGGTTCCTGGCACCTTGCCAAGACAAGCTGTATCACCTTCAGCTGAAAATTCATAGAAAATTTGCATACCCAAACAAATCCCTAATACGGGCTGCTTTAATGTTTTAATCAAATCAGCTAGCCCTAACTTCGTTAAAGCTTGCATCACAGGAGCCATATGTCCGACGCCCGGCACAATAACGTGCGAAGCTTGAGTAATCAACACGGGATCATTAGTGAAGTTGACCTCCACGCCTAATCGTTGGAAAGCACACTGCAAAGAAGCAAAATTACTCCCACAACATCGAATCACTGCAATCATAAAACACCTTTTGTACTGGGAATTGTCATAGAATCTAGCTTTAGTTGTGATCGATAGGGTTCCTTACTAATAGCTTGCCTTAAGACACGACCAAAAGCTTTAAAGGCAGATTCAATTCTATGATGATCATTCTCACCTTCAAGTTTGATATGCAAACTTGCTTTTAAACTTTCGCTTAATGATTTAAAAAAATGGGGAATCATCTCTGTAGCCAAAGTACCTACTCGTTCACGATGAAAAGTTCCGGAGAATTGGCAATGACTGCGCCCTCCTAAATCCAAAGCAATTGTTGTAAGGGCTTCATCCATCGGCAGTAAGAACCCATAGCGTGCAATCCCTCTCTTTTCGCCCAAAGCAATGCGTATGGCATCACCTAACACAATCGCTGTGTCTTCAATTACATGATGGTCATCCACTGCTAAATCACCCTGTATTTTTATAGATAAACTTATGTCGGCATGCTGTGCCACTTGTTGCAACAGATGATCAAAAAAACCTATACCAGTCTCAATTCTCGTTTCCCCTCTCTGATCAAGATTTAATTGCAGAGAAATATTCGTTTCTCTTGTCTGCCGATGAATAATGGATTGACGTGGTTTATTAAGAATCGATTGCGCGATGTCTTGCCAGCAAGGTGTTGCTACAGATCCTATTTGGAAAGCAGTGACGCCAAGATTTTGCGCCAAATGCACGTCTGACTCCCTATCACCAACCACATAAGAATCATTTTGATTAATTGATTGATCGATCAGATAAGGCAACAACATGCCTACTTTTGGTTTACGACACTCACAAGATGCAGTAGGAAGATGCGGACAAATAAGAACATCATCAAACTCAATTCCTTGTGAATGAAATATTTTTAACATAAGCTGATGTGGCCTATCAAACGATTGATAAGGAAAAGACTGTGTCCCCAAGCCATCTTGATTACTCACCATCACCAACCGATAATCATGCTGTAATAATAAGGTTAAGGCAGAAAAAACTCCAGGGACAAAATTTAATTTTTCAACAGAATCAATCTGGAAATCACTCGGTTCAGAAATCAAGGTGCCGTCACGATCAATAAAGAGGTATTTTTTTTGTTTCATAGTAATCTCATCATTTTTATCAGCTGGCAGTTTTCTTTTGGAGTTCCAACTGTAATACGCATCACATTTCTCATCCCTAGACGTTTTTCCATATTTCTAAAAATGATTCCTTTCTCAATCAAGAAGTTTTCAATAGATTTTTTAAATTGAATTAAGATAAAATTAGCTTGTGATGGCCACACTGTCTGAGTAATCTCTAGTTGCTGTAAAGAATTAATTAATTTATCACGCTCTTCTTTTATTGTCTTAATCCGTTGCTCTCGCAGAGGCTGCATCGCGATATCCAATGTTTTGATCACTGACTGAATTGATAATACAGGCAAGGGATAAGGCGCTAAGATATTCTTTAGGAACGAAACCAGTTCTTCATTTGCAATTAATACTCCTACTCGAACTGCTGCCAACCCCAGTGCTTTTGATAAAGTACGTAAGACAACTAGATTATCATAATCGTCTAACTCAACTGCGAGACTTATTCCTTCTGAAAACTCAAGGTACGCCTCGTCAACAACAACTAAAGATTTTTTTGCATAAGTTTTACAAAGCATCAGTATGTCAGACCGATTTATCCTATTTCCCGTGGGATTATTGGGAGAACATAAGAATATAATTTTAACTTTTTCTGTCCATACCTTCTCGATCTCCTCCAGGTCGAGGCTAAAATTAGGGTATTTTAAGGGTGCTTGAATCACACCAATCCCTTGTATTCTTGCTGAAACCTCATACATTCCAAAAGTAGGCGGGCAAATTAATAGGGCGTCTTTAGCAAATTGACAGAAAGAACGTACCAACAAATCAATCCCCTCATCACTGCCTCGAGTTGCTAAAATTGAGCTTGATTTAACGCCATAATACTGAGACAAAGATTGTAACAAAGCAGTGGGCTGTTGTTCAGGGTAACGATTTAACTCTTTTCCCCAAGGTAATTCATTCGCATTTAAAAAGAGAGTTCCCTGATTTTGCTCCATCCGAGCTGATAAATATCCTGTAAATTGGAGTAAGTCTTTGCGAATTAAAGCTTCAAATGTTTCTTTAACAGACATGGTCACCACTCTTAAGAACGTGCACGAAATCACTTGGACATTTGATCTTCCGGTTTGGTTGAGATGACAACGTTTCGATTGAGAAAAAGAAGAGGAATAGTCCTGCTATTTCGAGTATTTTTCGATTGGGGAACGTTGGCAGATCGGCCCAAGATGAGGGAGCAAATGGATCAGTTATTTCGTGCACGCTCTTTACTCTTTACTGTTTTAATCTGACTTGAATTGCGTTCTTATGTGCGTCCAAGCCTTCAATCTCTGCCAGCGCGATCGCAGCACCACTGAGTTTTTTTAGCCCTCTTGGAGACACAGTTTGTATGCTGATGAATTTCATAAAATCAACTACACTTAAGCCACTATAACAACGAGCATACCCTGACGTAGGCAGCACGTGATTGGCTCCTGTTACATAATCACCGAGTGTTTCCACACTCCATTCACCAACAAACACCGCACCTGCATTTTTAATCCGCGCTACCCACTGGTCAGCCTGATGAAGTTGTAGGATAAGATGCTCTGGAGCATAATCATTGCTTATTTGAATTGCCTGCGCGATATTTTCCAACAGTATGATGCGAGCATACTGCAATGATTGTTGCAGCACCTTTTTTCGAATTAGTTGGCTCTGCTGTACGCGAAGAGATTGAACTGTTTCCTCTAAAATAGCACGACTGTCACTGAGTAATATGACTTGTGAGTCAGCCCCATGCTCTGCTTGTGACAATAAGTCTGCCGCTAGAAAATCAGGATTTGCGGCTTTATCCGCAATCACCATCAGCTCAGAAGGCCCTGCCGGTAGGTCGATCGCTGCTCCTCCAACCTCTTGCGCCACTGCTTTTTTTGCTGCGGTAACCCAAGTATTGCCAGGGCCATAGAGCTTATCGACCTTGGTTATTGACTCAGTACCAAATGCCATAGCAGCAATGGCTTGTACGCCCCCCACTTTGAACACTGTCTCAACGCCGCAATACTGCGCAGCAACAAGTAATCTCGGATCAATCTCGCCGCGACAATTAGGTGGAGTGCACAATACTTTCATGGCGCAGCCAGCAATTTTGGCTGGAATAGCCAACATCAATAGCGTTGACACCAATGGGGCTGTTCCTCCAGGGACATAGAACCCGACGCGTTCAATCGGAACGGGCCTTCGTTCACAATACACGCCGTCCTGAGTATCCACCAATCGCCTCTCAGGAAATAACGCTTGCTGATAGTGACTAATTCTGTGCATGGCCTCTTGAATGGCTTTCCGATCAGCAAGACAAACCTGTGTCGTAGCCTTTGTAAATTCCTGTTCACTAACAGTTAAATTCTCTAAGATCGCTTGATCATACTGACGTGTTAACGCAAATAAAGAACGGTCCCCTTCTCGCCTCACTTGATGAATAATCTCCAACACAGTTGCTGCTAATATTGCATTGTTCTCAGAGGGGCGTTCTAATACCTTTTTCTTTTCCTCTGCTTTAAGCGCATTCCAATCGATTATTTTCATACGGAAGCCCTCTCCTCTGAATAACCGCCCCACAGCAAAGACGTTAGAGTAAGCAAATCTGGCGACAAAGATTGTTGCGACTGAATCAAGACAGCCTGACTTTTAATGACGGTCGCCACTTCTACCAGCCCATTTTCTTTAAGAGTCTTACCAGTAGAGACTAAATCACAAATCGCATCGGCCATACCTAACGCTGGTGCAATTTCTACAGAACCTGAAATGGATAGAACCTTGGCGTTAATTGCTCGCTGTTTTAAATATTGCTGCAATAAATTAGGATAACTTGTTGCAATACGTAATCCTTCTAATGTAGAGCCTCGTGCAAACTCTTCACTGAACTTCTTTTCTTTCGGTACAGCAATTGATAAGCGACAAACACCAAAATCTAAGGAGATAAGCAAATTAAAACCAGTGAATTGGACCTTGCTTTCTCGTCTCAATACACTTTCAAATAAAACATTTTTACCAACTATTCCTAAGTCAAACACGCCCTCTATCACCAGAGCGGGAATATCATCATCACGTATGAGCAAAATATCAATTGGGAAATTTTGTGAGCGTACAATCAGCCCTCTATTCACAATATCGAATTTTAAACCACATTGTCCTAGAAAGTCTGCAGACGACTTACTCAGTCTCCCTTTCTTTTGAATTGCTACTCGCAGTCGCTTTCTTTTTAACATTTTTATTCTCATTTAATCTTTTATACACCACATCGTACCCTCCCTCCCCATAGGTAAGGTGCCGGGCCACACGACCAATTGTGGTCACGCTAACGCCAGTTTTATTGTGGATTTCTCGATAGGATTCACCCGTCTTTACATACCCCACAACGCACCAACGATCAGCCATTGCTTGCAGCTCTGCAGGTGTACATAAATCTCTAAAAAACCTTTTCGCTTCGTCGCTATTACGGAGCTTTGCAATGGCCTCAAAAAGTCGATGATGAGGGACCTCACCTTCTTGTACTGCACCCTTCTTTTTTACACGAGCCGTCATAAAACGCTCTCCTATTAAAATCTTGCTGATGAGTAAAATACATTCATTCAAAACAGCCTCAATGAATGAATGTAATAATGTATTAATACATTATCACGGTAGTTCAATCTCGTCAACCTGGGAGCAACAGGAGAAATTGGCAAACGAAGTGAGTTACATAAGTTTGCTGTAATCCTAAAACGTTGGATAGTTGAACGATCTTTTGCTTGGCTGGGAAAATGTCGGCGTTTATGGAAAAACTAGGGGCTGTTTACAATTCACATTGGTAACCACATAAATCCACACGCTAAAGCGACCATTGCTTCATAATTTCTTTTTAATTGTGTCGCCGGGCATGGCGTAGATGTAGGTGGTGGAAATCCACTGCGGGCTGAATCGAACTGGTCCGCTAGCCTAGGCAAGAGCATAACCGCGAGGTTATGTTTAAAGGAAGCTGATGGCAAAACAAGGTTGAGACGCAGCAAAAGCAGTACTGGCGCTGCTGTGTCCGAGGCGCAACAAATACCGATGGCACGGATTAATTCACGGAACCTAGCAAACCGCTTAATAAAGGAAGTCGCTTCATGCGATAATCTCAAACACGCCTTTCGCTCCGTCAAACGAAACAAAGGCGCTCCTGGTGTCGACAACGTTAGTGTCGATGAGGTCGCAGATAACCTGGAAGAACACCTGAATACGCTGCACGACCAACTGATGGCGGGAAATTTCCGCCCTCTTCCGGCCAAATACGTGGAAATACCCAAGCCTGACCAAGGAGTCAGGATACTGGGAATTCCCACCGTCACTGACCGATGGGTCGCGCAAGCGATTGTTCAAGTCTTATCCCCAATAGTCGATCCCTCGTTCTCGGACTCAAGCTTCGGTTTCCGTCCAAAGAGAAACGCAAAACAGGCCATTGAACAGGCCAAGCGTTTTGTTGAACAAGGGCGAGAATACTCGGTAGATATAGATCTCGAACAATTCTTCGACTGTGTTAACCAGGACAAGTTAATGTCGCTCACCGCATCGACGACAAAGACCTGCTGAGACTGATTCGACGATTCTTAACAGCTGGGGTGATGCAAGATGGAATCTACACAGCGAAAGAGCAAGGTACTGTCCAAGGCAGTCCGCTTTCGCCATTGCTGTCGAACCTCATGCTTCATAAACTCGACCAAGAACTCGAAAGACGCGGACACCGTTTCTGCAGGTACGCGGAGACTGCCACATCTATGTGCAGTCACTCAAAGCCGCACAACGAGTCCTTCGCTCTATTACTCATTGGATCGAGAAACGTCTAAAGCTTAAGGTCAATCAGGCCAAAAGTGCTGCAGATAAAGTGCAAAACAGAAAATTCCTTGGTGTCAATATCAGACCTCACGGATTGATCGCCATTGCAAAACGTTCCATCCAGCGATTTAAGGACAAAGTCCGAAAAATCACAAAACGGAACCGGGGCGTCAGCTTGGAACAAGTCATCAAGGAATTGAATAGCGTGCTGCGAGGCTGGTTTCACTATTTTAAGTGTTCCTCCTTCCCATCCGTATTCAAGAAACTTGATGCCTGGATTCGCAGAAAACTGCGATGTTTTCGCATCAAGCAGCGTAAAAGAAAATACTCCATCAAAACTTTTCTGCAAGCCAAGGGAATCGACCAGCAAAAATGCTGGGCCCTCGCTTGCTCGGATAAAGGTTGGTGGCGTAAGGCGTTAAACCCTGTCGTTCATCAGGCATTGTCTTCCCAATGGTTTGAAGAAAAAGGCTTATTTAGCCTACATAAGCAGTTTGTTCAATACCAGGCTGAAACCGCCGTATGCGACAACGCTTGTACGGTGGTGTGAGAGGGTCGGTACCGCAAGGGCCGGCTCTACTCGATTATCGTAAAGTATATCAATAAAAAGTTTTAGCTCAATAAGAATTCTGGAGTCTTGGGCAGCAGTGCCTACTATTTGTGACTGTAACGTGTTGAGCCCTGCCGACGTTAATTGAATCAGTGTAGTATGCGGATTCCTTTTCGTGATGCTCAACAATTCTCAAGCTAATTAATGTAAGGAATTTTGTAGTTGTAGCGTAAAATTTCAAGACAATAGGAAATGTTTTTATTAGATATAACTACTCGTTTTTATCTACAAATTTTTTAGGAATTGCTATTGGAGGCTTTATTTGTTCTATCTCTTCTATAACATAATACAGCTACAGCCTGTTGTATCTATAAATTTTCGTAAGCGCAAGAGAGGTTGAGTTCACCAAAACTATTGAGACTTCTTTATTTTCAAGCGCCAAGCGCTTGAAAATTCTGTAGTGTGCTATTATTTTTAGGTAGCCGTCTTTAATGATTCAGTTATTAATAGTTCCATTAGATCTATTTTGCAATTGGATTTATAAGTATTGCATCAAGACCGTTAATAAGTAATTTTCTTTCTCATCAACAAACCATTTTTAATTAATTTTTGTGATATAAAATAAACCCCGTTCTTTATTGTTTTGCAGAAATGAAAGAGAATAAAATCTCTTTTAAGAGCATAATGTTATAAAAATACGGATTGGGATAATTGTTTAACCTCCCTTTCCCGTAAGCATTTTAGTGTTTTTCCCAGTTTGGATTATAATAAGATTATATTTATTAAATATTTTTTTGCGATAATAAAAAACGGCATAACATTAGAATGCTTGAATTTTATTATAAAAATAATTTTGTGCTAAGCCTACCTTTTATATCTGATTGACACTAGGGATTGTGTATGACATTTACCCACCATGTAGACATGCTGGCTCGATTGGAAGGAGCAATGCTGATCTATTTAGGGTTTTTGTTTTTTCTTAATTCAGTATCTTATATTGCAGAAGTAAAAGAAAAGGAAATTGTAGTGGGTAGTGTTTTCTTGTCATTGCTTATTCTATTATTTTCATTTTTTATAACTTTTGGAAAGATAAAAGATATATATAGTATTGAAATAGGAGGTGTTGCCATTTTTTTTTCTTGCCTCTATTTATGGCGGGATTTCAATCTCATTTTTGATGCACCCAATGAAGGAATAGGCTACTTTTGTATTTATTTTTTTGTATTAGGCGTTTTGCTAATTTTTTATTCTGCTGCTCACATTACAAAGCTGTGGGGCGCATGGTTAACGGCATCATGGGTTTCTTGGACTTTTTTACTGATTTTGTATTATTTTATGTATGTGAAAAAGTATAACATGCGTTTGTTTTTTGGTTTCTATTCATTTCTTATCAGTATTTTTACTGCGTGGTTGCCAGGCCTTTTATTATTAACAGGGATGCTGTAATGAAAATTTTTTTTCAAATAGGTGGTTTTACTTCACTTCTTGTTGCATCAGTTATTTGGGTTAATGGATTATGGCTGTTAGATAAAATTTCAAAAAAATCAATCGTATTTATTAATCTCTTTGCATCCTTTATCATTTTATCGACTTCTATTTTTTCACTTTTTTCTAGTTATGCCACAGTTACAAGCATTTATAGTGGAACTATGACATTGCTTATAAGCTGTACGTATTTTTGGTTGGCAATTAACATAATCTGTAATATTGACAATATGGTTGGTCTTGGGTGGTTTTCATTGTTAGTTTCCGCATCGTTAAGTGTCTTGCTGATAAGCCCTGTTAGGGCAATAAGTTCTCTTTGGTATGTTTGGAATTACTTTAATTGGTCGGTCTGGTGTGTGCTATTTTTTTTATATTTTTTAATGATTATACTTAAAGTTAAGATCAGTAAGTTAATAGGTTATTATTCGATATTTGCCTCTGTAGTAAACGCTTTTTTACCCGGTTTCTTAGCTTTGATGACAAATATAAAATAAGTGCATTGGCCTAAATAACAGTGAAGGTGAAATGGGATACTTTACACTCGATGAACAGGAAATGAAAAGTTAACAAGGAGTTGTTATGAAATATCAATTGCCTATTAAACCTCAGTTAGATGAGGTTTTAGAAAAATTACAAAATTTAAAATTTAAAGGGGCGATCCAACAAGCTAATATTGAAACTATAAAGCGTATGAAACTCGCTAGCCCCATGTTGGTGGGAATTGGTAATGCTAGAGATCATGTTCCAGGAATGCGTGAAAATTTAATTCTTCATGCGGGACCCCCCATTACCTGGAAGCAAGCTTCTGGAGCGTTAAAAGGGGCAATTATTGCCGGTTTGCTCTTTGAGGGGCTAGCGAAAAATAAGGAAGAAGCTATTGAGATGATGAAAAATGAGGAGGTAGATTTGGAGCCTTGTCACGACCATCATGCCGTTGGGCCAATGGCTGGAATTATTACACCTTCAATGTCTGTCTATATTATTGAAGATCAAATATCAGGTCATAGGACTTATGCTAATCTGAGCGATGATTTAGGGGACTATTGTGGGAGTTCGATTCGATTTGGAGTCTATGAAAAACGGGCTATTGATCATATCCATTGGTTAGAAAACAATGTAGTGCCTGTTCTTAATCAAGCAATTAGGAATGTGGGTGCTATCGATTTTTTGCCTATTATCGGTAAAAGTATATTAATGGGAGATGATTGTCATGTTACTCTGAATGCTGCAACTCCTCTTTTTTTAAGAGCACTGATGCCTGGAATACTCGATGCCTGTAATAACCGAGAATTGCTGACAAAAATTATTACTTTAATTTATCGTGATGATTTATTTGCTCTTAATCCCATTATGGCTACTTGTAAAGCGATTAGTGATGCGGGTAGTCATGTGAGTTACAGTAGTATCGTCACCGTAATGGCTCGCAATGGGACTGAATTTGGAATTAAAGTATCGGGATTGGGGGATCAGTGGTTTACTGGACTTGCTGAAATTGGTCGCGGTTTTTTAATGCCTGGCGTTACACCGTCTGATGTTAATCGCGATATGGGAGATAGTGCTATTACAGAGACAATGGGTTTAGGTGGAACTATAAAGTCCTTATCGGGTTCAAGCCAGCATGCTATTGATATTACATTGAAAATGTATGGTATTACCCATGCAGAAAGTGACTCTTTTAGAGTTCCTGGATTAGATGGACGGGGCACTCCTATGGGACTCGATATTCTGAAGATAGTTGAAAAAAATCTTCGCCCTGCAATCAATTCGGGCTTAGCTCAAAAAAATATGAACCGTTATATGGCGGGCGTTGGTTTTCTTCATCCTCCAATGGAAGCATTTATTAATGCGACAATCGCTTTTATGGATAGGGAAGAATGACAATAATTCACTCTATTTAATACGAGTTTGGCAATGTTCCAAAATTGTTGTTGTCTTTTAAGATTGCTCTTTTTTCAAGAGAAGCGCTAGGTAGATACCTAACGCGAATCAGTTTTAGTCGTTAAAATAAAAATACCTTTCAGATTAGGGGCTGTTTACAATTCACATTGGTAACCACATAAATCCACACGCTAAAGCGACCATTGCTTCATAATTTCTTTTTAATTCATCATATCTTGTAGCAATGGCGCGGAAGTGCTTAATTCTTGCAAAAACATTTTCGACAAGATGTCGATATTTATATAAGCCCCAATCCATATCCTCATTGCCTATTTTTGAATTACTTTTTCTTGGAATCATAGGGATCGATCCTTTTTTCTTAATGAGATCACGCAATTCTTCTTTATCATATCCTTTGTCAGCAAGAGTGTAATCAGCCGTTGGTAACTGTGCAACAAACTCAGGTGCAACTTTACAGTCATATACTTCACCACCCGTGATTATAAAATCAATCGGTAACCCATAGGCATCCACTGCCATATGTATTTTTGTCGTATTTCCAGCGACAGATTTTCCAATAGCATCGCTATCATCACTGGCAACACCCGTGCTATGTTGATGCGCTTTGACAATGCTGCCATCTATAAATTCCCATTCAAAATCTGGGTCAGTAACCAATGATTTGAAAATCTTCATCACCTTATTTTTTGAAGACCAACGATTAAATTGCTGGAAAATTGAAATCCATCGGCCAAAGAAAGAAGGTAAATCACGCCAAGGCAATCCTGTTCGCATACGATACAATATCCCTTCTACGGTTTTTCGTAAATTGGGCTTGTTATAAATTCCATGTTCACGCATGATAGTCCTTAGCTTTGACCAGCACTCATCTGTGAACATTAGTCTTGGCATTGCAAACTCGTTTTGTTGTAGATTGAGAATCACAATTTTACGAGTTTGCAACCATAAATCAATCTGTTACTGCCAATTGTAAACAGCCCCTACGGAAAAGAGAAAAGAAAAAAAATGAATACCAGTTTTCAAATGGTTGTGCTGGCTTTCATCAGATTGTTAGTAAAAAATTTTGAACAGGTTCTTAGAACCCTTTGCACAGCATTGAATTGAATGCCCCTCACCCGCCGCGCTTCGCGCGTCGACCTCTCCCACAAGGGGAGAGGTAAAAAACAGGATCTCTAAATCAATCTGTGTAAATTGGTATAGTCAGCCAGTTAATTTACCGACTGCACGACCCTGTGACACTGATTAAGATCAGTGTCACATCAAATCACGAGTAATTCATTTTAGTGCATGATTAATTTTTTTGGATGCACTAGTTTCTCAAAGTCATCATAAGCCAGCTCTACCAGCTCAGAATGGTTTCCTGCATTAAAAATAATATCCTTTTCCTCTTCTAGCTCGTCAGAAACCCAGACGTCCATATTATAAAGGTTACCGAATGGGGGCATGGCGCCTAATTCACAATCTGGAAATTCACCTTCGAACTCATCTTCATGCAATAAATCGACGTGTGAAGCCCCACTTTTTGACTTCAACACCTCCAAGTCGACCCGCTTATCAGCAGGTAGCACCACCATCGATTCTTTACCGTCTAGCTTAACCATCACAACTTTTGCCAATGACTTTCCTGAGACATGAGCTCTTTCAGCAATCTCTTGCGCCGTAAATGCTTTAGGATGGCTAATCATTTTATAATGAACTTTGTTATCGTCTAAATATTTTTTCAGTTGTTTTAACATTTTTTCCTCCCACCTCGTTTGGGTGCAAGATTCTAACCGACACTCCTAGAATGTCGGTTAGCAATGAGCTTTATGATGCTAAAACAATTATAGACTATTCTGCAATACCTTGCTGTTTTGAGAAAGAAATCTGTCTGAAAATTCCCCAACCTCGACATTCCTTGAGGAATACCGCAGGAATCTAGGAACGTGCACGAAATCACTTGAAACCCACTCCAGCTACTCTCTTGCATTAGAGCCCCTTTTTTTTCCTCCTAATAGGTTAAATAGAATATTATAATGATTATTGGCACTCCATGCATACCATCCGTCGGCACCTCCGTTCATGGCTCCCTGTATTTGCGCTTGAATATATTTCACTTTAGTTGGATAACTCATTGGGTAACGATAATTAAATAATTCTAAGTAAGCATACACTTTAACGTGTGGATTTCCTGCTAATTGTTTTTTTAATGCTTGTACTGAATTTAAAACGGTACTATAAGGGCGAACGGCATGGTGACGAAAGGGTTCGTAATGAGATGGGTAAACCATAGGATTGATCGCATCAAGACTTTGAGCAAATAACACCGCATTTTGACCAATAGTTCGAGTAGGTCGATGTGCTGCTACACCAAAAATGTCGATTTGTAATTGAACCCCCGTCCCTCTTAATTTGTTGCGGAAGAATTTTATCACTTGATAGACGTTTCTCTCATTTTCAGCAGAGGGAGAAGTACCCCGATGGTAACGGATATAATCTAATTGGATAGCATTCGCACCTAAAGAAACAGCATATTGTGCTCTTTGCCAACGATTGGCCCAGATCTGTTGGTTTTTTATCTGTGCGCCTTTAGCACCATAAGGGAACATCACCAAACGTGCAACATAACGAATTCCTGCAGCTTTTATCTTAGCGATACTGTTAGCATAAGTTTTATTACGTCCATAAACATCCACGACAAAGGTAGTAATACCCACTGTTTTAGCCCGGCGAATGAGATAATCTATTTTTTTAGGACTTTGTGCTGTGCCGGAAGTAATGTAGATTCCTTTTTCATAAGAAAAACTAGTGGAGGTCCATAAGCTACTGAGTGAAAAACTAAGAATACAAATAAGAAGAACAACGATTCGCTTTAGCATGATGTCATATCCTCGCATAATCAGGTGACTCTCACCCTGTTCGCTAGAACTTAGCGTTTACAAGAGGGTCGTTTTGTCACGCGTTAATCGTCCTAAACTCCGCAGTTGAGAGCAGCTGCAATCCCCCGGATCCTAGGAATGTCGGCTGGGGCTAAGGAACGTGCACGGAATAACTTACCCATTTACTCCCTCATCTTGGGCCGATCTGCCAACGTTCCTCAATCGAAAAACACTCGAAGTAGAAGGACTCTTCCTCGTCTTCTTCTCAATCAGAACGTTGTCATCTCAACCCAACCTGAAAGTTAAATGTCCAAGTGATTTCGTGCACGTTCCTAATTTTAAAAAATTTTCTTAAGATCAGTCCCTCTTCAACTTCTGCAACGTTTGCAATTTTCTCTTACCGATTCTAACTGCGTAATTTAGGATTATTTTCTTTATTTAGATTAAAGTATAGATAGCCTGCTGTGATTTTGCTGTCTGAGTCAATGTCGGTTTTACAGTTCATTTAGAATCTTGTGAACGAGGGATGGTCCTTGGTAGACCAGGGAAGAATAGATTTGCACGGCACTTGCGCCTATCGCCAGCATTTCCTGGGCGCGTTGTGGTGAGTCAATGCCGCCAACGGCAATAATTGGAATTTGGTGACCGATCTGCTTTAAACACAATTGCACAATCTGCTTCATTTTAGGAAAGAGTGGAGAGCCGCTAAGCCCACCCGCTTCATGACCATACCGGGATTGGGCAACAGCTTGATGATCAACCGTTGTATTGGTCGCAATAATGCCATCAATACCATAGTCAAGAAAGACAGATAACATGTCTAAGAGTTCAGGTACTTCAAGATCTGGGGCGATTTTAACCCATAGCGGTAGGCGTTTGCCCAGTTGGGCCGCTAGCTGATTGCGTCGCAAAATAAGAACGTCTAATAGGCTAGTAAGGGACTGATGGCTTTGCAGGTGTCGCAATCCAGGCGTATTAGGAGAAGAAATGTTAATGGTCACGTAGTCGGCATAAGGGTAGACAGCTTGTAAGCAATAAAGATAATCCCTCGCCGCGTGTTCGAGAGGAGTTTCTCGATTTTTGCCAATATTAACGCCAACGATACCAGCAATACATCGCTGCTTCAGACGAGAAACCAAAGCATCAACACCCTTATTATTGAATCCCATGCGATTAATCAATGCGTGCGAGTCCGCCAGGCGAAAGAGGCGAGGCTTAGGATTACCCTGCTGTGCTTTAGGGGTGACAGTGCCGACTTCAACGAAACCAAAGCTAATACCAAACCAGCTATCCAAGCAATAACCGTTTTTATCCATACCGGCTGCCAAGCCAACGGGATTAGGTAGGGTCAAGCCGCCGCAATTAACTGGATGAGAGGGAAACTTTCTGCGTAGGTGTCGCACGAGGGAGGGGCGATAAATCATCTTAAGAAAGTACAAGGCCCAGTAATGCGCCTGCTCTGGAGGTAGAAGCAAGAGTCCTTTGAGAATCCACTGAATTAACATGTCAGTTATGAACTCACCCTTTAAAAAATAGCGAAATTTTACAATTCTAACAGTTGACGACAACCACCTCTTCGCGTCCTAGATTCGCAATTTGAATAACGTTGGAACCTGCTGTGGTTTAGCTTAACCGCAATAAGGATATCACCCTGCCAGTCGGCTTTCTATCTGATCTTCCAAGAGAGTCGATTTTTAAGCACGATGCCCAAGCGACTCGCTTGTGTCTTTTTATCTCATTCAACAACGCACTCAGTCGCCCAGATTCTTAACATCGCATTGCCTCCTTTTAATTGCTGATAATTAACCTCACGCACCTCGATGCCATATTTTAAATCTTGACAAACCTTCATCACAGCACCAAGCGATTGCGCAATGGAGCCTGTTTCATCGAGCAGAGGAAACACCCTCACGTCTTTAGCAATGCGGCATAGCTCCTGTACAGTTTCTCGCTGCGTTCCATTGTGCGCGTTCTCTTTGGTAAAGAGATGATTGGCACAAAGCGCCAAATCAAAACTGAAATCATCAAATGGAAAACGAGGCAATGTCATATACTGATAGCGCTTTGTTTTTTTTCCCAACTCATAATCTTCTAAAAATATTTTTGCATTTCGTCGCCAGAGCGATGCAATCAGTGCTATTTGAT
>Ga0075318_1000019_pt1 | contig 15786 bp, 11 predicted proteins | sample MayberryNE_TuleB_2_FD_120050 | JGI IMG/M metagenome (GOLD analysis project Ga0075318, IMG submission 120050) | Natural and restored wetland microbial communities from the San Francisco Bay, California, USA, that impact long-term carbon... | ecosystem: Environmental > Terrestrial > Soil >...
CGGAGCTGCATGCGACACGCGCGCCCGCGCTGACGGCCGAGGCGCTGATCGCACGGCGCCGCAGTCTCCCCCCGGGCGATCCCGCGGCGCTGCGCGCCGACCTCGACGAGGTCCTCGACGCCGACTCCACGCCGCTGCCGTTCACTGCCGATCGGCCCCCGTCCATACACATCGCCAGGTGTAAGCTCAGGTGCATGCGCACGAACATCGAGATCGACGACGAGGTGCTGCGCGAGGCGCAGCGGCTCACCGGGGCGCGCACGAAGCGCGAGACCGTCGACCTGGCGCTGCGCGAGCTGGTCGCGCGCCAGCGGCGCGTCGGGATCCTCGACCTGCGCGGTCGCGTCCACTGGGAGGGCGACCTCGACGAGAGCCGGCGCGGCCGCACGTGATCGTCGTCGACACGAGCGTCTGGATCGACGTCCTCAACGACAACGACACGCCGCAGGCGACACGCTGTGCCGAGCTGATCGAGAGCGGCCAGCCAGTCGCGCTCACCGACGCGGTCCTCGCCGAGGTGCTCCAGGGCCTGCGATCGGAGCGCGAGGCGCAGCTGGTCGAGCGCCACCTGCGCGACTTCCCGATCCTCCGGCTCGAGGGCGTCGACGACTTCGTGCTCGCCGCCGAGCTCTACCGCACGGCACGACGCGCCGGCGTGACGGTGCGCAAGACGATCGACTGCCTGATCGCCGCGCCATGCGTGCGCACCGGCGCGCCGCTGCTGCACGCCGACAGCGACTTCGATCTGCTCGCCACCTGCACGCCGCTGCGGATCTACGCCTGACCGAGCGCGCCCGCCCGCATCCGCGTCGCGGCTACCGCACGACCTTGAACGTCACTCTTCTCCAGGCCGACGTGCCGGCGCTGTTGGAGGCGCGGACTCTCGCGCGGTAGCTGCCGGGCTTGAGCGCGCGGCGGCCGATGCGGCCGCTGAACGCGATCCGGTCGCGGCCGGCGGGCATGCCACGGCGGGCGAGCCGCGCGACGCGCACGTTGCGGACGCATCTGAGGTGCCGGCGCAGTCTGTGTCTGGGCTTGCGGCAGAAGCGCCCGACCAGGCGCCCCGGAGCCTTGCGCTCGATCGCGATCGACACGTTCGCGCGCGCGTTGAGCGTGAAGCGGAAGGCCGTGCCGCGCGGCACGCGCCGGTGGCGGCGATGCCGCGCCCGGCGCTTGCTCGCCTTGCGGTGCGCCGCCTTGCGCTTCGCGGCCGCCCGATGCGACGCCGCGCGTCGCGCAACGTGCGCGCCCGCCGCGACCTTCGGCGTCCGCCTGCGCCCCACCCGGAAGCGCTTGTGCGTGAGCGACAGCTTCTTGACCGTCGGTCTTCTCGGCCCACTTCTTCTCGCAGCGATCGTCGTCTCGACGACCGGCTTCGGGCACTGGCCGGCGACGACGTACATGTAGGTCGTCAAGGAGTCGCCGGCGGTCCCGGTGACCGCGTTGTGGCCACGCGCGACGAACGCCATGCACTGTCCGTCGTCGCTCAGCGACGGGTCAGACGCGCGGTCCTGCGGGTCGTTCTCGGTCAGGCCGAACGCCGGCGGCCCGGTCACGGCACCCGTCGCCATCGCACGGGCAAAGACGGCGACGCGCGTACCACCGCCGACGCCCGCGATCAGGTTCGTCGCGTTCGACTCGAAGGCGATCACCGAGCCGTCGCCGTTCACGCTCGCGCTGCCGGCATCGTCGTTCGCGACCTCGCCTCCCGGCGAGCGGCTCACGAGCACGTTCGCACCGTTCGCCAGCGTGCGCGCGACGACCTGAGGAGTCGACGGCCACGTCCCGGCTTCCGGCGCGAGCTCCTGGTCGTAGGTCTCGAACGCCACTGTGGAGCCGTCTGCGCTGATCGCCGGGCGATAGGAGCTTCTCGTCGAATGCTGCCCGCTCAGCCCACTTCTCCGCGAGACAAGCGTCGTCGTACCGGCGACCGTGTCGCGCACGTAGGCGTCGGAGAATCTGTCGGGGTCGGCGGGATCGAGGTTCGCCGCCTCCGACGCGAACACGACGAGCCGGCCGTCGCCCGACGGCGCCGGCAGCGTCGCGTCGCCATCGCCGATTGCACCAGCCGCCCCGGTGGCGCGGTCGACGAGCTGCGTGTGGCCGCCGGCGACATCGCGCAGGTACGCGTGGCCGAGCCCAGCCGGGGCGCCGAGGTTGCCGGCGGCGCTGACGAACGCGACATGCGCCCCGTCGGCGCTGATCGCCGGATAGAGCGCGTCGGCGGCGGCGACGGCGCCGCCGGCGCCCTCGGCGCGCGAGACGAGAGTCGTCGTGCCGGCCGCGACGTCGCGCACGTACACCTCTGAGCTGCCGCCGGCGTGCGCGGGGTCGAGATGCGCACGCGAGGCAAACGCGATCCGCGTTCCGTCGGCGCTGATCGACGGGTCGAAGACGTCGGCGTCGGCCGCGGCGCCGACCGCACCGTTCGCGCGCGAGACGAGGTCGATCGCGCCGGTCAGCGTGTCGCGGCGGTAGATCTGCGTCTGCACGCTCCCGCCGTTTGGCAGGCGGCTGTTGGCACCTGCGAAGACGACGTAGCGGCCGTCGGCGCTGACGGTCCGCGCTCCCGGCTCGGGCGGACTGACCGCGATCGAGGTGGCAAGGAACGCACCGGGCGACGCCGGACGCGAGACGAACGTCGGCGCATCGAGCGTCACGCCGTCGTAGGACCGTGCGAAGACGCCGCCGAGGTCCGGGTCGCTGTCGGTCGTGACTCCTGCCCCGTCGTACCAGGCGATCAGGCTCCCGTCGCCGGCGATCGCGCCGCGGGCGCCGTACCCACCACCCTCCGACACAAGGCTCGTGCCGCCCGCGCCGACGTTGCGGACGTACGTCGCGAAGCCGCTCCCGCCGAGGTTCGTCGCCTGCGACGTGAACGTCACGTACGCCCCGTCGTCGCTGATCGAGGGCCAGTACGAGCTGCTGTCGGCGTTCGCGCCGGCGGACCCGTCGGCGCGGCTGACGAGCGTCGATCTCGTGTCCGGCGACAGGCGGCGGCGATAGACGCCGCTGAAGCCGTCCACGTCGGCCACGTCGAGATCGGTCGCGGAGCTCGTGTAGGCGAGATACACGCTCGAAGGGTTGCCGCTGACAGCACCGCCGTTCACGACCGGCTCCGTCGAAGCGCCGTTTGCAGCGGTCGACGCGGACGTGACTCTCGAGCTGACGAGGTACGTTCTCGCTCTCCCCATGTCGCGCGCGAACACCTGGTAGCCCGACGTCGCCGTGAAGCTCGCGATGTCTCTCGCCTGCGAGGCGAACGCGACCCACGACCCGTCGTCGCTGATCGAGGGGTCGATGGAGGCGCCGTCGCCGGCTCTCGTACCGGCGGTGCTCAGGGACACGAGCGCCGTGGAGTCGGTAGTCAGATCGCGCCGGTACACGTCCCAGCGGGCGCTTCCGGACGGATCGGCGGGAAGCAGCTCGTCCTCCGTGGCGAAGGCGACGTAGCGGCCGTTCCCGGAGAAGGCGAAGTCGCCGACGCCGGTGGTCGTGTCGACGCTGGCCAAGGTCGTTCTGCCGGTCTCGACGTCGCGCACGTAGACGTCGGTTGTGTCGTCGGCGTCGGCCGGGACGAGCCTGGCCGCCGTGCGGAAGGCGACGCGCGTGCCGTCGGCGCTGATCGCCGGCTCGTCGCTCGAGATCGCTGCCGGCCCGCCGTCGGCGCCGTCGGCGCGCGAGACGAGCACGACCGCGCCGGTCGCGCGGTCCTTGCGGTAGACGTTGGCGACGTCCGGGTTCGCCGCCGGATCGAGCGTGTCGGCCTCTGAGACGAACGCGACGTAGCGGCCGTATCTGCTGACGCTCGAGCGAGCCGCATGGCTGCCGGCGTAGCCGCTGCGCCCACCCGCGATCGCCCCCGCCGGCAGGTCCAGCCCGCCGGTCAGGAACGTCGCGCCGGTCCCGAAGCCGAGCGCGGGGGCGGTGGGGCAGAGCAGCGCGATCGCGGCGACGGCGAGCGCGAGGAGCGAGCGGCGGGGCATCTGGCGGATCTGCCTTCCTCGACGACCGGGACGAGGGCGCATGGTAGCCGCGATTCGGCGTGCGCGGCGACGCTCGCTCGGCGGACCGTCCGGGTCGACCGAGGGGCGGGGTCGGGGACCGGGCGCGCCGCCGCTACCGGGCGCGCCGCCGCTACCGGCCCACCACCGTCAGCGTCACCGCCGACGGGTGCGCGGCGTCGTGCAGCAGCTCGTGCGCGACCGGGACCAGCCGGGTGGCGGTGGCGAGCGGCTCGTCGGTGCCGGTGTTGCGCGCGTAGCGCGGGTGGGCGCCGCCGGCGACGAGCACACGGACGCGGTGGTGGCGGTCGAAGCGGTGAGCGGTCGGCCACAACTGGAAGACGACGCGGCGCGTGCCGTCCGGGGCCTCCGGCGGCTCGTCCGGTCTGAGCCGCACGAGCGCGTCGCAGACGTTGAGCGAGCGGCCGGAGGGGTCGACGTCGCAGACGCGCACGAACACGTCCGCGTGCGGCTTGTCCGAGCGCAGGTGGATCTCGGCCTCGACGGGCCCGATCGCCTCGACGTCGCGCGTGAGCGTCGGGGTCGTGAAGATCAGCACGTCGTCGCGCGCCTCCAGCGGCGCGTTGTCGAGGACCGGCGCGCGCGCCAGCAGCGTCGGGCCGCCGAGCGAGGGCGTCGGGTCGGACGGGTCGTAGACGAAGCGCGAGGCCGCCGCGGAGTCGCCGGCGCGCGGCGCACCGGCGACCGCCTCCGCCAGCCCCCCGCCCGGCTGCAGGTGCAGGCGCCACGGCCGCGCGCCCGGCGGGGGCCAGTCGGCGTGCTCGCGCCACTCCCGCGCGCCGCCGCCGACCCACACGCGCACCGGCGCCTCCCGCAGCAGCCGGCGGTCCGCCAGCAGATGCGCCCGCAGCCACGCCAGCCCCGCGCGCGTCGACTCCGCGAGCAGGTCGGTGTCCATGTGCGCCCACGGGCCGATCACGAGCTGCGCCTCTCTGCCGGCACGCCGCAGCGCGACGAAGTCCTCGACCATCCACGGCAGGAAGATGTCGCTCCAGCCGCCGACGAGCTGGACCGGCGCGCGCACCTCCGGCACGTCGGCCGCGTAGTCGCGCGCGACCCAGTACGGGTCCTCGCGGCCGGTCTCCGCGAACCACTCGCGGTAGAAGGGGACCGCGGCGCCGGTGAGCGCCTCGTCGAGCGCGCCGAGCGGCAGCGTCTCGAACGCGCCCGGCAGCCGCCGCCGCAGCCCGCGCAGGATCTGCAGCGGCGCCAGCCGACGCTCCTGCAAGGCGACGATCAGGACCCACGACAGCGCCGTCTCGAGCGACACCGACCCGCCGCCGTACGCCTGCCCGTGCACGTGCGAGGCGGAGATCGACGGCGACAGCGCCCCGAGCGCGTCGCCGGCGTCCTTCGCCACCGCCCACTGCACGATCCCCAGGTAGCTGGAGCCGATCATGCCGATCGGGCCGTCGCACCACGACTGATCGCGAAGCCAGCGGATCGTCGCCAGGCCGTCGGCGCGCTCGTCGAACGGGGCGAACGTCCCCGCCGAGCCGAACGTCCCGCGCACGCTCTGCAGCACGACCTGGAAGCCGCGCTCCGCGAGCAGCCGGCCGTAGACGAGCCCGAAGATCCCGCGGCGGCCGTAGGGGGAGCGCACGAGGACGACGGGCGGCGCGGCAACCTCGCCCGCAGGCCGGCCGTCCGCGACGCCCGTCGCCCCGGCGACCGGCAGCCAGCGGTCCGCCAGCAGCACCGCGCCGTCGTCCATCGGGATCCGCAGGTCGCGCAGGACCCGCACGTCGCGCGTGAGCGGCCGCGGCAGCCGCAGCGAGCGCCCGGCGATCTCGCTGACGAGCGTCACGCCCCCATTGTGCCCGCCGGCGGCCGCCTGCCGCGCGGCTATGCTCGCGCCGCGACCGGCGGAGCCCCCGCCCGGCGCGGGATCGAGGAGAGCGCAGATGTCGTTGACGGCACCCGAGCTGGGCCACCGCTTCAGCTACCAGACGACCGTCTGGATCACCGCCGCGGTGGCCGGAATGGGCGGCCTGCTGTTCGGCTACGACACGGGGATGATCTCCGGCGCGCAGGTCTTCATCGAGCAGGACTTCGGCGTCTCCGCGTCCGGGATCGGCCTCGTCGTCTCCGCCGTCACGCTCGGCGCGCTGTTCGGCGCGCTGCTGTGCAGCCGCCTGACGAGAACGCTCTCGCGCCGCGCGATCGTGAAGCTCTCCGCGATCGTCTTCGTGGCCGGCGCCGCGTTGGCGGCCGCCTCGCCGAACGTCGAGGTGCTGATCGCCGCCCGCCTCGTGATCGGCCTCGCGGTCGGCTTCGCCTCGACGGTCGTGCCGCTCTACATCGCCGAGGTCGTGCCGGTCAAGAGCCGCGGCTCGATGGTCGCGCTGTTCCAGCTCGCGATCACGGGCGGGATCCTGATGGCCTACCTCGTGAACGCGATGTTCGCCGACGACGGCGAGTGGCGCGCGGTCTTCGCGCTCGCGGCGGTGCCGGCGACGATGCTGTTCGTCGGCATGCTGCTGCTGCCGGACAGCCCGCGCTGGCTGGTGACGCGCGGCCGGCTCGAGGAGGCGCGCGCCGTGCTGCATCGCGTGCGCGACCCCGAGGACCCGGCGACCGAGGCGGAGCTGCAGGAGATCGCGACGGCCGTCGCGGAGGACGCCGAGCGCCCGCGCCAGTCGCTCGGCAAGGCGCTCACGAGCCCGCTCGCGCGCACGATCCTGACCGTCGGCATCGGGCTGGGGATCTTCCAGCAGATCACCGGGATCAACACGATCATCTACTACGCGCCGACGATCCTGAAGCAGGCCGGCTTCGGCACCGAGACGGCGGCGCTGACGACCGCCGGGATCGGCACGCTCAACTTCGCCGCGACGGTGCTCGCGCTGATGGTCGTGGACCGGATCGGCCGGCGCACGATCCTGCTGGCGGGCATGAGCGGGATGGCGCTGACGATGGCGCTGCTGGCGGTCACGTTCGCCGTCGACGACTTCGGGAGCGCCTGGAGATGGGTCGCGGTCGCCTGCCTGTTCGGCTTCATCGCCTGCTTCGCGATCAGCTGGGGCTGGGGCTTCTGGGTGATGGCGGCGGAGATCTACCCGCTGTTCATCCGCGGCCAGGCGATCTCGATCGGCAACACCATCCAGTGGGGCGCCAACTTCGTCATCTCGCTGCTGTTCCCGATCCTGCTCTCCGCCTGGGGCGGCGCGCCGGTGTTCGGGATGCTCGCCGGCTTCGGCGTGCTCGCGCTGCTGTTCACGCACCGGCTCGTGCCGGAGACCAACGGCAAGTCGCTGGAGCAGATCGAGGCCGAGTGGCGGCGTCGCGCGGGCGTGGGCGAGGAGCCCGCAGTCGCCGCGTGACCGGCACGCAGATTCCCGAGACGGCGCGCCTGCGCTAAGTCGTTAAAGCGATTAACGTCGTTGCCGGGATCTTGCCCGGCTGCTGTTGGTGCAGGCGCGTCCACGCTCCGTGTCTCGACAGGCCGTGCTCTGGTAATTTAGCAACCTGCGCCCCGTCCGGAGGCTGGCGCCGCAACGCGCTGCGACCGGGTGGGAACGACCATCGTCCGGATGGCGTTCCCGTACCCCTTTGCCCGTCCTGACGGCAAGTTCGCGCCGTCGCCGTACACTGTATCAGTTCCATGCGATCCGGGGTCGCGGTGGCCGGCGCCGCTCAAACCGCAACGCGGTGCTTCGCAGCACCAACTTGCGTTTTGTCGCAGATTTGATTACAACAATTCGCATGCGCTTGCTTGGGGGAGCGCAGCGCCGCGCGAGTCGGGGTCGCGACGACGGCGCTGCTGCAACGATGGTCGCATTCCACCCGCCGGGGGAGACCACAGCTCAGTTGAGCCGAGTTGAGTCGCGACTGCGCGCGGTAGCCGAGTCGCCGGGCGAACGCCTCGCGGAGCTGGCGCTGCACGGCGTCGAGGCCGGCGGCAAGCGCCTGCGACCCACGCTCGTGCTCGCCTCGGCGACGGCGGTCGGCGGGCGCGACGCCGTCGGCGAGCGCACGATCGACGCGGGCGCCGCCGTCGAGCTGCTGCACCTCGCCTCGCTCTACCACGACGACGTGCTCGACTCCGCCTCCACGCGGCGCGGCCACCCCAGCGCGAACGCGCTGTGGGGCAACCACGCCGCCGTGCTCGGCGGCGACGTGCTGCTGTCGCACGCCTATCGCGTCGCCGCCGGCCTCGGCGCCGCCGAGCTCAGCCGCCTCAGCCACACGCTGCTCGCCCTCTGCTCCGGCCAGGTCGCCGAGTGCGAGGCGCAGTTCGACCACGGCCGCGACCTCGCCGCCTACGACGCGTCGATCCGCGGCAAGACGGCCTCGCTGCTCTCGACCGCCTGCTGGCTCGGCGCCGCGACCGCCGGCGGGTCCCCGCGGCTCGCCGACGCGCTCGGCCGCTTCGGGATGGAGCTCGGCGTCGCCTTCCAGATCGTCGACGACGTGCTCGACCTCTACGGCAGCGGCCATGCGCTCGGCAAGCCGGCCGGCAGCGACCTGCGCGAGGGCGTCTTCACGCTGCCGGTCCTGATGACGCTGCAGCGCGAACCGGCGCTCGCCCAGCTGCTCGTCGAGGGGATCGACGAGCAGGGCGTCGGCGAGGTCGCGCGTCGCGTGCGCGCCGCGGGCGCGGACCGGCATGCGGTCGGCCTCGCGCTCGACCATCTCGCGATCGCGTTCGCGATCCTCGACGAGGAGCCGCTGCTGAGCGAGGGGACGCGGCTGCTGCGCATGATCGGCGAGCTCGTGCTCGAGCCGCTCGAGCGGCTCGGGCTCGGCGACGGCCCGCGCTCGCGCCCGCTCGGCGCACGGCCGCTGTCGGAGATGGACGCGGCATGACGGCCACGCGGACCCGGCCGCGGATCGCGCCGGCACCGATCCCCGGGCCCGCCGGCGGCCCGCTGCTCGGGATGGCCCGCCTTCTGCGCAGCGACCCGCTCGGCACCCTGCGGGAGGGCTTCGCACGCTACGGCGACGTCGTCGGGCTCCCCGTCGGCCCCGCCCGCGGCCCGCGCCGCCTGCGCCGCACCGTCGTCGCGCTGCGCCATCCCGACGACGTCCGACGCGTCTTCGCCGACACCGAGGCGTTCACGCGCCGGACGACCGCGTACGCCGTCGTGCGCGAGCTGTTCGGCATGAACCTCGTGACGGCCGACGGCGCCGACTGGCAGCGGCAGAAGCGGCTCCTGCAGCCGCTGTTCACGCGCGCCGCCGCACACCGGTACGCGGCGCTGTTCGAGCAGGAGGCCGAGGCGGTCGTCGCAGACGTCGGCCGCGAGCCCACCACGATCGACGCCATGCGGACGACGGAGCGCTACGCGCTGCGCGTGCTGGGCCGCACGCTCTTCAACGACGACCGCGGGATCGACGACGACACGATCGCGGCGCTCGAGCGGCTCGTGCCGGTCGTCAGCAGCCAGCTCCACGCACGTGCGCTGCAGGCGGTGCGGCTCCCGCTGGGCTGGCCGACGCCCCGCAACCGCCGCTTCGCCGAGACGCGCGACGCGCTGCACGCGACGATCGAGCGCGTGATCGCGCGGCGCGGGGACGGGAGCCCCGCCCACCCCGCCCAGCCCGGCTGCCCCGCCCAGCCCGGCTGCCCCGCCCAGCCCGGCTGCCCCGCCCACGCCGACCTGCTGGGCGAGCTGCGCGGCGCGCGCGACCCCGCGGGCGCACAGCCGCTGTCCGAGCGCGAGGTCCGCGACCAGGCGCTGATCATGCTGCTCGCCGGCTACACCGCGACTGCGACCGCGCTCTGCGCGACGCTCCATCTGCTCGGGCGCCACCCGGAGACGCAGGACCGGGTGGCGAACGGCGGCGAGGCGCTGGTGCGCGCGGCCGTCCAGGAGGGGCTGCGGCTGCATCCGCCGTCCTACGTGCTCGGCCGCCGCGTCGGAGCGGACGGCGCCGAGGCCGGCGGCTACGAGCTGGCGCCCGGGACGGACGTGCTGGTCTCCCCGTGGATCACGCAGCGGCATCCGGAGCTGTGGAGCGAGCCCGAGCGCTTCGACCCGCAGCGGTTCGCCGAGGAGCGGGACCGCCATCCCTATGCGTGGTTCCCGTTCGGCGGGGGCGCGCGGGCCTGCATCGGCAGACAGTTCGCGCTGCTCGAGTCCTCCGTGCTCGTGCGCGCCCTGCTGGAGCGCTTCCGCCTCGACGCGCTCGACGCGGAGCTGCCGATCGACCAGCTGAACACCGTGCGTCTCTCGAGGGAGGTGCGCGTCACATGCCGTCCACGGTAGTCCCGGCGCCCCGGCTGCTGCCGTTCCACTGCCCGTTCCCGGAGGCGATCAACCCGCACGCCGCCGAGGTCGAGCGCGCCTGCGTCGCCTGGGTCGACCATTTCGGGCTCTACGGCGACGCGGCCCAGCGCGAGCGGCTGATCGGCACGCGCGCCGCCGAGATCTACGCGCGCGCGCTGCCGGACGCGGACCCGGAGCGCGTCGCCGACGTGGCGAAGTGGCTCTACTGGGGCTTCGCGACCGACGACCTCTACTACGACAACGGCCCGGTCAGCAAGCGCGCCGCCGACTTCCTCGCGCTCGGCGCGCCGCTCGTGCGGCTGTGCGAGGAGCCGCGCGCCGCGTTCGCGTTCGAGCTGCCCTACAGCGACGCGCTGCGCGACCTGACGCGCGCGATCCTGCGTCACGCGACGCCGGCGCAGCGGATCGAGTGGGCGCACACCGCGCGCGCCTGGTTCTTCGGGATGGCCTGGGACGTCGCGAACGCCGAGCGCGGCGTGCCGCCGTCGCTCAACGACTACCTCGCGATGCGCATGCACACCGGCGGGCTCGCGAGCTGGGCGGCGACGCTCAACATCGCCAACGGCATCGAGCTGGCGCCCGCCCAGGCGGCGTCCGGGCCCGTGCGCGCGCTCGTCGAGGCGTGGTCGACCTTCTGCCTGCTGCTGAACGACCTGATGTCGTTCGCGAAGGAGGTGCGCAACGCCGACAGCTCCAGCAACGTCGTGTGGGTGATCGCGCACGAGCGCGGCTGCACGGCGGCGGAGGCCGTCCCACAGGCGCACGCGCTCGCCGACCGCATCGCGACGCTGTTCGGCGCGCTGCACGCCCGGCTGCTGGCGACGGCGGACGCCGACGGCGACGAGGCGATGCGGCGCTTCCTCGCCAGCCTCGGCCACACGTGGCGCGGAATCCTCGACTGGGGCTTCCGCACGCCCCGCTACGCGACCGGCGGCGATCCGGGGGCGCCGCCGCTGCAGACCTTCCCCGGCTGGGCGGCGGCGCCGCTCGACGCGAGCCTCGCGCCGCCCCCGTTCCCGTCGATCGCCTGGTGGTGGGAGGAGCTCGCATGACCCGCGTCAAGCATCCGCGACTGTCGTCGCGTCACCGTGACCCCCAGCTGCCGCCGCCGCTCGCCGAGCAGCGGCCGCGGCGGCCGTACCCGGACGGCTGGTTCGCCGTCGCGTTCGCCGAGGAGCTCAAGCCGGGCACGCTGCTGCGCCGCCGTCTGATGGGGGAGGACCTCGTCGTCTACCGCACGCGCCGCGGCCTCGTGCGCGTCGTCGAGCCGTACTGCCCGCACCTCGGGGCGCACCTCGGCCACGGCGGCTGGATCGACGGCGAGGAGATCGTGTGCCCGTTCCACCACTTCGCGTTCGCGCCGGACGGCGCGTGCGTACGCACCGCCTACGGCACGAGACCGCCGGCCGCGCGACTCGTGCAGCGCGAGGTGCGCGAGGTCAACGGCGCCATCCTCGTGTGGCGCCACGGCCGCGGCGCACCGCCCTCGTGGGAGGTCGCGCCGCAGTCGGCGGACGGCTTCCCGTCGCCGTTCCGCCACGTCGCCCGGCTCGTCGACCATCCGCAGGACGTCGTCGAGAACGCGATCGACATCGGCCACATCGGGCCGCTGCACGGCTACCGGAACCCGCGCGTGCGCGAGCCGTTCGCGCCCGACGGCCCGTCGTTCACGGTCGCCGCGGCGGGCCAGCGGGTGTTCCCGCTCGCCGGGGCGTTCGACGTCGTGTTCGACATCGTCGTGCACGGCCTCGGCCACATCTGGGTCGACGCGACGATCCCGCGGCTGCACGCCGCCGCGGTGTTCCAGGCGATGACGACGCCGCTCGACCCGCTGCACGTGGAGGTCCGCTTCAGCGTCGCGCTGCGGATGGGGACGAACCCCGGGAGCGCGGCCGCCAAGCTGCTGCTCTCGCGGCTGCTGACGCGCGGCCTCGGCCCCGCCTTCCGGCGCGACCTCTGGCAGGACTTCCCCGTGTGGGAGCACAAGGTCTACGTCGAGCATCCGCGGCTGGCGAAGGGCGACGGGCCGATCCCCGCGTACCGCCGCTGGGTGGAGCAGTTCTACACGCAGGGGGCCGCGGCGAACGGAAACGGGAACGGACCCGCCGGCGCGCCGGCGACGCTCAGCGCCGGACGTTGAGGAAACGCCGCTCGACGCCGTCGAGCACGACCTGGAGGCCGAGGTCGAAGCTCTCCTCGTCGGGGCGCGTCTCGTCGGTGCGCTCGAGCGCCTCGATCTCCGGGAGCGCCGCCCGGTCGGCGGCGGGGAGCGACGCGGAGAGGTCTCTGCCGACGCCGCTCGTGGCGATGCGCATCGCGTGACCGAGCACGTAGTCGTTGACGACGCCGAGCATCTTCCACATCTCTTCCGGCGGAAGTCTCAGGCTCGCCACGGCGCTCGCCAGCTGCTTCGCCTGCCGCGCCGAGTTGGGCCCGAGGCGCGGACGGCGGGTGAAGAGCGGGAGCAGCCACGGATGCGAGGCGAACATGCGGAACATCTTGCGCGAGGTCACCGTCAGCGCTTCGCGCCAGTCGCTCGGCAGCGGCATGTCCACGATCAGCGTCCCGATCAGCTCGTCCGCCATCAGCGCGAGCAGCTCGTCCTTGGAGACGATGTGCGTGTAGAGGCTCATCGGCCGCACGTCGAGGACCGTCGCCACGCGGCGGATCGAGACGGCGTCGAGCCCGTCGACGTCTGCGAGCGCGATCGCGGTGTCGACGATCAGCTGGGTCGAGAGCCCGCTGCGCGAGACGCGGTCGCCGTCGTCGACCACATCACGCCCGATTCGGGTCCACGGAAGTCCTGATGCGCGGTTCGGCACACCTTGAGCATAGTGCGAGCGCGGCACTCCGTGATCCGGAGCATGTCCGCATGGGAACGGTGGAGGTCCGCATGCGAACGACACGGCCGGGCTGCGACGTCGCACCTACGCCGGATCGGTTCCCCCGACGCCCTTCGGCGCGTGCCAGGCGCCGCCGCCGTCGATCAGACGGTCCGCCTCCGGCGGGCCCCAGGTCCCGGGCTCGTAGGCGTGCACGGGCACCGCGTCGCCGAGGATCGGCTCGACGACCTCCCAGGCCGCCTCGACCGAGTCCTCGCGCGCGAACAGCGTCGGATCGCCGCGCATCGCGTCGCCGAGCAGACGCTCGTAGGGCGGCATCTCGTCGGCGTGGTGGTGGGAGGCGAGCAGCTCGACCTCCTCGCCGACCATCTCCTCGCCCGGCAGCTTCGCGCGCGCCCGCAGCGCGAGCTGCACCGCCGGGCCGAGCTGGAAGCGGAACGAGTTCGGCGCGGTGTCGTCGGGCGTGTCGAAGACGGTCTGCGGCGGGTGGTGCAGCTCGACGAAGACCTCGGTCGCGGTCGTCGGCAGCCGCTTGCCGGCGCGGATCGTGAACGGCACGTCGGCCCAGCGCCAGCTGTCGACGTGGAGCTTCACGGCCGCGAACGTCTCGACGGTGGAGTCGGGCGCGACGCCCGGCTCGTCGCGGTAGCCGCGGAACTGGCCGCGCACGACGTCGGCCGGCCGCAGCGGCGTGATCGAGCGCATCAGCCGCGCCTTCTCGTCGCGCAGCGCCTCCGCCGAGCGCTCGACCGGCGCGTCCATCGTCAGCAGCGAGAGCACCTGGAGCATGTGGTTCTGGATCACGTCGCGGACCGCGCCGGCCTCGTCGTAGAACTTCCCGCGTCCCGCGACGCCGAACGCCTCCGCCATCGTGATCTGCACGCGCTTGACGTGGTCGCGGTTCCAGATCGGCTCCAGGAACGAGTTCGCGAAGCGGAAGTAGATGAGGTTCTCGACCGCCTCCTTGCCGAGGTAGTGGTCGATGCGGAACGTGCACTGCTCCGGAAAGACGGACGACAGCGTCGCGTTGAGCGCGCGCGCCGACTCCAGGTCGCGCCCGAACGGCTTCTCGACGACCACGCGCGCGCCGTCGGCGCTGCCCGAGCGACCGAGCTGCTCGACGACGGTCGGGAAGAGGCTCGGCGGGATCGCGAGGTAGTGGAGCGGGTGCTTCGCGTCCCCGAGCTCCGTGCGCAGCCGGTCGAACGTCGCCGGGTCGCCGTAGTCGCCGTCGATGTACCGCAGCTGCGCGACGAGCTTGGCGAAGGCCGCCTCGTCGACGCCGGCGGCGTGCTCCTCCAGCGATCTGCGCGCGCGCTCGCGCAGATCCTCGATCCCCCAGCCGGACTTCGCCACGCCGACGATCGGCGTCGTCAGCTTGCCGTGTCTGATGAGCGACTGGAGCGCCGGGAAGATCTGCTTGTAGGCGAGGTCCCCGGTCGCGCCGAAGAAGACGAGGGCGTCCGCGGTGACGGCCCCGTGCGGGCTCGCGCCCGTCATCTCGCCTTCTCCGCGTGGCCGCCGAACTCCGAGCGCATCGCCGACATCACCTTGTTCGCGAACGAGTCGAGGTCGCGCGAGGCGAACCGCTCGAACAGCGCGTTGGTGAGCACCGGCGCCGGCACGCCCTCCTCGATCGCGGCGAGCGCGGTCCAGCGGCCCTCGCCCGAGTCGGACACGCGTCCGGAGAACTCGTCGAGCTCGGGCGAGGCGACGAGCGCCTCGGCGGTGAGGTCGAGCAGCCAGGACGCGATCACCGAGCCGCGCCGCCACACCTCCGCGACCGCCGGCAGGTCGAGCTCGTACTGGTAGGCCTCGGGGTCGGCGAGCGGCGCCGTCTCCGCGTCCGCCTCGCGCGCCGCCTTGCCGGCGTCCGCGTGCTTGAGCACGTTGAGCCCCTCGGCGTAGGCGGCCATGATCCCGTACTCGATCCCGTTGTGGACCATCTTCACGAAGTGGCCGGCGCCGGACGGGCCGCAGTGCAGGTAGCCGGCCTCGCCGGGCTGGAGCGGCCCCTCGCGCCCGGGCGTGCGCGGCGCGCCCTCGACGCCCGGCGCGATCGCCGCGAAGATCGGCTCCAGCCGGCCGACCGCCCGCTCGTCGCCGCCGATCATCAGCGAGTAGCCGCGCTCCAGCCCCCACACGCCGCCGCTCGTGCCGGCGTCGACGTAGTGGACGCTGTCCGCCGCCGCCTGCCGGGCGCGGCGGATGTCGTCGCGGTAGTAGGAGTTGCCGCCGTCGACGACCACGTCGTCGTCGTCGAGCAGCGGCAGCAGCTCCTCGAGCGTGCGGTCGACGACCGCCGCCGGCACCATCAGCCACACGGCGCGCGGCCGCGACAGCTTCGCGACGAAGTCCTCCATCGAGCTGGTGCCGGTCGCGCCCTCGCCCGCCAGCTCGGCGACCGCGTCCTGGCTGAGGTCGAAGACCACGCAGTCGTGGCCCGCGCGCATCAGCCGCCGCACCATGTTGGCGCCCATCCGGCCGAGGCCGATCATGCCGAGTTGCATCGCTGCTCCTTCGTCGTCCCGCGGTTCGGTCCCTGCAGTCTCCCCCGCACGGCGGCGGTCCATCAGTAGACCGCGTGCAGCACCGCCCAGCGCGCCAGCTCGGAGCGGCGGCGCGTGTTCGTCTTCAGCTTCACGCTCGCGAGGTGGTTCTGGACCGTGCGCGGCGAGATGTGCA